>LWDU01000278.1_pt1 | contig 20136 bp, 2 predicted proteins | sample 727161 | NCBI WGS metagenome assembly LWDU01 (sample SAMN04566230, study PRJNA314399) | hydrothermal vent metagenome | isolation source: deep sea hydrothermal plume seawater | place: Mexico: Gulf of California, Guaymas Basin | collected 2004-07-11
TACGCCTGCCCCCCCGAAGTCATAATAATAAATTGCCGTCGCGTTAGGTTCAGAAGATGACCAGTATTGTGTATTTGCGAATGTTCCGGCAAAACCACCAACCTCTCTATTGTCGTATAGCATTTCCAGCTCTTCTTGAGCAGGGAGATACCAGTCACCGGCACCAGCAGCGTCAAACCCTGCACAGGCTCTAGCCGCCAGATGCTGTTGGGACCCTCCTGTAGCTGAATCAGAATCAAGAATTACGGCGTTTAGCGTATTTTGCTCTCCTGTCTGACAGCCGGTCTCACCGCCCAAGTAACAAGTCGCCCCAGAAACCGACACCATACTTGCACCTGATGCGTTTCCTGCATTCCAACTTAGTCCAGACGAGACATCAGTCTTTGCGGCATACATTGCCACATTCCCATCAGGTGACAAACCCGCATAAATAGTGCCGTCATCACAAACATCGCCCACATTAGGACACCCCTGCGGAGAAGCCGAATTCTGACCCACGGGCGCCCCCATTTTATACAGTGTCTGTATTTCCGTTGCCGAAAGCTCACGGTTATAATAGCGAATATCATCAATATAACCTTTAAGACTAGATTGAGTTGCGTCCCAACGCCTTCCTATACCTATTTCGCCAGGCGTAGGATTAGTGTAAGCGCCAGATGGAGAAACATTCCAAGTACTAGGTGTCTCCCCTACACCATTAATATAAAATACAGGGCGCGTTCCCACCGGATCATTAAAATCATAAGTCACGGCAACATGCACCCATTCCCCAAGAGGGATTGTTAAGGTATCTGGCCTCACAGAACCATCAGTAGCCCAACCATCAGCCTGAAAATCCAAGGTATCCTGATCATGCGCCTTCCAGAGACTTGCATAGTCTTCAATACTTATTATTGCCGAGTTACCCGCTACGTCCTTCAAATATACCCAGCCTGCCATTGTAAAAGCACCGGAAGATGTATAAGAGGCCGGATACGGTGTATCCTCAAAAGCTTTGTAGCTATTCGTACCATGCGCATTATAAGCACGTCCTATAGCGCCAGCGACGGAATCTGCTGTAAAATCAGCGGAAGCGAAGGCACCTATATCCATGTTACCTGTAGCATCAGTGGCAACAGTGCCCGTTGTTTCATCCAGCTTCCAATGACCGATCAAGCCATTCGTCACATCAGGCCACTCACCGATCATAGATACCCAGCGATTGCCGTCGAAGAATTGGGGCACGTTATTAGATTCATTATATTTCACGCCATCACGTGCGCCATGTAATTCCTGAATTTCCGCTGCGGAAAGAGCACGATTGTACACGCGCACATCATCTATAACTCCCCCAAACGTTCTTCCTGAAGAAGTTATATCACCGATTATCATCGAACTAGCTGTAGCTTGGGGCGTACCGACAGCCGTACTATCTACCTCTACGCCATCCACATAAATTTTCAGGTCAACACCGTCATAGGTGCACGTGATGAAATACCATGTTTGAGCACGAAGACCTGTTGCCTGCGCGTGGCTCCAAGCGCCATCATTATGTTCACATCCTGTAGGCGTAGAACTGTGATTCCAATTCATAGAAAAGTTGGAGTCCCTATCAATGATTTTTTCAGCACAGCCACCACCACACACCTCGGGATCATCAGGTGACCAAACCCATGCAGATATCGTGTATTGCGCTAAATCAGTATTCAGCGTCGTCGCAATAGAATCCGCTGCACCATCAAAACTTATTGCAGTCCCGACAGTGCCGTTAACACTATCCCCACCATTTAAACCACCGTTCATTGTGCCATTATTACCGTTACCACTTGTATCAGCAGCGTTAGTCCCGCTGGTTTCATCCAGACGCCAATGACCGACTAACCCGCTTGGAACAACTTCAGTCATCGTAGAAGCACCGCCGGCAGAGGTCGCGTTATACATTTGCGTTACTTCGGCAGGTGTCAGTTCACGATCGTAATAGCGGACGTCATCCATATAGCCATCAACATCCCATCCAATCCACATGGTTACACCGGCATCACTTGGCGCCGCACCGCCGCCGCCGATGTCAAAATGCAAGGTAAAAGGCTCTGAAACCCCATTGACATAGATTGTAGGTTCATTGGTATCAGAGCTATTATCGAAGGTCACAACTATATGGTTCCACTGCCCTAAGGGGACAGAGTTAGTTGTTCGCCATTCATGGCGCCCGGTCGCCCATGGTGATCTGAAGAACAGGCGGCTATCTGCAGCGCCCCAAAATCTTAATATATAGCCCTCAGGCAGCGTACCAGAGTTCGTAGTTTTGTATATAAGTTCTGCAGTATTCGCCGAGTTCGGATAAACCCACATAGAGATACTGCCGCCGCCATCAAATATATCTTGAATGGCAGCCGTATCGGGCACTTCAATTTCGTAGTTTGTTGACGTTCCATCAAAGTCCTGAGCGTTATCAAATCTACCCGGCACATTTGTTGTAGCCGGTGCCATACCGCCATAATAATTACCGTCAGAGCTACCGGCACTATCATTGGCTGTTGAACCTGAGGTTTCATCGAGCGTCCAATGCGCCACAAGACCGCTAGTTGGCTGAGCTAAAGCCGCTTCGCCGCCTGTCATGGCAATCCAGTTTGTATTATCACAATAAACCATGACTTTGTGATCGATATTGAATACAGCTTCGCCAGCCGCGCCCGCAGGACTGCTACATTGTGCATAGGCGTGGGTCGTCAGCAGCATGGATAAACCTGCCGCACATAATGTCCGTAATGCCATTTTCATCACGTTCATATTACTTCCCTACTCCTACCCAGTATTCGCCATTACAGTATTGCAGAACGTTATTGTCTGTATTGTACAGCATGATGCCTTCTGCTGTAGCGCCAGTAATACTGCCCGCATTAGCACAGCCATTATCCACGTCGCCGAGGCCGTCAGATAGCATATAATTATATAGCTGATTGACTTCAGTAGTGCTTAACGCGCGGTTATATATCCGCACATCGTCAATCAAGCCATCAAAGAAAAATCTGGAATCAGAACAAGTGCTGTCATAGCCGCCGATACATACGGGGTTAGCCACATTCATATTGGCATCCAAAGTATACGCCTGTCTGTTGACCAGCTCGCCATCAAGATACAAGCGCACTTCACCGACTGACCCGTCATAGACCCAGCCGCCATAATGCCAAAGGCCATCATCGATCACAGGGCCATTGACTGAAATGCTGGTGGCTGAGCCGTAGAAGTTTATCTCAAGCTCATCTGTATCAACATCACAGCCGAACCACCAAGTTCTATCGGTAAAGCCACCACCCCAACGCGTTACCATTACTTCGTTATCGCCGCCAGAGTTAGCGCCGCAATCGCTTGTCTTTTTGAACCAGTTAAATTGCGAAAACGAACCGCCCGTTGCAATGTCGAAACTCGCATTAGATGCAATGACAACACGTTCATTGTTACCATCAAACAAAAGCGCGTTACTATCGACACCATACACCCAGTCTTCATTTTCCATGTTTTCAAGTGTGCCTGTAAAACCACTGCCTGATGTATCCGGAGCTGAAGCGCCTGAAGTTTCGTCCAACGCCCAATGACCTATCAGGCTACCTGTGACTGGCGCGCCACCAATAGGCCCCATCGCAACCCAGTTATAGCCATCGCAATATTGCATAACGCTTAAATTCTGATTGTAATTAATTTGGCCTGCTTGCCCCGCCGGATCGGCACACCCAACTTCCGGCTGCTGAAAGCAATAAATATGTAGATTTGCTTCATCACAATTTGTGCTGCCATTATCTGACCAGTTGCCATCTGTGTTTGTTGCACGACCGCGCCGCCCACTATTTCCGCTACTGGAAGATGTCCAGTCCAGACAATGTTCCGTGCCGTCAGCAGTGCCATTTGAATTTACGTTCGTCCAGACGTTGCTATCTCCACTATGAACTGTGCCATCAGCCATATACTGTATTTCGTTATCAATATTGCCATTTACGAGATCTCCCCAATTATTCGCGACCTGCGTGAACGTTGGCACGTTGGGCATTACATATGGCACACTACTTTGATAAAATTTATCTAGCGGCGCATTTCCATCTGCCGCTGGCCCTGAAAGCCACGCATTGTAAACACCAGGAAGGCCCGCAGCAGCAGCCTCTTGCTGGCATATAAAATCACCAGCCAGCACGCCATCATCCCCAGAATATCCTCGACCTTGGGCTTCCGAGAGCAAATCACCATTCGGCAAAGTGTCAGAAACAAAGGCATAATACTGATCGTACAGATGCATTGTCTCTGAAGTTTTGGCAAAACTCGCCTGTGTTAATGCACCGTTCTCGGTAAACCCAGGGGATGCTCCTTTGTTAGTATGCCAGTTTGCCGTAGCGCCGCTTAAGAAAATGTCAGGTGGCGTACCAATAACGTTGCTACCGTCCGCTCCCAGATTAACAGGCAGGCCACGTGCATCTATAAATTTACGACGATTGGCCTCAACTGACCAATCAATGTAGTTATCAAAGTCGACCCACAAATCTGCAAGATCCGCGTAAAGCCTTTCTGTTCCTGTATTAAAGGAACCGATACTGACAATTTCACCACCACCGAAAGCCGTATATGTTGCCGACTGGCTGCTAGTGACATCTAAATCATCCACATAGATCTGATCAAGAGAGCGGTTGGTTGAATCAATACTGAAAAGAACATGATGCCAGCTACCGTCAGTGATAGGATCACTGCGTGCTAGCAGATTATATACGCCCACTCCCGTTTCCTGACCATCAAGAACAAGTTCATTACTAGTATTAAATCTAACTCTGAAGTATTCACCTGTGCCACTGCGTGTATGAATAATAGCCTGGGATGTTCCTAAGTTATTCGGATCACGTCTTATCCAGAAAGCCCCCGTAATAAGCGTTGGCTCACTTAAACCGAAACTGTTTTCCAATAGCTGGTCACTACCGCCGCCAAAATGAACAGCATTCGGCACATAGCCCGAGCCGCCCATGGCAACCCAGTCCGTCCCGTCGCAGTAATACATTGTTTTATCTTGCTCACTGAAGGTCAGCACACCTTCTTTACCCATACCATAAGAGTATAACTGCCCGATTTCTTGTGCGGAAAGCGCTCGGTTATAGACACGGACCTCATCCAAATCGCCACTAAAATTTCTAAAATCTATGGTCGCGTGCCTACCTATGACCAGAGGGTTATTATCTGTCGAAGGAGTACCTGTTGCAGCAGTTTCACGAGCTTCTTCTACGCCATCGATGTAAATTATTCCGTCAGTAGCGTCTGCATCATATACGGCAACAACATGATGCCAAACACCGTCATCAATTGGATATAAACTCCACGTAGAGTTTGCAGTACCTACGACGTGAAAAACCATATTACTTGTATAGTTATCACGACCTAGAGAGATCATTCCTCCCTTACTAAACAAGGTTTCATACTGACTGGAAAAACCATCAACCCTCATCCACAGAGCCACTGAGAAAGAAGTTGTGAAGTCAAAATTCGATTCATTGGCAACATCTATCTGCCCCACCCCACCAGCAAAACTCAGAGCATTTTGAACAATCCCCTGCAAGCTGGCAGTCGCAGGGTCAAGCCCACCCGACATAGTTCCGTTATTGCCGTTGCCGCTGCTATCCGTTGCTGTTGTACCGCTAGTTTCATCTAACATCCAATATCCGACAAGTCCATCTGTCGAAGGGACGCCGCAATTTTGCGCATAGGAAGGCGCCGCCGCAAAAGCCATCAGCCCTGCCGTAATCAATGTCCGTAATGTCAGTTTTATTACGTTCATTACTGCCTCTTTCCGATTGCGCGCCAGTTAGCTCCATCGCAGTACTGCAAGACATTATGGTCTGCGTTGTACAGAATGTCGCCACGGTCGCCTACCGGGCCGCTACAGGTAAAATCAAAACCACCTGTACACCAAGCACCATCAGCGTCACCCGTACCGTTGCCAATGTAAACCTGGAACCAGAAACCTGTTCCCGTTCCGGAGAAACCGTTGCTGCCACTACCACTAGAATTACCGCCAGGACCTGTGATGTCATAGAAGACCGTACTGCCATTGCCATAAATACAAACTGTACCATCCGTTAGCGCATTATCTGTGCAGTACTGCTCTCCGCTGCTTGTGGCAGAGGTGCAGATTGATCGCAGCTGATCATCCGGACCATCATCAAAATAAAGGCAGTTCACGCCTTCGCCTTCAATCGCGGTAACTTCCTTTTCGGCGCACATACCCGCATAATTTCCAAAAGCAGCACCTGTTGGTGAGCCGTCTTTGAAACTACAGGTTCCACCCGACGAATATTCGCAACACTGATTACCGTAAGTCCCTGCCCATGTTTCACATTGTGACTGACAGGCTGCAGCTCCGATTGCGGCAGAGTCCAAAGTTGTGCCCGTGCAAAGAGCAAACATCCCTAAAGAACAGTTTGTTTCTGCGCCGCAATTCGGTGATCCGCCCGCGCCGGCAGTATCCGCCATGGCACGCCAGCTAAAGCCGTCACAATAAACAGGAGCTTGCGCAGAGTTTGAATAGCTTAACGCACCCTCCTCTGTACATCGATCAGAGGGATGAATTCTGCCGCCCGACATATCACATCCGAAGTTGTATATGCTGGATATCTGCGATGCACTGAGTTCGGCATCAAAAATACAGGCTTCGTCAATATAGCCGTCAAAATTTCCATTACCAGTGCCGCTTTCACCGCCAATCGTCAGACTATACGCTGTATCATCATATGTACCGCCAGTGGTCCCGCCCGAGCCACTGCCTGAAGTCGCGCCATTTAAATACACCGTAAGGCCCGTTGTCCCTGAAGTATCACCATCCCACGATGCACAAACATGCTGCCATGTATTTAACTGTATGGTCGGGCTGGTAATACTGCGCCAATCTGCGCCATTTGTTCTGAAGGCAATGTACGCCGAGCTAGCATCAACATACTGCAAATACATATTCCAGCCTGACGTGCCGTCTACAGCAGTCTTATCAAAAATTTTAGCACTTGGGTTTGTGAAGCTCTGCGGGTATATCCAAGCGCATGCCGTTTTAGCGCCTGTATTATTTATAGAAGCGGCTGGAGAGACAGTGAGCTCATTATTACTTGCCGCGGTAAAATCCAGTGCGCCGAATAGATACCCTGTTACCTCGGACAATACCGCACTGGGCGTCGCATCGTTAGATGTGCCGGAATCGTCAGGAATAGTAGCGGCATAATTATCCATACGCCAGTACCCAACCATATTTGGCACTGTTACGACACCTGTCGAAGTACTGCTTTCATCAGAACTTACCGCGATCCAATCAGTATCATCGCAATATTGTAGAACAGAATGGTTAGAATTATAGAGTACTTCGCCAGCGTTACCTGCGGGTCCCGTGCACACAGCATGGGCGTGAGAGCTTAATAGCAGAATCGTGAGAAAGCACAGAAGCTGCGGCAAAGTCTTGATCAGGCTGTATGGAAGAACGGTTTCCTTCACGTACCCCTCCTAACCCTGCTTGTGTTGACGATGCCTCAGAATACCACCAACCATGAAGAATATTGAGGAGAAGCCGAACAGAAGTGCGATTGTCCACAGACCAATTTGAGCTTTATCAATGCCGTAGCCTGTATGCGCCTTCAGACCGTTTACCTCGCGCATGATGTCGTCTTTGAATTCGGCTTGCGCCAGCTTCATTTCAGTGATCTCTGCACGCAGAGCATCATTTTCAGACTTCAGTTCTTTTGATGCCTCGATCAGTGGGGCAATAAAGCCTACGTAGTTTACAGACTTCGTGCCCATTTCATCATTGGCAGTGCGTACCAATTCAGGGAATACTTTTTCTACTTCCTGCGCCATCACACCCAGTTCCAACTGACCTTTTTCGTCATTGATCATGCGGAAGCTGTATGTATCAATTTGTGACAGGCGGCCGATGATCTCGTTCGCATCCAGCGGCGCAATATCTTTCTTCAAACGCATATCTGAAACGTCAGTCAATGTACCTGTATATTCAATATCACCTGTCACATCCAGCGCTGCATTAGGTGTACTGTTGTTAATACCGATATGCGCTCCTGCGTTATACATGCCAGAACCGTAAATTACGTTACCAATATTCATTTCATTAGCGGCATTAGCACCCGACACATCGACATTTGCACCGATAATAATATTGGACGAACCATTTCGCAGCGATAAACCAGTCTGATAACCTAACATCACGTTGTTGCTTGTCGTTGAGCCTTGAACATCTCTGGCAGAACGCGAACCGATAAATACGTTATTGTCACCACCGTGATCATAATCTCCGCTAAATCCGCCTTGGAATGCAGCCTGACCAACCACCACGTTGTTATAACCAGCCATATACGAGCCCGCACCATCACCAACACCTACGTTGTCGTTACCACCGCCACCATTTGATGCGAACATTGCGATGCTACCAACGGCGGTATTGCGATCGCCAGGGAAGTTTTCTAAAGCTTCATTACCGATTGCTGTAAGACCTGAGCCTTGTGTTACATATCTAGCAGCCTCTGTACCCACCGCGACAATTGCCTGCCATTGGTTGGCCGCATCATAGTTCTCTGCGGCGTACGCACCGAAAGCTGTCGCGTGATTTGAGACATCATTACTTGCTAGCGCGTTATAACCGACAGCAGTATTATTTTGCGCCGTTGTGGTGCCCGCACCTGATCCGGAGCCAATAAACATATTTGCATTAGCATAGTCTGTAGTTGCATCACTTAGGTCATTCACAGCACCGCCGCCGCCACCGCCAGAGCCAGCAACCCAGTTACCTGAACCCGCGCTATACATCAGTACCTGACCATCTGATACGCCTGATACATCGACATCTGCCAAGCCACCCAATGCTGTCGAGCTTCCGCTTGCGCTGATAAATGTCGGGGCACTTAAGCCTGATACAGGCTGAATAATAATTGAGTTGGATACGCGGATATCACCGACAACATCAAGTTCAGCTGCTGGTGAGGCTGTACCGATACCCACTGTTGGGGAGCCGGACGTGTAGTAGATTGCGTCGCCAGAACCTGCAGTCCACAGGCTGTCTCCACCGCCGCCACCTGCTGAAGCGGATGGCACCCAGTTTGTACCATTCCAAGACAATACGTCATTTGTGCTTGGTGAGCCTGCCAGAACATCGCTTAGCGCGTTCAGAGACATACCCGTCGGAGCAGACACGGATGCTACGCTGCCGACTTTCATGCCACCGTAAGAAGAATTGTATTCAATATAACCACCGGCATCCGTCCACAGGCCTGTACCTGATGCCACGCCAGTTACCCAGCTACCACTGCCTGCGCTGTACATCAAGACTTCGCCGTCCACGACACCTGCTGTGTCTACATCAGTCAGATCGTTCAGTGCGCCGACAGCACTGCCAGCTGACATATATGTTGGCGCGTCGCCTGCAATCTGCCCCATCATCAGCATGCCTGTCAGATTGATGTCGCCAGCGACGTCCAGCTCAACTGAAGGCGTTGCTGTACCGATACCAACTGTCGGCGAACCTGAGTTATAGAAGATTGAATCGCCACCTGCGCTCGACCATAGGCCCGCACTATTAGCATCAACATTCACCCATTGTGAGCCGTCGTAAGTCAGGATCTGTCCTGATGATACGGACGAAATGCTTGTGTCGGTCAGAGCGACCAGTGATGTTGCGTTAGACACAGCCACTGCACCTGCAGGAGCTGCTGCACCTGTTACACTAGCAACTCTCATACTGCCGAGTGCGGAGTTATATTCGATGTAACCGCTACCGCTATCTGTCCAAACGCCTGCATCTGCGACATCTACAAATTCAAGGCCTGTTGCGCCGCTGTTCACAACAACCATCTGACCTGCCGCGCCTGTGTAGTTTACAGGTGTATCTGATAGACCTGTAAAGGCTGTTGAACCACTGCCACCTGCACCCGCAGCCACAGCACCGACAGGGGCTGCAAGGCCTGTTGTACCACCAATATTCACGATGCTGTCTACGCTCAGCGTGCCGCTAGCAACGTTAAAGTTAAGGCCACTGACCGCACCAAGCTCACCGCCACTATTAAATTGCAGATCTCCTTCTGCACCCGCTGTTGATACGGAGCCTGCGGATGTCGCAAAAGATTCCCAAATTGTACCATTAAAGTATTCGACCGTATTTGACGTGCTGCTGTAACGAAGCATACCCGCTTCTCCAGTCGGACGCTGCGCATCTGTACCAACAGGCAGGACAATCGCGCCAGTGCTTATAAAACGGACGGTACCATCAGAATGAATTCTCATTCTTTCGCCGTAATTACCGAAACCATTTATTGTCTCAAACACAATATCAGCCTTACGGTCTGTGCCAGATGTCCAACTGCCTGCAGTGGCAGATGTCATCACACTTATCTGCGCTGCATTTACCCAGTTACTATTAGTGGAACCGTAGAATCGTAGGCCACCAATCTTGTCCCCTGAGTTTACAGCAGAGAATGGTGCTCCTTCTGTGCCTCTGGATCTCCAGAAATTAATATCTGCACCACTTAATGCACCTGATGTAGAATATGAATACATAGACATATCCTGATTATCACCAGCAATAGTAATAAAATCAGACGGAACTGCTGTGCCAATACCTAGCCCTGCGCTAGTAAAGACAAAACCACTGTCGGTGGCCATGTTGCCGCCGCTGTTAAACTGAATTTCTCGATCAGAGCCTGCTGCACCTACGCTGCCACCACCAACCGTACCGGCAACCCAAACACCTGACGCGCTGTCGTAGATCAGTGCTTGGCCACCTGTTGGTGATGCGCTGACATCGCCCAGATCGTTCAGGTCGATTGTGTTCGGCGCAGGTTCGCCAGTGACTGTCTCAATAATTTGATCTGTGAATTCGATAGCTGTTTCACCGCTATTCACACGGGCAAAACGTCCGCCCTGGCCACTAAATGTAGCCGGTGTATCTGTTAATCCTACGAAGTCAGTTGATACTGCTGCAGGCACCCAAGTACCAGACGCACTATCATATGTCAGCACCTCTTGATCACTTACGCCTGTAGTATCAACATCGGTCAGGTCGTTTAGAGTACCGATCGCAGCGCCCGTCAGAATATCCTGCCAACTGTCCGCTTGGTAACCTTCGAAACGACCTGATGTGCTGTTGTAGCGGATCATACCGTTGATAGCTGTTGTGCCAGCCAGCGTACCTGGACGGGTAGTGTTATCACCAGAAGGCAAACGCAGCGCACCTGTACCACCAATGAAGAGTTCGCCCGTAACCGTAGAGCCGTAGAAGACATTACCAATATTAACGTAGCTGTCTTCATAACCTGTCGGCAACTGGACACCCGCACCTAACAAAATATTTCCGGAACCAAACATTACATCCGTACCTGCATTGGCACCGATGATGACGTTATTATCGGCACCATTACGAACATTTTGACCCGCGGCATAACCCAAGAACACGCCAAGGTTTGCATCACCGTTGCCGATACCATTACCTTGGCCCGCCAATTCGCCGACTGCCACGTTATAGGAGCCTGTTTGGTTTTCATTCAGCGCGTTAACACCTAGCACTGTGTTATTGCCACCTATGGTCAACCGACTGCCAGCATATGAACCTAAGGCCACGTTATTTTGTCCGGAAGTTAAAGCTGTCAATGCCTGCTGGCCAACACCGGTGTTGTAGCTGCCCGTTGAATTCGCCAAACTTCCGCGACCGATTGCCACATTGAAAATACCTTGGCTGCTATATCGCAACGTATTTGCACCGATTGCGATGTTTGAGTAACCTGTCGTATTATCAGCCAAAGCGAAGGAACCGATAGCCACATTCTGGTAGCCTGTTGTGCTGGATGACAAGGCAAGTTCACCAATACCAACGTTGTAATTGTCGCTGAGATCGTCGCTTAGACCTGCGCTGTTACCCAAGAACACACTAAAGCCACCTGTACGACCATCGGTCAAATCATCAATCTCATTCACACCAGAGCCAAGAGACACTATTTCCCAATCATTGCCAGAGTCCGCACAGAAGCTAAATGAGTTTGTAGCGCTATCAAAGCGGATCGCACCTTCGCGTGCGGCGTCACAAGACTCATTGCCGTATGCGATTTTAAGTGTGCCGTCTACATCAATTTTTGTAGCAGGACTTGCCTGACCAATACCCACAGAGCCATCAAAGAAATTCTTACCGCCCGAGCTGTAGATCACGAAACTGTCGGCTGCTTGCACAGTGTTTTCAAGATATAAACCGTACGCATTTGCAACACTACCACCTGCAACCTCTGTGGATGATAACGTACTCTTGATACCATACAGGTTAACTACACTGCCTGAACCGCCTAGAGCAGCAGCATAGGTATAATTACTAATGCCGGATACATCACCTGTCACTGCTCTATTATTAATGGCCACGGTTGTATCAAAATCAGCGTTTTCATAACCTGCAATTGATGGGTTACTTGATGATAGTGTTGGTGAAGAAGATACCCACATTGTGCGCTCTTCTGCGTTACCGTTGTAAACCACATCCAGTATAGCTTCAGGCGTGTTGCTACCAACACCAAGACGACCAGCACTTGTGTAAACAAGATTTGATGATGCTGCGAAGTTACCACCGCTATTAAACTGGATACCGCGATCCGGCGCACCTGCACCACCTAGGCCAAGCGCTACAGATTCCCAACCTGTGCCAGAGTCCGCACAGAAGCTGAACGTATTTGCACCGCTATCAAAACGGATTGCACCTTCGCGCGCAGCATCACAGGCTTCTCCGCCATAAGCGATTTTAATTGTGCCATCCATATCGAGCTGTGTGGCAGCTGCTGCTACGTTCATGCCAGAACCTGATCGCAACACAAGATTACCACCGACAATCGCCAATACCTGTTCTGCCGACACATTTGTGTTGTCTTGCTGACCGAAGAAAACACCCATACTACGATTGCCACTTACCATCGGATTATTAGCTGTCGCGGCATCACCGAGACCGAACGCAATTGAATAGTTACCGAGTCCCGGCGTATTTCGATCAGCAAATGTGGCAGGCGTACTTGTCAGACCGCTGCCGTCGCCCGCAGTAACATCATAACCAATTGCAGTACTGTTAAAGCCACTTGCAGTTGTGAAGTTACCCATTGTCGTACTTTGATCACCACGCGCGAATGTGTAGTTACCAAAGGCTGTACTTCTCAGCCCCTCAGCCAGTGTATCCAAGCCAAAGGCAACAGACTGATCCCCAGTTGCTTCGTTGCTAGAACCCATAGCCATTGCGTACTGACCACTCACAAGATGCGATGAGCCAAATGCCGCACTGTAGTTGCCCGTCACATTGTTAATAGAACCTGCCGCAAACCCGTAATCTGCAGACACCATGTTGTTGTAACCAAAGGCAGCACTAAAACTACCTGCACTTGTGTAATCCCACTGAGCACCATCTACAAAACCTGCACGGAATGCAGAGCTTGAGGCGTCGAAATACATACGGCTGTCATTGCTAGCCGAGCCTGTATCATTGATCTGGCTTGAGCCGACGATAAAGTCGCCTGCTGAAGTATATGTGAAGTTTGACTGAATACCGCGGTCCGGTGCGCCTGCACCGCCTAGACCAAGCGAGACAGCTTCCCAACCTGTCCCAGAGTCCGCACAGAAGCTGAACGTATTTGCACCGCTATCAAAACGGATTGCACCTTCGCGGTCAGCATCACAAGCTTCGTTGCCATATGCGATTTTAATTGTGCCATCGATTTCGAGCGCTGTATCTGCGGACAAGTTCGTCGCTGGAATTTTCGGATCAATTACCATCGACCCACCGAACAGACCCATTGTATTTGCATCTGCCAAGACAACACCGCCATCCTGATCACCCATGAAAATACCCAAAGATTCATCGCCCGTAATAGTCGGGTGTACCGCAGGGCGGTTAGCGAATGTAATCAGGCCAACAGCCATTGAGCCTTCACCCACGCTGTGGTCAACAGCCACATCATTGGCGTCCAGAATTCCGTCACCCGCAGTCACTGCATTACCGATTGCCGTACTAAATCGTCCACTTGCTACCGTCTGAATACCCATTACGGTACTTGCAGGTGCCGCCGCAATAGTGTTGTTACCTAATGCCACACTTGTACCACCACTGGCTGTCGGACCGGAACCTATTGCAATACTGCTTCCTGCGCTGGCCACAGCACCACTACCCATGGCAAAACTAGCATCTCCGCTGGCAACTGAACTACCGCCCATTGCCACACTGCGCATTCCGCTTGCAATTGTTCTATCGCCCATAGCAACACTAAATGAGCCAGAACTTGTATAATTCCATTGGGCTTCCATTGCACGACCAGCACGGAAGGCGCCTGTCGAAACATCGAAGTACATACGATAATCTTCGTTGCCCGTACCTGTATCTTCAATCTGGTATGAACCAACGATGAAGTCACCTGCTGAAGTATATGTGAAGTTTGCATCCGCCGTGAAGTTGCCACCGCTATTAAACTGGATACCGCGATCAGGTGCGCCTGCACCACCTAGGCCAAGCGAGACAGATTCCCAACCTGTGCCAGAGTCTGCACAGAAGCTGAACGTATTTGCACCGCTATCAAAACGGATGGCACCTTCGCGGTCAGCATCACAAGCTTCGTTGCCATATGCAATTTTAAGAGTGCCATCCACTTCCAGTTTTGTTCTGGCTGACCTTAACAGCTGGTTACCGATCAGAACATCGCCGCCCTTATCGATGTTCATTACTGGCTCGCCTGCGTTAGAAGCTCCGTCAAAATATCTTAGAGCCAAATCACCCTGCAAATTGGCGCTAGGCGCAGACTCACCAACACCATAGAACATCCAGCCCGTATTGCCGCCACTTGGGTTTTCTAAAGTTACGCCAAGCATTGCCAAACCAGCAGCAAGTATGGATGTTTCGTCGCCGGTCAGGCTAAGAACTGTGTTAGCTGTACTTACAAGGTCAAGATTTACAGCAGGTGTATCTGTACCAATACCCAAGCGCCCCTGATCTGTCAGTCGCATTTGTGAACTGGCACTTGTGTAGAAAATAATGTCATGTTGGCCTGACACACCGAACAGCATGTTGCTGCCTTGTGTAATCAAGGTATTTGAATCCAGAAGCATCTCGTTCGGACCTTCTGTAATACGAATACCGGCTGTGCCCACATTCAGGTTTGCAATATCTGTGCCCAGACCAGGGGCAGGAACATCCAAATGCAGGCGTGAAGCCGGAGATGCGACACCCAGACCGAGATAACCAGTGGATGTGTATACAAAGTTTGCATCCGCAGAGAAGCTGCCACCTGAATTAAATTGAATACCGCGGTTCGGCGCACCCGGGCTTGCCACTGCGCCACTAGCAAAGTTCTGCCACGCTGCGCCGTCACAGTATTGCATCGTTGCGCCGTTCCAGCGGACCATACCGCCGTCTGCCGCAATCGTACAAGTTTCGCCACCGTCTGCTATTTTAATCGTACCACCAACATTCAGTTTAGCGCTTGAATATGTCAGGCCTACCGCAAGATTGCCGTCGGGTGTTAAGCGCATAGCCTCACTAATACCTAAACCATCGTGGGTGTGGAAAGTCATGCCACCATCAGTGACGCCTGTTTGAGATTTCTGTGATTGTATGTATCCGACAGGCGTTCCATCCAGTGCAAAAGTCAGCAATGGGTTGGCACCAAGCGAGTTATCGCCTGCATCCAGTACTAGTTCGGCATCACCATTTGGACCATCGGCTTTGATATGGAACACACGGCTATATGTGGACACACCAAAGTTCGTTGGCGTTGCGGTACCTAAACCTAAATTCCCTGCGCTAGTAAACACGAGCTCGTTGCTCGCAGCAAAGCTGCCGCCGGAGTTAAACTGAAGACCGCGATCCGGTGCGCCCGGGCTTGCCACTGCGCCACTAGCAAAGTTCTGCCACGCTGCGCCGTCACAGTATTGCATCGTTGCGCCGTTCCAGCGGATCATACCACCATCGGCTGCGGCGGAACAGCTCTCGCCGCCATCTGCGATTTTCAGAGTGCCAAATACATCCAAGGCTGTGTCGGCAGAAAGCTTAGCGGCAGGAACGCGTGGATCGATGACCATGCGGCCACCGAACAGACCCATTGTGCTGGCAGATGCGAAGGTTACATTATCCTGCGCGCCCATAAAGATACCGAATGAGTTTGTGCCAGTTACAATGCTTGGGTTTTCATTTACTCCTGTATTATCACCGAGACCAAAGGCAACACTATAATCACTGAGCGCATATGCTTCCTCGCCAACAGCTAAAGACATCATGCCACCTGCAGAATTATATCGCCCCATGGCTGTACTTGCTTGACCAGAGGCAGTAGTGTACGCCCCTGTGGTCACACTGTAAGAGCCTGAGGCCGTCGTATTCGTCCCCGTAGCTAAACTGTACTGGCCTGAGGCAGTTGTATTACTCCCCATGGCCGTACTTGCTTGACCTGAGGCAATCGCGCCCGCCCCCATGGCCGTGCTTGACAGACCTGAGGCAGTCGTACTCGACCCCATGGCCGTACTTGTCGTACCAGACGCAACCGACCCAACACCCATGCTAGTAGAACCAGTTCCCGAAGCCGTCGTACTCAACCCCGTGGCAAAACTATACATTCCCATGCTTGTAAAGTTCCACTGCCCATCTGTTGCTGCACCAGCGCGGAACGCACCAGCAGAAACATCAAAGAACATGCGATTATCTTCTAAGCCGGTTGTTGTGTCTTCAATCTGGTAAGAGCCAACAATGAAGTCGCCTTCTGGTGTGTAGATGAAGTTATTTGCCGCGGTAAAGGCGCCGCCGCTGTTGAACTGGATACCGCGATCCGGTGCGCCCGGGCTGGCAGAGGCACCGCTAGCAAAGTTTTGCCACGCCGCGCCGTCACAGTATTGCATCGACGCGCCATTCCAACGGATCATACCGCCATCGGCTGCAGCGGAACAGCTCTCGCCACCATCTGCAATTTTCAGAGTACCGAAGATATCCAAGGCTGTGTCGGCAGAAAGCTTAGCGGCAGCAACGCGTGGGTCGATGACCATACGACCACCGAATAGACCCATTGTGTTGGCAGAGGAAAGATCTATGTTGGGCTGGTCTCCCATGAATATGCCCAAGGACTGAGATCCGCTGACACTAGATGGGCTGGCAGAAGGTGTACTGTCCAACCCTATCGCCATCGAATTTGCGCCGGCACTTGTGTAGGTACCCAGTGCAATACTGCCGGTGCCATTTGCTTCAGCAGATTGTCCGAGCGCTACACTGTAATCGCCATTTGCTGCCGCTGTATTAGCTGCAAAGCTGTATATTCCCATTGCGTCCGAACTACCGAAAGCAGTCGAATAATCACCTCCGGCGATACTTGTATCCCCCGCTGCAAAGCTGTAGTTACCAGTAGCATTTGCCCCTGAACCAAACGCCGTAGCAGCATAACCCGTGGCTTGTGTATAGCCGCCTGCAGCAAAACTCGATGCACCGCTGGCAATAGTATTATCACCTGTCGCGAAGCTGTACTGGCCTGCACTTGTGTAATCCCAGCGTGCATCTGCCACCGAACCAGCACGGAATGCAGAATTTGACACATCAAAATACATGCGGGAATCTTCACTGCCTGTTCCTGTGTCATCAATCTGGTACGAACCGACAATCAGATCGCCGTCTGTTGTGTATACAAAGTTATTAGACGCCGCCAGATTATCACCTGACTTGAACTGGATGCCGCGCTGTGGATCAGCGGCGGTGGCATTATTTGTTGCGATATTGACCCATCCCTCGCCTGCGTTTTGACAGACAAAGAAACGCTCAGAAGAGCTATCAAAGTGGATTGCACCGATACGTGATGCGTCACAGGCCTCATTGCCGTATGCGATTTTTAGTGTACCTGCAATTTCGAGCGCTGTGTCAGCAGCAAGAGTTGTTGCCGGCGTACGAGGATCAATGACCATACGCCCACCGAAGAAACCATACCCATTGTCGACTGTAACATCGACCATGCCTTGATTGCCTAAAAAGGCCGCGAAACTGCTATCACCTGAAACAGTTGCCTCTGGGCCGGCAGTATTAGAACCAATAGCCCAAGAATTATCACCAGAGACCCACACGTTACTACCTATGGCGGCGCTAGCTGCCCCAAAAACTTCGTTTCGGTCACCAATTGCAATTGCACCGTCTCCAATTGCGCTTGTGTTATAGCCATGCGCGAACGCCCCCTCACCCGAAGCGGTGACGCTAAAGCCGTGCGCTACCGCACCAGTGCCGGATGCCAAGGAAATAAAACCTGCTGCAAAACTATAATCACCCGTAGCACGTGAGCTGTCACCAAAGGCTACGCTGTACTGCCCTGAGTTAGCTGCATCAAAAGCATCTGCAAATGTATTCGTAGAACCTGCACGGAAGGCAGAGTTAGAGACATCAAAGAACATTCGTGAATCTTCACTGCCAGTGCCTGTGTCATCTATCTGGTAAGAACCGACAATGAAGTCACCAGCGGATGTGTAAACGAAGTTTGTGGCGCCTGCGAGCGAGCTGCCGCTGTTGAACTGGATTTCGCGGTCATTGCCACCCGCCGGTGTACCGCCGCCGCCTGCTGTGATAACCCGCTGCCATGAGCCCGAGGACGGACATACATAGAAATTATTGTCGCTGCTGTCGAAATGTATCGCACCTTCACGTGCGGCATCACAGGCTTCGTTGCCGTATGCGATTTTTAATGTACCATCGACATCCAGTTTTGTATCACCGACAACGTCAGTATCACTTAGAACCAAATTACCTGTGTCATTCTCTAACAGGAAGCGCTGCTGATACGTTGCGCCGTTCCAGTAATAGTACATCAAATCATTTTGAACCGTCGCTGTGGCGAAGGCATTGCCGCGTGCCGACAGTGACCAACCTGTAGCGGTTGCATCGCCTACCGTTGAAGCGCCATCACCTGATGTCAGCAAGGTTACATCAGAGGCACTGCTCTCATCACCTTCAATAAGTGCGGAAGCATTCCCACCACTGCGATACAGGTGCAGTTGCGAGCTTGGTGTTTGCGTACCTATACCCAACGTACCAAAGAGCGCATTCGGGTTATTTGACTGCTGATAGATACCGTAGCTGTTTACATCTGCATCATCCAGATTGATGTACATCGCATATTGTGATCCCCCTGTAGAGGAGCCATCATCTGTTGCAGAATAAATCATACCCGTATCGCCAGCATGCACATCGACACGAGATGCCACGCCGATTGCTGTTTGAGCAGATGCATCGTTGCCAGCACGACCAACGGAGTACATACCATAGGCTTCTTTAAATCCTGCACCTGTGGCATCGTTTATCGCAGTTGTTTGGATACCCACGACACCGCGATACGCCGAAGCCGAACCGACTGTGTCCGTATCAACAGACATAGACGTCTGAAAGCCATCAGCCGCAAAATTTTCGTAGATATAGAGCTTTGATGTTGGATTGTTGGTGCCGATACCCATATTGCCGGCACTTGTGAATACGAAGTTAGCATCTGCTGCTAACTCGTTACCGCTATTAAATTGAATCTGACGGTCCGCGCCTGCTGCAGGCAGTCCGCCACCGCCACCACCAGCTGTAATTACACGCTGCCAGCCATTGCCGTTTGTTTGACAAACATAGAAGTTATTGTCGCTGCTATTAAAGTGCAACGCACCTTCGCGGGCTGCGTCACAGGCTTCGTTACCGAATGCGATTTTTAATGTGCCATCAACATCCATTCTGGTTTGAGGTGTTGTGACACCCAAGCCAAGTCGTCCGTTTTCCTGCAATCTCATTAACTCAGTGGCAGCTGATGTATCTGCATTGTGCCCGAAGATGAACGCGTTCGTAGTCACATCATTATCACTGTCAATATTGAAGTACATATTGCTTTCAGCAGCCAGCAAACCATTGCTGTTCATTTGGAAGTCAGCCAGATTACTAATATCGCTGGTAATGCGAATACCGCCCGTAATATCTATGGCTTGCGTTGTTGCATTTCTAACAACCTGCAGTACCCCAGAGCTTGTGAAGCTTAGATTAGCGTCTGCAGCCAGAAGGCCTCCACTGTTAAAGATCAATTCGCGGTCAGAACCAGGCGCTGCCACAGAGGCACCACCAATTGCCACATAACCGCCCGCCCCTGCGAAGTC
>LWDU01038487.1_pt1 | contig 20135 bp, 18 predicted proteins | sample 727161 | NCBI WGS metagenome assembly LWDU01 (sample SAMN04566230, study PRJNA314399) | hydrothermal vent metagenome | isolation source: deep sea hydrothermal plume seawater | place: Mexico: Gulf of California, Guaymas Basin | collected 2004-07-11
CGTGCACTTCGAGGTCGGCGATGGTGATGGTGTCATTCATTCGCAGTCACGGGCGCGGGCCATTCCAATGAGGATTGCTCCAGCAATAATTTCAATTCCCCCAAGTGTTCGACAATCAATTCCGGCTCGGCCAATTGCAATTGCTCGCGGGTATTATATCCAGTCAGCACGGCGCAGGAATGGATGCCGCCGGCGTGGGCGGTTTCCACATCGTGCTGCATATCGCCGATGAAGACGGTTTCGTCGGCGAGCAAATTTTGCTCAGCGAGGATTTCGACGATGCGCGCGCGTTTGTCCATCACGCGCACGTAGGCGTGATCGAAATCAAAAGCGATGCGCGCGGATTGTTCGCGGTAATGATCGGGATGAATGGTGCTCAGCAAAAAAGTGCGTAAGCCGTTTGATTTGCAAAAGTCAAAAAACTCGCGAGCGTGCGGCAGGGGCTTGATGGACTTTTGTTCATCAGCGAAGCTGTGTTTGTACCATTCCTCCAATTGCTCCAAAGGGACGCCGGGCGTGACGCGTTCATAGAATTCATCAAAGGGCAAACTGAACTCCGCCCGGAATTGGTCGAGGCTCATCTCCGGCCGGCCGGATTGGGTGAAGGTGTAATTAGTCGCGCGCCACACCGCCGGCAAATCATTAACCAACGTGCCGGACCAATCGAATAACACATTGCGAATCATTCGCCCGCCTTTTCGTCCTCTTTTCCATCCGCCGGTTTGGCCCGCAAATTGATGCGTTTGGGCGTCTCTTCGTCCTCTGCGTCCTTTTCTTTCACCGATTTCCCGCGCAGATTGATCCGCTTCTTGGAGGCCTCGCCCTCCACTTTCTTTTCGCGAAGCTTCGCCTCGGCGATCAGCGTGGCCTTATCGGCGGGCTTCAGCAAGAACGCCGCGACGATCGCCGCCGCCACCGCGATGACCGCACAAATAAAATAGGGCAGCTTGATTGACACATCCAAAAGACCCAATGCAAATAACGGCCCAATGATCCGCGCGAGGCTGCCGATGCTTTGGGTGACCCCCATGATCTCGCCCTGCTCATTGGGGCCGGCGTTCAGGGAAATGAGCCCGTAAGTCGGGGCGCGGTAGACGCTGGAGCTGACGGAAAACAACGCCAGCGCGCCCAGTAGCATATAAAAATGCGGCGCATGAGCCAGCGGCAACCACGCAAGACTCACCCCCAACAAGGACAGCCCAACGACGATCAGCCATTTCTCGCCCAGCCAATTGACCAGCGGCCCGATGAACTTGCCCTGAATGATAGCGCCGAGCAGTCCGCAAAAGACGAGCATATAATAGGCGATCGTCCGCGTGTAATCGATCGAAGCAATTTTTCCGCTGGCGGGGACGAAATGTATTTCTTCATAAACGATCCGCCCACTTTTGGGCGCGGTAAAAACATTGGTGCTGTCGAGTGTGACCAGCGTGCACAGAGGCTCGCCCTTCCGGACCTCGCCGCCCTGCTCCACGTGCCAATGGCGAATCTCCGTGATTTGGTTTTCATCAAATTCCGCGTGCACCGTTTGCTGAAAACTAAATGTTCCGGGCGATTCTTTCGTACCGGTAAAGGTGACCACGAAGGTGGATTCAAAACAGGTGAAACAAAATGTGGCCATGAAAAACACGCCCATGAGACAGGCGAGTTGTTTGCGCTTTAGTACGCCGGTGATTTGCTGCAAGCGCGGTGGCGGCGACGCGGGATCGCTTTCCGGCGTGCGGCTTTCGCCCAACACGAAGTAAGCCAGAATGAGGTTGAGCCCGCAGATGGTGGCCGCCGTCCAGCCGGGGCCGCTGGCGCCAAACCATTCCGCGCTCAACGCGCCCAAGGCCGGCCCCACGATGAAGCCCAAGCCAAACGCCATCCCGATGAGCCCCATTCGTTTGGAGCGCTCTTCGGGTGGCGACACGTCGGCGATGTACGCGCTGGCCACCGAGAGGTTGGCGCCGCAGACGCCCGCTGCCATTCGCGAAGCGAGCAAGCCCCACAACGATTCATAATAGCACGCCAGCGCAAACAGGATGTACGAGATGCACGCGCCCGCAGTGCTGATGAGCAACACCGGGCGGCGGCCGATGCGATCGGACAAGCGTCCCCACCATGGGGCGAAAAGGAATTGCATCAGCGAATACGAGGCCACGATGAGGCCGGCGATGATGCCCGTCGCGCCATAGGTTTTCGCAAAAAGCGGCAGCACCGGCAGCACGATCCCGAAACCAATCAGGTCGATGAAGACGGTCATGAAGATGACCAACAGTGATGCTTTACGTGCCATGCGCGACGGGCGGGGACGTTAACGCACCGAGGCCGCGCGGGGAAGCAAAACCGCTCAGGCTTTTTCTAGGTCAATTTCTAGTTCCGTGTCGGACGCACCGTAAAGCCATTGCCAACTCGCGCGGATGTCTTCCAAAATCATGTAAAGCGAAGGCACCAACACGAGCGTGACGAGCGTGGCGAACATCACGCCAAACCCAATCGAGACAGCCATCGGAATGAGGAATTGCGCCTGGACGCTTTTTTCAAAAAACACCAACGGCGTGAGGCCCGCAAAGGTGGTCAGTGAGGTTAGCATAATCGCGCGGAAACGCGCCACGCCGCTCACGCGCACGGCGTCGATGATGTGCTCGTGCTTGGGGCGGTTACGGTTTACGAAGTCCACCATCACGAGGCTGTCGTTCACCACCACGCCGGTGAGCGCCACCACGCCGAACATCGACAGCACTGTCAATTCCATCCCCATAATCAGATGCCCGAGCACCGCGCCAATGAGGCCGAACGGGATCGCGGCCATCACGATAAAGGGTTGGATGTACGACTTGAAGGGGATGGCGAGCAGCCCATAAATCATCACCATCGCCACGATGAACGCGCGGAACATGCTCGAGAGTGTGAGTTCCTGTTCCTGTCGCGCGCCCTGAAAACCGTGCTGCAACCCGGGGTATTCGGCAACCAATTCGGGCAAATCTTTTTGCTCTAAACTGGCGATGAGTTTGTTGGGTTCAATGCGCGTGGTGTCCACATCGGCGGTGATGTTCACCGAGCGGCGGCCATCCACGCGGCGGATGCTCGCATAGCCGCGCCCTTCCTCGATGGCGGCGACTTCGCTGAAGGGCACCGCAAACCCATCGCGCGTGTGGATGCGCAAATCGTGCAGATCGTGCAGCGAACGGCGATGGTCCGCGGGATAACGCACCATCACTTTTACATCATCCCGATTGCGCTGCAGTCGCTGGGCTTCCTCGCCATAAAACGCCTGTCGCACTTGATGCGCGAGATCCGCTTGCCGCAAGCCGAGCAATTCCGCCTCCGGCTTGAGCTTGATTTTCAACTCCCGTTTGCCCTCGCGAAAGGTATCGGTGATGTCCTGCACGCCTGGATAATTCCTGAGACGCGCCTTCAAGTCCTCCGCGGCCGCCTTAAGCGTCGCGAGGTTCGGGCCGCTCAAGCGAATGTTGATGGGTTTGCCCGCCGAAAAAATACTGGCGCTGAAGCCCACCTCCGTGGCACCGGAAAATTCCCCGGCTAATTCCCGCCAGCGGTCAGCCATTCCCTGGCTCGTGATGGTGCGTTCCTCGGAGGGCGCCACCTCGAGGTGCACCTCGCCTTTGTGGCTCCCAAAATGACTGGCCTCGAAATTACCGCCCGCCATTTCCGCCTCCATCCGAAAGGGTTGCTGCCCAATGCTGGAAAGCGAATGGCGAATGGCGTTGGTGCCGTCTTGTCCGCCCGCGGCAATTTCCTCGCGCAATTTTTCGGCGGCGACCTCCAGTTGCCGCACCGCTTTTTCAGTGACCTCCACCGGCGTGCCGCGCGCGAAGCTGACCCACGCCGCCACGTTGTCGCCCTCCACGGGTGGGAAGAAAATAAATTTGAAATGGCCGCCCGCATATCCCGCGAGGGTAATGAACAAAGCCGTCACGCTCACCGAAAGCGTGAGATACCGCCAGCGCAAACACGTCTCGAGAAAGGGTTGGTAAATTTTCAGAATAAACCGCTGCACGCCCCCGGCAAAGGCGCTTTGAAATCGCGACCACGGCCCCGGTTTTTTTTCCTTTTTCACATCGGGCAAATTCCGCAAATGCGCCGGCAAAATGAACAGGCACTCCACCAACGAAAACAAAAGCGTGGGCATCACAATCAACGGAATGTAACGCAAAATTTTTCCCGTGTTGCCCTCGATGGCAAGCAGCGGGTAAAACGCCGCCACGGTGGTGAGCACCCCAAAGATCACTGGCCGCCCCACTTCCAGCGCGCCACTGATGGTGCTCTTGATGCCCGGGCCGTATTTTTCCTGATGCGTGTAAATGTTTTCACCCAACACAATCGCGTCATCCACCACAATACCGAGCACAACAATGAAGGCAAAAAGCGTGATGAGGCTAATCGAGGCGTCCATCGCCGGCATCAGCCAAAGCGTGCCGAGGAAGGAAACCGGGATGCCAAAAGTCACCCACATCGCCAGCCGAAACCGCAGGAACAAAGCGAGGATGAAGAATACCAAAATGAGCCCCGCGCGTCCGTTACGCAACAGGAGGTCGAGGCGGCTGCGCAAGTAGGAGGAATCGTCCTGCCACGTTTCCAGCGTGATGCCCGCCGGCATGCTGGGCTTCGCGGTGGCGACATATTCTTTGACGAGCCGCGAAATCTCCAGCGCGCTTTGGTCGCCCACGCGAAACACCCGCACCAGCGCCGAAGGCTTCCCGTCAAAACGCGCGTGCGAATCAACCTCCGCAAATCCATCCACCACCCGCGCCACTTGCCCCAGCGTGAGGCGACTGCCATCGGGCTCGGTCCGTACCGGCAGGGATTCAAAGTCAATCTGTCCGTACGCCTGCATCTCGGCGCGCAGCAAAATATCGCCACCGGTGGTTTTCAGCGTGCCGCCGGGAAGATTGAGCGAGCCTTCGCGCACGGCCGCCGCAACCTCGTCAAAGCTAAGATTGAACCGCCGCAAGTCTTCCTCGCGCAATTCAATGGTCACCTCGTACGGGCGCACGTTCACCAATTCCACCTGCGTGATGCCGGGGCGCGCCAGCAATTCATCCCGCACCCGTTGCCCCGCACGCTTGAGCGCTCGCTCGCCCACCTCGCCACTCACGGCCACATTAATCACCTGTTTGCGAATGATGATTTCGCTGATTTTATGTTTTTCAGCTTCATCCGGAAACGTGTCAATCGCGCCCACTTTCGATTTCGCTTCATCGAGAAATTTCTTCCCGTCCGTGTGCGGCAACAATTCGATCGCCACCACCCCCACCCCCTCGGCCGCGGTGGAGACCATTTGCTTCACGCCCCCTAACCCCTGCACCGCCTGTTCCACGCGGGCGCAAATTGCATTTTCCACTTCTTCCGGCGCGGCTCCCGGATAGGGCACCTCAATCATCACCCAGTTCGAATCGAACTCCGGAAACACCTCCTGTTTGATTTTTGGAATGGCCAGGAACCCCGCCACTAAAATAAATGCCGCCAACAAATTCGCCGCCACACGGTTGCGCGCGAACCATTCAATGATGCTATTCATCCGCCCGCACCTCCATGCCTTCCACAAATGAATCAAGCGGCGACAAGCAAATCCGGTCGCCCTCGTTCAGCCCCGAGCCAATCACCACCCACGGGCGATCACTCCACGCAACCTTCACCGCTTGCGAAAACAACTTACCCTCGCGCAGCACGTACACCACCCCACCCTCGCGGAACGCAACGCGCGGCAAAACCACCACCCCTTCCAGCGCGCGCCCTTCAATACGCGCCATCACAAACCGCCCGAAACTTAACGCAGGCCTTCCCTCGGCGTACGGCGCGGGCACGCTCGCCACCACTGCCATCATGCGCGTGCCCGTTTCCAATTCACCCTCCGTTCGGATGATTTTCCCAATCCATTCATCCCCGCCCGCGGTGAGTTTCACTGCCGGGCCATCCACCGCGCCGCCGCGAAAAGCATCGCCCAATTCCAGGTGCTTTAATTCTCCGATCGGCAAAGGCAGCCGCACCTCGGCCACCGCCACCGGCTGAATTTTCGCCAACACACTCGCGCGCGAAACCAACTGACCCACGCCGATGGACTGCGATTTCACGCGCCCATCAAATGGCGCAAGCATCACGCAACGTTCCAGATTCACTTGAGCCTGATCCCGCGCCGCTCCTGCTGCCGCTAACGCCGCCTTGCCCGATTCATGCTGCGCCTGCGAAGCGCCCCTCAACGCTTTGGCTGACGCCAACGCCGCGCGCGCTTCTCTCAATTGAGGGTCGCGCACCAGCAAAGCCGGAGGCTCGCCCTCGCGGCCCAGCAGTTTCCACTCCGCCCGCGCGGCGGCGGCCTCCGCTTCTTCGCGCGTGATGCGCGCCTGCGCTTGCGCCATTTTCGCCTCACCACTGCTCACCTGCGCCAAGGCGTTGGTCATGCTCGCCTGCGCAGATTGAATATCCGCCGAGGCCTGCCGCAACGCTAACTCGTAATCGCCGCGATCAATCCGTGCCAATTCCTCATCGCGCGCGAAAAGTCCGCCGGTTACCAGTTGCGGGGAAACCCAAACCACCCGACCGCTTACTTCCGGCGACAACCCAATTTCGCGACGCGGCATCACGGTGCCTTGCGAACGAACTTCCAGCTGAAATTTTTCCAGCTTCACCACCATCGACTCAACGCGCGGCTTGAAGCGCGCCACCTCACGCGGCGTGACGGTTTTGCGATGTGTCGCCAGCCACCACGAACCGTAAACGCCCACCAACAGCACCAGCACCGGCAAAGCGATTTGCAACACACGCCGCGTCATGGGGCCTCCTCCTTTGGCGCATCAAAACCGCCGCCCAAGGCGAGGTGAAGATTCACGCGATTTTCCAAACGCAACCGTCGCACACTCACTTGTTGGCTGCTGAATTCATTGACGCGCCGCTGCGTTTCCAGCACCCGCGAAAAAGGCTCCAGTCCGCGCGTAAAGCGATTCTCAGCCAACCCCAACGCCTGCGCGGCCTTCCTGGCGGCTTCGGTCAAGCGCGCTTCGCGCCCGGCCAACCAGCCCTCGTTCGCCAACGCCGTCTCCACCTCGGCAAACGCATTGAGCACGGTGGCGCGATATTGGATAACCGCCTCGGCCGCCATCGCCTCGCGCAGTTTGACGTTGGCGCGCAATCGGCCGCTGTTAAAAATTGGCTGCGTGAGATTTGTGCCCAACGACCACACCAGCAAATTGTTGTTCATTAAATTTTCAAACTCATCACTGGAAGTGCCGCCCGAAGCAGTGAGTGAAAATTTTGGATACAATTCCGCGCGCGCAACGGCCGTCCGGGCATCGGCGGCAATCAACCGGCTGTGCGCACCCAAAATATCTGGGCGGCGCGTGAGCAGTTGCGACGGCAAACCCGCGGGAATCGCAGATGATAATTCCGGCAAAACCGGCACGCCCTCCAATGCGCCAGCGGGATAACGCCCGAGCAACACTTCCAATTGCCGCCGGGCCTCCGCACGCGGGGAACGCCATTGCCCCACGCCAGCCCGCGCGGCAGCGAGGTTGACCTCGGCCAAACGCAAGTCCAGCGCCGGCCCCACGCCAAGCCCGTAACGCAAGTTGGCCTGGCGCGCAGTGGTTTCGAGGATGGCAACATTGGCCTCTGCCAATCCCAATTGCTCACGCGCCTCGGTGAGCGCCAGCCACGCCTTCACCGTTTGGGCAGCCAACGATTGCCGCACCGCGCGTAGCTCAGCCCGCGCGGTGGCGGTGTCCATTGAAGCCGCCAGTTGACCGGCGCGAATGCGGCCCCACACGTCCGCCTCCCAATTACTCGAGAGCGTAAACCCATAATTTTCCGAGCGCGACGTGAGCACCGAGGATCCGCCAATCGGCAGCCCAATAAAGTTGCTACGCTTCTTGCTCGCATCCAGCGAAGCACTCAACGTGGGCCGCCGATCCGCGCCCGCGATGTGCTGCCGCAAACGCGCTTGCTCCAACCGCACCGCGGTCGCTTGCAGATCCGGATTATTGGCCAACGCTTCCTCGACCAGACCGGCTAACTCGACATTGCCCAGCGTTTCCCACCATTTGCCGTGCGGTGCATTCGTCGAACTTTGGCCCGCCGCCCAATGCGCCGGCAAGTTCATGGAAAAGTCCGGGCGTTCCGGCAAAGGCAGCGCGCAGCCAGCCAGCACGCAGCCGATCGTTAACAAAAACATATTGCGGTAACGCATATTCATCGTGATTTGGCCTTGAAACCTGCGGTCAAAAAATTGACCAACTGATCGATCATCACCTCCGTGTCATCCGGATCACAACGACCGCCCGAAAAAGTGCGCAGCCGTTCCGCATCCGCCATCGTGTGCGCCATGGCGCCAACCAGAAAATGAATGCGCCAAAAAAAATCTTCCGTCGGTAATTTCGGCAATGCCCGTTGCAGCGCGGGAATGAATCGGCCGGCCACCTCCTGCAATTGGCGATCCAGCATGGCCTGAATTTTCGGATCCGGTTCCATGAAGCAACGGCCCAATAATTGCATAAACACCGCCCCGCCCTTTTTGGAGTTACGACTCAACCGCAACGCCGGCCCCACCAGCGCGACGAGCACCTTGCGCAGCGGTATGACGCGCCGCCCGCATTTACGCTCCTGTTCCTCCAGCAACGCCAGACGTTCAGCATTCAAAGGCACCAACCGTCGCGCCATCACCGCCTGCAACAAAGAATCCTTGCTGCCAAAGTGATAATGCACTGCCGCCAGATTCACCTTGGCCCGCCCAATGATCTGTCGCAACGAAGTCGCGTGCGGACCTTTCACGGCAAAGAGTTGCTCAGCCGCATCCAAAATATCACGCTTGGTATCCTTCATTTCAGCCATTGATTCAAACGTCCGTTTGAATCAGGCGTTTAATTTAGGCCACGGGGATCAAATGTCAAGTGGGAGTTTGAAAATAAAATGGGTGGAATCAGCCGAGCCGTTGTCCGGCTTGCAATGGGCAGCCATTGAGAAATTCCGCCGCGTTCAAGGAGCGGCCGCCTTCGCGCTGTAATTTCAGGAGATTGAGCGATTGCTCACCGCATCCGATAACAATGCCCATTTCATTTGCGAATAGCACTTCCCCGGAATTCCCTTTTGGGGATGAAATCTCAGCGGCTTGAATTTTCAATAATCGATTTTTCTCAATTGGCAGTTGCGTGAAAATTCCCGGCCACGGAGTGAAGGCGCGGAGTTTTCTGTGAATGTCTATTGCCGGTTGTGTCCAGTCGATTTGACCGTCTTGCTTTTTGATTTTTCGCGCGTAGGTGGATTGATTGTCATCCTGCGGAACAGGCGAGAGGGTATCGTCCAAAAATCCGGTGAGCGATTGGGTCAATAAAGCAGCACCCATTTCGGCCAGTCGGTCGTGCAAGGTTTGGGCGGTGTCTGATTCGGTGATCGGAGTTTTCGCGGTGGCGATCATATCGCCGGTGTCGAGGCCGGCGTCCATTCGCATCAACGTAATTCCCGTTTCAGTGTCGCCTTCAAGGATGGCCCATTGGATGGGGGCGGCGCCGCGATGGCGCGGGAGGAGTGAGGCGTGGATGTTCAGTGCGCCGTGCAGCGGAAGGTCGAGGATGGTTTGGGGGAGGATTTGGCCGTAGGCGGTGACGATGAAAAGGTCGGCCTCAAAGGCGGCGAGTTGTTCGAGGGCTTCAGGGGTGCGCAGGGTTTGGGGCTGGATGACGGGCAAACCGAGTTCGATCGCGCATTGTTTGACGCGGCTGGGTTGGGGTTTTAGTTTGCGTCCGCCGGGGCGATCGGGTTGGGTGACCACGCCCACTACATCCGCGATGGGGCTGGCGTGAAGGGCGGCGAGCGGCGGGCAAGCCAGTTCGGCGGTGCCCATGTAGAGCACGCGGAGGGGCATCAGTTGCAAAACTCCAGTTGGCCCAGTGCTTCGGCGACGCCGCCCAGCACCTTGACGGGCGATTGGGTGGAGTCGATGTGATGCACGATGCTGGCGTCGAAACAATCGAGCACCGGCTGGGTTTCTTGTTTGTAGGTCTCGAAGCGTTGGCGGATGATTTCGAGATTGGCGTCGTCCAATCGGCTTTCGAGCAGGGCGCGGCGCTGGATGCGTTCGATCATTTGCTCCTGATCCGGGCAGGCGAGGTGCAGCACGGCCAACACGTTGACGTGCTCATCCATCATTTCAACTTGATGCGGATTGCGCGGGATGCCATCGAGCACGAGGAAATCCTGCTTGGGGTGAAAGGCTCCCTTGACGATGGCGCTCTCCATATTTTTTTGCCAAAGGGTAATGGTGAATTCGTCCGGCACCAATTCGCCGCGGCTTGAGAATTCAAGAAACGTTTTACCCAGTGGATCATCCGGGCGCAGGTTGCGGAAGGCATCGCCGCAGGCAAAGTAATAGCAGTTGGGGAGGTGGCGCAGAATGCGGCCCTGAGTTCCCTTGCCAGAACCGGGTGCGCCAAAGAGGAGCACGGCGTTGTATTTCATTTGTTCAGACACGACCGAGCACCTCCACTTCTGTGAGGTCGGCAAAGGTTAAAAATTCTTCCATCCACTGGCCCTGCGAAGCGAAAATAAATTGTAATCCGGTGGCATCCACAGATGAAATGTAGTGGACAGAATACTCGGAGGACACGGTGCGCAGAATGAGCGCCTCGCCGGTGGTGGATGCCGAGCCCACAAATTGAGCAAAGTATTGGCTAAAAAACGCCGGGGTAAAGTCGTACTCGGAACCGTGATAATGCTCGAGCGACTGCGCAACCGTTACCGGCGCAGCAGCGGGTTCCTCCACAAATTGAGTTTCCTCTGCCCCGCCTGCGGGAAGATTAGCGTACGGTGAATCCGGATCGTCCTCATATTTCAAACTACGCGGAGCGGGCAACGGCGTGGGAGGCGTGGTGCCGGGCAACTCGGCCGCTCCGGGAACGCCCGGAACACCGGGCGCGGCAAGCGCTGATGCTTCCTGTGGTGGCAGCGCAAGGAATACCGCGGGGCCCACGACGGGCAACACGGCGCTCAGGGCGCACACCAATTTCACGGGCCGGTTTTTGAATCGTGCAATTTCATAACCGGCATAGCCGCTGAGCGCCATGACCAGCAACGCGAGGAAAATGCCGGCGGGATTGAACGCCACTTCCGGGCTCAATGCGCTGGCGGGCGGGCGGCGTTCCGGGAAAGGCACCACACCGGGGGGCTCGATGAGTTGAAAGGGTGAAGTCGGCGCGGCGGTTGCAACGGTTGCGGCGTTGGTCGTCGGCTGTGGCGGCGGCGGCAAACTGTTGGTGGGAGCGGCGGCTCGAATTGCGGTTTCCGCAGGTTGCGGGATTCCCGTATTGGGGTTCACCGCGGGCGGCACCACCGGCTTGGATGGAGGGGGTTGGGTGGGTTGAACTGGCAAAACAGGTTGAGACGGTTGGAGTGGCTGGACGGGCTTGGGTGTGGGCGCGACAACAACCGGGACTTGTTTTCTTCGAACCGTCTCGAGGGCTTCTATGATTTTGAATTTAGCATCACGGGATTTTTGGTTGAAAATCGGGTCCCTCAAAAACTCAGTCATCAGCAAGCCCAAACTGCGCGCGGTGAATTCATCCCAGCGATGGCGCACGCCATTGCCGAACCCACCACCAACGGGCCGCAGCACAACGCCGTCCGAGTTAACGGAAATAATGCTGTGCACCTGAACAGGTTTGCGCCCGCCCTGAAATTCCACGAGAAATGCAGCACGCGCTTCCGGCATCGCAACCAGCAGCCAAACCAATAATGAAATCCACCCCCTCACTCCTCGCTCAACGTGCATCAGAAAACTGGTTTCAGCAATCAAAATCTGTCTCCAAAATTGAGAGCAAAGCCTCAAGATCCCAAGCGTATCCATAGCTCGAAAGATGATCCGCCGCCGCACCGTGCCGCCACACTGCTTGCGCGCAGATGGTTTCCGCTGCGGATCCCAAATCCCTGCGAGCCAGCCAACCGCCCAAATGCCCCGCCAGCACATCGCCGCTGCCGCCTTGGGCGAGGCGCGGACTGCCGGTGCTGTTGATGCTCACCGGCCCTTCGGAGGTGCCGATAAGCGTGTGGCGTCCTTTGAGCACCGCGATGGCTCCACTGCAAGTTATGGAAATCTGTCGAAGCGCCCGCAAGCGGTCGGCCTGGATTTTGCCGGGGGTGGTTTCCAAAAGCCTCGCAGCTTCGCCGGGATGCGGAGTCACCACGCGCACGGCGTTTTCGGGAATGGTTTCGTTGGCAATCCATTCCAGCGCACTGGCGTCCACCACGATTGGGTTTTCCGATTCCCGCCATAAATTAACTGCAACCCGCCGCAAACTTTCCGGCACATCCGGCCCCGCCAAGCCCGGGCCAATCACCACTGCCGTGCACGCGCTCAAGGTTTGAACCACATTGGCATCCCAAGGATGCACCATCGCCGATTGCAGCTGTGCGGCCACCGGCGCATACGCGGCTGTGAACACGCTCACCAATCCCACCCCCGAAGTTGTTGCCGCGCGCGCCGCCAATACTGCCGCGCCGTGATAGCCCGTGGAACCGGCGATAATGCCGACGTGCCCAAAAGTGCCCTTGTGCGCACTGGCCGCGCGCTTGGGGGCGAAGCATTTGAAATCATCGGCAACAACCCAACGCAATTCACCCAAGGGCGGCGCTTCACTCAAACCAATTTTTGCGGCCGCCTCCAAGTGCCCCACGAATTCGGAGGCGCCTTCCAAAACCAAACCCGCTTTGGGCGCGCCGAAGGTCAATGTGTAATCCGCCCGCACCGCCGCGCCGCGTGGTTGGCCGGTATCCGCATCCAGCCCCGAAGGCACGTCCACCGCCAACACCGGAATGCGCAACTCCTGCGTGGCTTGATTGAGCCGCTCGATGAAGCCGCACCAATCTGCGGACAACTCCCGATTGAGCCCAATGCCGAAAAGGCCATCCACCACCAGCGATGCGTCGGATAAATCCGGCAAAGCCTCCGTCCCGTCATTCACCTCCAGCACATGAATGCGTGTGTTGACCCCTCCCGCCATCAGCGCCTTGGCAGCAATTCGGGCATCGCCGCCGTTATTGCCTTTGCCGATTAGAAAAAGAATTGAAGGGTCGAAATTTTCCGCAAGACTCCCGGCGCGTTCCGCCACAGCTTCACCGGCTTGCTGCATCACCGACTCCACCGTTGCCCCCGACGCCCAAGTGCGCTCCTCCCACTCGCGCATTTGCGCCACAGAAATGACGGGAAGCGGCATTCGTTAACGCCGGTACAAACCGGCCACATCGCGATAGCCGTTATACTTGAGAGTGCGCACGCGAAGGCCGTTCATTCCTTTCATCTCCTCGCTGGCTTGGCTCCAGCGCGGATGCGGTTTTGCGGGATCCACGTTGGATTCGAAAGGGTACTCCACCGCCGAGAGCGTGTTCCACAACGTCTTGGGTTGCTTGCGCACAAACTCAATTTTGACAATACTCTTGATGCTTTTGTAGCCGTACTTCCACGGCACCACCAACCGAATGGGTGCGCCGTTTTGTTTGAGCAACGGCTTGCCGTACATCCCCGTGGCCACAAATGTGAGGTCGTGCATCGCCTCGGCAATTCGCAACCCTTCGGTGTAGGGCCACGGATATTGCGGCAGCCGCGCGATGCCGGGCATTTGCCGCGGGATCATTGCGGTGGTGAACTTCACGTAACGCGCCTCTTTCGTCGGCTCGGCCAGCTCAAGCAATCGCCGCAGCGAAAAACCCGACCACGGCAAAATCATCCCCCACCCTTCCACGCAACGCAAACGATACACCCGCTCTTCAATCCCAAACTTGGCCACCATATCCTGCGCGTCCATCTTGAATGGTTTTTTGCATAAACCACCAATCGTCACCGGCCACGGCTCGGTGCGAAAAGCGCCGACCATTCGTTGCACCTGAAACTTATCAGTCGAAAACTCATAAAAATTATTGAAGCCCGTGGCCCACTGTTGAGGCGTGGTGCGAAAGTTGGGGTTGTACTTAGCGTTTCGCTTGCCCGGATACAACTTGAGGTTTTCCTTCGCCGTAGCGGCCGCTGTAGCGTCGCCCGCCAGCAAGCCGCCGCCCAGCCCTGCGCCCATGCCCAGCGTTTTGAGAAATTGCCGACGGTTGCGATAAACCGCTTCCGGCGTCACGGCGGACTCCGGCAAATACCAATCGGGTCGAATGATGACGTTCGCCATGGAAACAATGTGCCACAGAAGAGGCCAAAAGGACACCTTTTTCCACTCAAGTTTTTTGAGTTAAAACACGAATAAAATTTGCCACATTGCGCCGCGCGCTTCAAGAATGGGCCGTGGCCGCGCTTGACGAACAACTCATCCAGCAACACGTGCAACGCGCCCTCGCCGAGGACATCGGCGCGGGCGACGTCACCACCAATGCTCTACTGCCGGCCGAGGCGACGGGACGGGCAATCATCGTCGCTCGTGAGCCGCTTACAGTGTGCGGCCTCGCGTTGGCAGAGGAGGCGTTCGGGCAGCTTTCCAGTATTGCCGTTTTCCACAATCAACTCGAGGACGGCAACGACGCCGACGCGGGCGACACGTTGTTGGAAATCACGGCCCCTTGCCGCGCGTTGCTCACCGCCGAGCGCACGGCGCTGAATTATCTCCAACGCCTTTCCGGCATCGCCACGCAGGCGGCGAGCTACGTCGAAGCCGTGCGCGGCACGGGCGTGCTGATTCTCGACACGCGCAAAACCACGCCCGGTTGGCGCGCGTTTGAAAAATATGCGGTGCAATGCGGCGGCGCGCGCAATCACCGGCGCGGGCTTGATGACCTCATCATGATTAAAGATAACCACCTCGCCGCTCTGCCCGGTGATGATCCGGTGGCCGGCGCCGTGGCCCGCGCGCACGAAGCCGCGCCGGATTTAAAAGTGGAGGTGGAAGCCGACACCCTCGAACAAGCCGAAGCCGCCGCCAAAGCCGGCGCGAATATTATTCTACTCGACAACATGCCGCCGGAAATGTTGCGCGAAGCGGTGGCGCTCATCGATGACCGCAGCCAAACCGAAGCCAGCGGCGGCATCACGCTGGACAACATTCGTGCCGTGGCCGAAACCGGCGTCAATTACATCTCCGTTGGCGCACTCACGCATTCCGCTGCGGCGGTCGACATCGCGATGGATTTTACGCCCACCCAATGAGTCCGGCCGCCCAATTACTCGCCGCCTTGCGCGTCCATCCCGAGGGCGTGGCCGGCACGGATTTGTGCCAACAACTCGGCGTCACGCGCGCCGCAGTGTGGTCGCACATCGAATTGCTGCGCGCGGCGGGTTTTGAAATCATCGCCAGCCCGCATCGTGGTTATCAGCTCGTGTCCAAGCCCGACGCCTTGCTCGCGGTCGATCTCCAATCCCGCCTCGCCACAGGCCAAGTGATCGGCAACGTCATCCGAGTGCTGCCCCAAACCACGTCCACCAACGACGAAGCCAGCCGTGCCGCGCTCGAAGATCATCCCGAAGGACTCGTCATTTTTGCCGAAAGCCAATCCGCCGGTCGCGGCCGCATGGGGCGCCGATGGTCCTCCCCCGCCGGACGCGGCCTGTGGTTTTCCGTGCTGCTGCGCCCCAGCCTCGCCCCCAGCGAATGCACCCAACTCACCGCGGCCTCCGCCAATGCGCTAGTGCGGGCGATCCAATCAACCACCGGTATCACGCCGGAAATCAAGTGGCCCAATGACCTGTTAATTAAGGGCAAAAAAATCGCGGGCATTCTCACCGAGATGAGCGCCGAACTGGAGCACGTGCGCTCGGTCGTGCTCGGCATCGGCATTGATGCAAACCAAACCGCCAGCGAATTCCCCGCCGACATTCGCAACATCGCCACCTCCCTCAAATTAGCCACGGGAAAATCTCTGTCGCGCGCGGATCTCGCCGAGGCGGTGCTGCACGAACTTGACCGCGAATACGCGCGCATCCTCGCCGGCGATTTTGCCGCCGTAGCCGAGGAATGGGCCGGCTATTGCACCACGCTGGGCAAACTGGCCACCATCGATATGGGCACTCGCCGCGTGCGCGGACGCGCCGAGGCGCTGGATGAAAATGGCGCGCTGCTGCTACGCACTGAACACGGCCGCATCGAACGCATCATCGGCGGCGAAGTCACGCTCACAAAATAACGCAATGAATCTGCTGCTCGACATCGGTAACACTCACACCCACGCCGGACTTGCGCGCGGCAAACGCATCGCGCCGCACGACATTTTTCCCACCGACGATTGGCAAAGCGCACGCGCGAAAAAGTGGCTGCGCCATTTCATCGGAAAACAAACCCCTTCCACCGCCACCCTCTGCAGTGTGGTGCCCGCCGCCACGCGCGCGGCACGGAAAATTTTGCGGGAGTTGGGTTTGAAGCCCGAAGTCATCACCCACCGCAATTGTGGGCTCGAAGTAGATTACCCCAAACCCGCCAGCATCGGCCCGGACCGCTTGGCCAATGCGCGCGCGGGGTTTGAATGCTTTGGCGCGCCGGTGGTGATTGTCGATTTTGGCACGGCGGTGACGTTTGATATTGTCGATGCCCAAGGCCGTTACATCGGCGGCATCATTGCGCCGGGGCTTTCGGCGATGACCGATTATTTGCACGAGAAAACCGCGCTGCTGCCGCGCATTAAAATTCGCGACATCCGCACCGCCATCGGCAAGACCACCGAACAAGCGATGCGCATCGGCGCGGTGCACGGTTATCGCGGGCTCATCAGCGGGCTCATCGGCGAGCTGCGGCGCGAACTGGCCACGCGCAAACTGCCCGTCGTGGCCACCGGCGGCGGCGCGCGTCTCATCGCGCGGCACTGCCCGGAAATCACCGCCGTACGGCCGTTGCTCACGTTGGAAGGGCTTCGGCTCGCTTCCGCTCATGCGAGTTGATAAGCTCCCGCGCGGATGAATCGAATCGACCAACGCTTCGCCGACCTGCGCGCTGCCGGCCAAAAAGGATTCGTAGCCTACATCGGCGCGGGCGATCCCAATCTTGCCGCCACAGAAAAACTCGCCGTGGCGCTTGATGCCGCCGGCGTGGACGTCCTCGAATTGGGCGTGCCCTTCAGCGACCCCCTCGCCGATGGCCTTGTCAACCAACTCTCCGCCCAACGCGGGCTCGCCAGCGGCACCACGCCAACCAAGCTGCTCGAAACCATCGCCGCCATTCGCCAGCGCTCGCAGGTGCCGATTGTCCTCTATATATACTATAACCTCATCCACCGGCGCGGCTTGGCTGAATTTATTGCCGCCGCCGCCACCGCTGGCGTGGATGGAATTCTCGCGCTGGACCTCCCGCCTGAGGAGGCTGACGAATACGAAACCCTGATGCGCGCGGCGGGGCTTTGCAGCATTTGGCTCGTGGCCCCCACCACGCCCGAAGCGCGCGTGGCCTCCATCACCGCGCGCGGCAGTGGATTTATTTATTACATCTCGCGCGAAGGCGTCACCGGCATGCAGTCGAGCGTAGCGTCCAATCTCGAGCAAATGACCGACGTCATTCGCCAACACACCGAGCTGCCCATCGCCGTGGGCTTCGGCATTTCCAACCCCGAACAAGCCCGCCAAGTCGCCGCGTGCAGCGACGCCATTGTGGTCGGCAGCGCAATTGTAAATCAAATCGCCGAGCACGGCGCGGAATCCGATTTGCCGGAGCGCGTTGGTGCATTTGTGAAAACCCTTGTGGACGCCATCAAAAAGGACTGAAATGCCCGCTAAAAAGAAAATCACACTCGACCCCAAAGACCGCTTCGTCACCATCCTCGCCGGCGGCAAAGGCGAACGCTTTTGGCCGCTCAGTCGCGAAGCCACGCCCAAACAACTACTGGCGCTGCTCGACAAAAAATCTTTCCTCCAACAAACCTTCGAACGCGTGAAATCGTTGGTGCCGGCCAAAAACATTTTCATCATCACCAACGAAAGCCAAGCCGCCGCCATTCGCAAACAACTCCCGCGCGTGCCGAAGGACAACGTCATCGCCGAGCCTTGCGGCCGCGACACCTGCCCCGCCATCACACTGGCCGCGGCGTTGGTGGGGGCGCGCAGCACCACCGGCGTGATGGCGGTGCTGCCTTCGGACCACGTGATTTCCGCCAAGGGCGCGAAAAAATTCCAACGCATTCTGGAGGATAGCTTTGACCTCGCCAGTCGAGGCCAAGCCATCATCACCATCGGCATCCAGCCCACGAGCCCCGAGACGGGCTACGGCTACATTCACGCCGGCGAAGCGTTGCCCGCTTTGCCCGGACGCAAGCCGTACAAAACCGTGTTCCACCGCGCCGAGCGGTTTGTGGAAAAACCGCATTTCGACAAAGCCGTGCGTTTGGTGAACAGCGGCGACTATCGCTGGAACGCGGGAATGTTTGTGTTTTCGTTTACGACCATTATCGAAAGCCTAACCGCTGCACGCCGCCTGTGAAAAATGGTTTCACATCGCAGGCAATCCCACCAAATTGAAGCGCGCGTTGAAGAAAGATTATCCGGAACTAAAAAAAACTTCCTTCGATTACGCCGTGATGGAGCACGCGCAAAACGTGATTGTTGCCGATGGCGATTTTGACTGGGACGACCTCGGCGCATTGCCCGCGCTCGCGCGCCACCTCAAAGCCGATGCCGAGGGCAACTGCGCCAACGCCGATTTCATCCACGTCGATGCCGCGCGCAATGTGATTTTTGACACGCGCCCCGCGAAGCAGCGCACCCCCATCGCCCTTGTCGGCCTGCGCGATTGCGTGATTGTGCAAACCGCAGACGCCACGCTCATCGCCCACAAACACGCCGCGCAAAAAGTACGCGAGCTAGTCAAGAAACTGGCCGAAAGCAAAGTTCACAAACATTTGGTCTAAAGACCTGTCTACAAACAAAATGAAAACTCCCATCCTGCAACTCCGCGCGGGTGAGGCCAATCGCGTCCGCGCGGGCCACCCGTGGATTTACCAACGCTCGCTGCAACGCCCCGAAACCGCCCCACCCGATGGCGCGTGGGTGGAAGTGGTCGATCAACGACAACGCTTTCTCGGGCGCGGTTTTTGGCACAACACTTCCAAAATTGCCGTGCGGATTATGACGCATCAACGCGATGAACCGGATGCGGTTTTTTGGCGGCGTAAAATTCAAGCGGCCATTGCCCATCGCAAACAAGTGATGCCGGATGCGACTTCGCTGCGGCTCATCAGCTCCGAGGCCGATGGCTTGAGCGGGCTGATTGTCGACCGCTACGAAAATTCTTTGGTTTTGCAAATCACCGCGGCCGGCATGGAGCAGCACCGTAAATTGATTCTCGCGGCGATGATGGATTTCTTGGAGCCCGATTGCATCGTGGAACGCAATGATGTGCGCTCGCGCGAGCTCGAGGGCTTGCCGCAAAGTAAAGGCGTCCTCCACGGCGAGTTGGCTGGAGCGGTGGACGTGCAACTGGGTGGACTCAACTTCGCGATGAATTTGCTGGAAGGCCACAAGACCGGCGGGTATCTCGACCAACAACTCAACCACACTCTTGTGGCGGCGCATTGCGCGTACAAGCGCGTGCTCGATTGTTTTACGTTTCAAGGTGGGTTCGCGGTGCACGCGGCGAAGGCCGGCGCAAGCGAAGTTTTGGGGCTCGACCAATCGGACGAAGCGGTGGCCCAAGCGCGAGCGAATGCAGAGGCAAACGAAGTGGAAGTCAACTTTGAATCGGCCAATGTTTTTGATTGGTTAAAAAAGAATTCCGGCAAAGGCGACCGAGAGTTTGACGTGATTATTTTGGATCCGCCGTCCTTCACGCGCAATCGCGCCTCGGTGCCCGATGCCCTGCGCGGCTACAAGGAAATCCATTTGCGCGCGCTGCGGATGCTGCCGCCGGGCGGGTTGCTGGCCACCTTTTGCTGTTCGCACCACGTGGACGACGATTTGTTTTTGGATACCATCCTCAGCGCGGCCGCCGATGCGCGGAAGGTGCTGCGATTGCGCGAGCGTTTTTGGCAATCGCCCGACCACCCCATTGTGCCAGCGATTCGGGAGACGGAATATCTGAAGGGATTTCTACTGGAAGTGTTGCCCTAGCTCACGCCGAGTAAGGCGCGTTGCCACGGGAGGACTTCATTGAAAATACCGTCCGCCTCGCACGAAAGGCGCACGAGCGTGGCACGGCTGGCGATCAGCGTTGGATCGATGCTCAGTTCGCCCGCCTCGCGATTGCGGC
>LWDU01034890.1_pt1 | contig 20132 bp, 19 predicted proteins | sample 727161 | NCBI WGS metagenome assembly LWDU01 (sample SAMN04566230, study PRJNA314399) | hydrothermal vent metagenome | isolation source: deep sea hydrothermal plume seawater | place: Mexico: Gulf of California, Guaymas Basin | collected 2004-07-11
AGTATAGCACCAATATTTTTTCCTATATCTATATCAGCAATATCAATTGATAAAATTTCAAATGCTGTTCCTGCATCTAATCCTCTTTCAAGTACTAATTTTGAAATTTTATCAGGATTTTCTAATACTTGTTTATGAGATATAGATGATCCAATTGATGATACTATACCTTCACCTACACGAGCTAAAACTGTTTCTTCACCAGCACCTCCCACTAATTGAGAAATATTTGCTCTAACTGTAACTCTTGCTTTAGCAATTAATTGTATTCCATCAGCTGCAACAGCTGTAACATTAGGAGTATTTATAACCTTAGGTGTTACTGACATGGTTACAGCTTCAAAAACATCTCTACCTGCTAAATCAATTGCAGTAGCTTGTTTAAATGTTAATTCTATATTAGCTTTTTCAGCAGAAATTAAAGCAGTGATTACCTGAGGAACATTTCCTCCAGCTAAGTAATGTGTTTCTAAATCTGCACCTTGTAATTTTCTACTTGATGTATGAATATCATCTTTGATAGTTAGTCCAGCTTTTGTCGCTGTAATAAGTGAGTTTACAATAATTGAAGGTGGTACCCTTCTTACTCGCATGAATATAAGTTCAAGCAGTCCAATTTTTACTCCTGAAAATTGTGCAGTAATCCATAAGTTAACAGGAATAAAATATAAAAATGTAAAGACAAGAACAGTTATACCAAGAATTAAAAGAGCTGTAAGTACCATAAGATTATTTAATTTTTTTTACCAAAATTTTGTCTTGTAAGATATTAATAATTTTTATTTTTTTATTCTCTTTAATGAAGTTTTCTTCCGATTTTACTTCATAACTTTTGTTAAAAAATAAAGCTTTTCCATAAGGTTTTAATGAAGAAGTAGTAATGCCAAAGTCTCCAACTTTTAAATTATCATATTTGTTTTTGTCAACGCTATCAACATGAATTTTTTTTAGAGCTAATTTGTTCCATGTATTAGACTTTAAAGAGTAAGTAATTAATATTAAAATAATAAAAGAACTAAGAATAGAATAAATGACTCCTAGATTGTATCCAAAATATTGAAATGCCAGATAATCTGATGAAAAAATTGATATTACACCAAAAATTCCAAAAATCGTTGTTCCTGGAATAAATAGTATTTCAATTAAAATCAGTAGTATGCCAAGAATTAATAAAATACCTAAAATAACAATTTCCATAATTAATTAGTATGCTTTTGCAAAAACTACCATTCCTTTAGATTTTTTTCCTGTTACTATGCATTTTCCTTCATTTTGCTTTTTAGTAATTGGTATACATCTAATAGTTGCTTTTGTTTCTTTTTTAATTTTTTCTTCAGTTTCTACTGTTCCATCCCAGTGAGCATACACAAAACCAGATTTATTTTTTATAATATTTTTAAAATCTTCGTAATTTTTTGCTGTATGGGAATTTTTATTTTTAAAATCATTCGCTTTTTTGTAAATATTATTTTGTATTTCAATGAGATAGTTTGAAATTTTATCCCTAATGGATTTAATGTTAGTTGTTTCTTTTTTAAGTGTATCTCTTCTTGTAATTTCAATTGTATTATTTTCTAAGTCTTTTGGTCCTAAAGCTAGCCTAATGGGAACACCTTTAAGTTCATATTCAGCAAATTTCCATCCTGGTTTATTATTTTTTCTATTATCTATTTTATAGCTAATTTAAATGCATTATTAATTTTTTCATATTCTTTTTCGTTATTAAAAATAGGAATCATAACCACTTGTATTGGAGCTAAATTTGGAGGTAAAACAAGACCTTTTTCATCAGAATGGGCCATAACTAATGCTCCTACCAGTCTAGTGGATACACCCCATGACGTTCCCCATACATACTCTTTTTTACCTTGTGGTGTAGAAAATTGAACGTTAAAAGCTTTAGCAAAATTTTGTCCTAGAAAATGTGATGTTCCTGCTTGTAAAGCTTTTCCATCTTGCATTAATGCTTCTACACAAAAAGTTTCTACAGCTCCTGCAAATTTTTCATTTTCAGATTTTATCCCTTTTAGAACAGGAATTGCCATTGTTTTTTCAAGAAATTCTGAATATATATCTAGTATTTTTAGAGTTTCTTCTTTAGCTTCTTCTTTTGTTGAATGAGCTGTATGTCCCTCTTGCCAAAGAAATTCAGATGTTCTCAAGAATAATCTTGTTCTCATTTCCCATCGTACAACATTTGCCCATTGATTAATTAATATAGGCAAGTCTCTATAGGATTGAATCCAATTTTTGTATGTATTCCATATAACTGTTTCAGATGTGGGTCTTACAATTAGTTCTTCTTCGAGTTTAGCCTTTGGATCAACAATTAAACCTTTTCCTTTATCATCATTTATTAATCGGTAGTGTGTTACTACTGCACATTCTTTTGCAAAACCTTTAACATGGTCGGCTTCTTTACTTAGGTATGATTTTGGTACAAATAATGGAAAATAAGCATTTTGATGTCCTGATTTTTTAAACATAGAATCTAATGTAGATTGCATTTTTTCCCAAATAGAGAACCCATATGGTTTAATTACCATACATCCTCTTACAGATGAATTTTCTGCTAAATCAGCTTTTTTAACTAATTCATTATACCAGGCAGAAAAATTTTGATTTTTATCAGGTAATCCTTTACTCATATTATATTATTTAACTACAATTTTAAACTTTATAACTAAGTATTAAAAATTTATAACTAAGTTATAAAAGGTATATTTCTTATCCTTTTATTCCTAAAATGACTATATTGAATTGGTTAAACCAAAAATTTTTTAATATTAAATTCATTTATTATGAAAAATATACTCTTAAGTTTTCTTTCTTTCTTGATACTACTTTCATTTAACTCATTTTCTCAGGAAATTGATGATATGTACTTTACAGGTAAGGATAGGGTAAAACAAAAAATTGTTAAAAAAACCATTACCCCTGCGGATATAATACTTAAAAATTATAGAAAAAATTTATCTGATTATGATGCATCTAAAGATATTGATCCTGCTATATTAAGCAAATACAATTCAAATACTGATAATGTTAGACTTGGTGTTACTTTAAAATCTTTGAAATATAATAGGGATAACTTGTATATCAAGTCTGATAATAGAAATAATTCTAAATTTTTTAATTCTATTGCTTATACTCCATATTTATATAATTATAGAATTTTTGATCCTTTTTCCTATGAAAGAATAAATAGTCTATCATCAAGAAGAATGTTAATGAGAGTACTTTCTTCTAATCCAATGTTTGCAATAGATTTTTTTTCTGACCCATTTTATTCTAGTTTTTTTCCACATCTATCACCTATAGATTTTTGGGGAAGACCTAGCTTAAGTTTTTATGGAATGGGACGTTGTTTTTCTGGATGTTCTTATGATTATAATGGCTATTATAGTGGATATGGATATAATAATTTTTTTGGAAGTAATTATAATTCTACAACTACCACTTATTACAGTGGTAAGAGTAATCCTCCTTCAGTAAAAGATAGTGATGGCACTACATTAAGAGGACCAAGGAGCGGAAGAGGAGAAGCACATATGAATGGAGAAAATATAGGATTAAGTAAAATACATAAGAGAGGTATAGATGTGGATAATGCGGGTGGTGGTGGAAATTCCCCAAGAGGCATTACTCAAAATGAATATATTAGGGGTAGAAATAATGGTAATATAGAATCTAATGTTTCTAGATCAGGAATTAGACATTCTATTTCTCAAGATTTCAATTCAAGAAGATCATCATATGATAGGAGAGGTTCTGATAGAATATCAATGATGAATCAAGTTAATAACTATAATTCTAGATTTATTAATAGTAGTGGATCTTATACTATTTCATCAGATGGAAGAAGAAATAGTTATTCAAGATCTGGTTTTCAATCATCACAATCAAATAGAAATCAAGGAGGTTTTGAAAATTATAATGGTGCCCCTGCAGCATCAAATTCTTCTTTTTCTAGAGGTGGTGGTAGTATTAGTGGAGGAGGAAGTACATTTAGTGGAGGAGGAAGATCAAGTGGAAGTGGAGGTGCTGTATCGGGAGGAAGTAGTGGTGGATCTTCAAGAGGAAAAGACAACTAATATTAGCCTTGTTTAATAATTTTAAGCTTATTTTATTATTAAGTACATTTTTTATTTGTACTTGTTCAAATTTATTTGCTCAGTATGGGTATTATAATGACATTTCTAGATTTTCTCATTCTTTTAGTGGTGGATCTGCTAGAATACAAGGTTTGGGTAGTGCTCAAACTTCTTTGGGTGGGGATATTAGCTCCATATCTGGCAATCCAGCAGGATTAGGATTTTTTAATAAATCTGTTTTGTCTTTTGGATATGAATTAAAATCAACGAATTCTAATTCAAATTTTTTAGAAGGAAATACCAATGATTTATTAAGTAGTAATGAATTAAATAATATTGCTTTTGTTCTTAAACTTGGAAAGAAAAATTCAACTTTTATGTGTGATGATTGTCCTAGATTAAATATTGGTTTTTCGTATACAAAAAATAAAGATTTCGGTAGTAATATTAGATATAGTGGTTATAATAATAATAATTCAATTTTAGATTATTTTCTTGAAGAATCTCAAGGGGTTTCATTTAGCCAAATTTCAAGTTCTTTACCTATTCAAGGGATAGGTCTTTTGCAGGAAGCATATGATCATTATTTGTTAAATCCTATTTCTGATTTACCAAACAGTTATTATTCTTTTGTTGGAGGTTATCCTTTTCAAGAAGAAATAATTGAAAATAGAGGAAGTATTAGTCAATTCTCACTTTCATCTGGAATTAATGTAAAAGATAAATTTTATTTAGGAGCAGGACTTAATTTTTATTCTATAAGATATGATAGAAGTAGAACTTATAATGAAAATAATTTTGAAATTTTACTTGAAGATCAATGGGTTTTTGAAGGGATTTTAGATTATTTGGCATTAAATGATTTTTTAGCAATACATGGTAATGGATTCTCAACTACTTTAGGTATAATATTTAAACCTATTCATAATTTAAATTTTGGAATTAGTTATGAATCTAAAAAGAGTATGAAATTAAATGAAGAAAATTATAATCAGTTAGAAACTAATTATTTTGATTATTATTTTGAGTCTGAGGACACTGTATTGCAAAATGCAATATCTTCAACTGCTAAAACTGTAGCTGAATATAAAATCATTTCACCTTCTAAATTAAGTATAGGTTCATCTTTTTTTTATAAGAAATTTGGTTTTATTACTGCTGATGTTGATTTAATAAATTATTCTTCAGCAAAAGTTAGTTCTTATGATTTTGATCCTTTTTATGATAATAGAGAAATTATTGAGATGTATAAATCTCTTGCAATAAATTATAGAATAGGTCTTGAAGGAAGGTATAATAATTTTTATTTAAGGTTTGGATATAATTTTTTAACTAATGCATATAATAAAGCCACAGAACAAACTTTTAATAATGATAATAGTAGAATTAAAAAAAGTGTAGGAATAGGATATTCTAATAAAATTATAAGTATTGATCTAACTTATTTAGTTAGTAAATATTCTTCAATAATTAGTCCTTATACATTTAAGGGTCAAGAACCTATAGCTAATTCTGATGTTGATAATTCAACAATACTGATTTCTTTAGGATTCAAGTTTAATAATTGATAAAGTTTCTTTTTTTAGATTTGATGAGATTATATAATTAGATTTTTTATAGATAGTTTTTCTTAGTTCATATAATTCATTTACTTTTTTTTTAATATTTTTTTTATTTTGAAATAATGGTCTATTAGTGCTGTTCTTTATCCTTTCAACTAATAAAGATTTGGGAGGATCAATAAAGATTGATATGCCATTTTTTGATATAATTTTAAAATTATCATTAAAACAAGGTGTTCCTCCTCCTGTTGATAAAATAAAATTTGATTTTTCTTTAATTATTTTGTTTAACATAAATGATTCAATGTTTCTGAAGTATGACTCATCTTTATTTTTAAAAATATTTAAAATAGATAAATTATAATTTTTTTCTATTTCTTTATCTAAGTCTATCTTGTTAAGATTAGTGTTTTGAGCTATAAAATTAGCTATGGTTGTTTTTCCAGAACCCGGCATACCTAATAAAAAATAATTTTTCACTTGTGTTATTATGTTTTAATTCCTACAGCATCTAAAACTTCTTGACCATTAGGAATATTATTAAAATGCCACTTTCCTCTTACATAACCATTTCTCATTAAAAAGAAACCCGGGTTAGATCTAATTATTGTTTTTAAAACTGTAGCATCTCCATAAACATATTTTAGTTCGATATTATTAATTTCTAAAAATTGTTTGAATGAATTAGGTTCATTTGATGTAATAATTACTGTTTCAACCCAGAATGTTATATTATTATTTAAAGTTTTGATTTTATCTATCAGTTTTTTGTCAATATTATTTACATCATGAATTATAATAAACAATTTATTCCCTAATAAGCTTTCATTAGTATAATCTTCGTCATTATCCCAAAGATTATAATCAGTAATTTTAGTTTGAGCTTCAGGATTTAATAGTTTTAATTCTTTAAAAGAATAAATTTCATTATTAGGATAAATATCAAATTCATATTCTTTTCCATTTTTTTCCATAATGTAAGAATATTTTAATTCTTCACTTGGCTTCATAAGTGTTACTATATCATTACCAATTTTGTATGGTCTAAAATCAATAAAAGGAAGAAAATTGATAGCTGTAAAACTAATAATTAAGCATATAATAAAAGTAAAAATGATTAAGTTATCTCTAAAAGTTACATTATCGAATATTTTTGTATAAAAAAACCCTATTTGATTTTTAACTTTTTTATTTAAAATGAAAACAATTAATGAAAAGGATAAGAGAATTATATCTTTTGTGAAAGATTCCCATGGAGTAAGCTTTATTGCATCTCCAAAACAACCACAATCTGTTACTTTATTGAAATATGCTGAATAAAAAGTAAGAAAAGTAAAAAATACAATTAGAGATAAGAGAATAACTCTTGTTATTTTCATTTTATAATTTATTAAAAGAGCTATTCCTATTACAATTTCAAGCGTACATAAAATAACTGAAAGTATTAATGCTAAGGGAATAAGATGTTCAAAAAGGGGAGTAAAATCAGCACTGAATACTTCAAAATATTCTTCTAATTTTATTTGAGTTCCAACGGGATCATTAATTTTTATTAATCCAGAAAAAATAAATAAAACACCAACCAGGTATCTTGATAAAGTATATAAATTTTTCATTATACATTTAAGAGTTTAATTAAACAAAAAACAGAATAATTTATTATATCTTGATAATTAGCTTTAACTCCTTCAGAAATTATAGTTTTACCCTTATTACTTTCAATTTGTTTAGTTCTATATAGTTTCATTAGAATAATATCTGTCATTGAACTAATTCTCATTTCTTTCCATGCTTCATCATAGTCATGATTTTTATTTTCAAGTAATTTCATTGTTTCATTACTACACTGATCATATAATTTTTCTAATTTATTAATAGATATTTCTATTTCATCATTATCAATTTCTAATTGAATTATAGCCATAATACAATAATTTATTATTCCTATAAATTCATTCTCTATTCCTTCATCAACTTTTTTTTCATTTTTTTCTTGGATTGATCTTATTCTGTGAGCTTTAATGAATATTTGATCCGTAATAGATGGAAGTCGGAGTATTCTCCAAGCAGAACCATAATCTTTTGATTTTTTTAAATATATATCTTTACAAGATTTTATGATTTTTTTATAGTCGTTTGTTGTTGAAATTTCCAAATTATAATTTATTTTTTCCAAAAATATGAAATCGATTTTAAAAACTACTGATTTATCTATCAAAAAAAGTTTTAATTTAAACGGAAAACTTTTTTCTTTTGATAAACCTTTAATTATGGGAATTATTAATATGACTCCTGATTCTTTTTTTGATGGAGGTAAATATAATTCATGTGATAAAGCACTTGTTAAAATTGAAAACATGTTGGATCAAGGGGCTTCAATAATTGATATAGGTGGTTGTTCTACAAGACCAGGTTCAGAATCAATTTCAATTTCTGAAGAATGGATTAGAATTGAAAAAATAATTAAACAGTCTATAAAATTTTTTCCAAAAATTATTATTTCAGTAGATACTTTTAGATCAGATATTGCAAAGAGAGCATTAATAGAAGGGGCTAGCATAATTAATGATATTTCTGGGGGTAGCTATGATTCTAATATGTATAAAGTAGTTTCAAATTTTAAAGCACCTTATGTTTTAATGCATCTTAGGGGTATTCCTAAAAATATGATGGAAAAAACTAATTATGAAAATCTTATGATTGAATTTTTGAAGTATTTTTCAAAAAAAATAAAAAGACTTAAAAAATTTGGAATAAATGATGTGATCCTTGATCCCGGATTTGGATTTGCTAAAGATTATAATCAAAATTATGAAATATTAAAAAATCTTTCTTTATTAAAGAAGTTTAATTTGCCAATATTAGTTGGTCTTTCTAGAAAATTATTTGTTAAGAAAAAATTTGGTTCATCAAATGTAGATTCATTAAAAGGAACAATTAAATTAAACGAAATAGCAATTAATAATGGTGCAAATATATTAAGAGTACATGATGTAAAAGAGAATTTATTTTTAATTAGATAATTTATGATTTGATTTTTTAATGTTAAGAAACTTCAATAATGAATTTGTAAAAACATGTAAGAATACATCCAATAACATAAGCCAAGATAATTTTAATAATTAATGAATTCTCCTTGCTTTTATTCCATTCAAAATATTTGTTTAACAGAACAGGTATTTCTTTACAGAAAACCAAAGTACAGGCGAATACTGAGCTTGTTTAAAATATCTTTTAAATTTCATTTTTATTTAGGATTTTAAAGCTATTAAATTATTTTAAGTTTTTTTCCAACACTTTTAAATGCTTCGATTGCTTTATCAAGTTGTTTTTTATTATGACTAGATGAGATTTGAACTCTAATTCTGGCTTTTCCTTTTGCTACAACAGGAAAGTAAAATCCAATTACATAAATTCCTTTTTTTAATAATTTTTGAGACATGTTTTTAGCGATTGCGGCATCGTAGAGCATTATTGGAACAATTGGGTGTATTCCATCTTTTATATCAAATCCATTTTCTTTCATTTTTTTTCTAAAATAAAGAGTGTTAGTATTCAATTTTTTTAAAAGAGAATTATTTTTTTTAATAATTTCAAAAACTTTTAATGATGCTCCAACTATTGAGGGTGCTAAAGTATTTGAAAATAAATATGGTCTAGATTTTTGTCTTAGAATTTCAATAATTTCTTTTCTTCCTGAAGTAAAGCCACCAGAAGCTCCACCGAGTGCTTTTCCTAGTGTTCCTGTTATAATATCAATTTTTCCAATAACATTTCTATATTCATGAACGCCTCTACCATTTTTACCTATAAACCCAGTAGAATGACATTCATCACTCATTATTAGAGCATTATATTTTTTAGCTAATTCATAGATTTTATCTAGTTGTGCTATAGTCCCATCCATTGAGAATACTCCATCTGTTACTATAATTTTTGCTCTATTATTTTTTGTTAATTTTAGTTTTTCTTCTAAACTCCCCATATTATTGTGACTGTATCTATATCTTTCAGCTTTGCATAGTCTAATTCCATCAATTATTGATGCATGATTTAATTCGTCTGAAATTATAGCATCTTCTGGACCAAATAATGGCTCAAATACACCACCATTTGCATCAAAAGCTGCTGCATATAATATAGTATCTTCAGTTCCTAAAAATTGACTAATAACTTTTTCTAATTTTTTGTGAATGTCTTGTGTTCCACATATAAAGCGAACTGAAGACATTCCATAACCATGAGAATCAATCGTTTTTTTAGCAGCATCTATTATTTCTGGATGAGAGGATAATCCTAAATAGTTGTTTGCACAAAGATTTATTATATCTTTATCTTTATTAGTATTAATTGAAGAATTTTGAGGTGAAGTAATTATTCTTTCTTTTTTGTAGAGCCCTGAGTTTTTTGTTTTAATTATTTCACTTTTTAAGTAAGGTTTAAAATTCTTATACATTTTGAAAAATTATTTATATTTATTAATAAATATAAATATTAATAAAGTATTTAAATAGAAATATTGTGAGTCGTATATTAATTCTTGGTTCAGAAGGTCAAATTGGAACTGAATTATCAATTTTTTTATCTAAAATTTATTCAAAAAGCGATATTATAACTGCTGATCTTAATAAAAAAACGGACACGGATTTCAAATTCATTAAGTTAAATGCTTTATCATATTTTGATATTGAAAATGTGGTCAAGAAATATGAAGTTGATGATGTATACCATTTAGTTGCTGTTTTATCTGCTAAAGGTGAAGCAGATCCCTTAAATACTTGGAAAGTAAATATGACCTCATTATTTAATGTATTAGAATTAGCTAGAAAAAAATTAATAAAAAAAGTTTTTTGGCCAAGTTCTATTTCTGTTTTTGGAGATACTTCTCCAAAAAACAATACTGCTCAATTTTCAATTAAAGAACCTTTAACAGTTTATGGTATAAGTAAATTATCAGGTGAAAGCTGGTGTGAATATTATAATAATACATATGGTACTGATGTAAGAAGCATTAGGTTTCCAGGGATAATTAGTTCTAAAACACTTCCAGGTGGAGGAACCACTGATTATGCTGTAAGCATATTTTACTCTTTAATTAAAAAAGAAGTTTTTAAATGTTTTTTAAATAAAGGGACTAAGTTACCTATGATATATATTGAAGATGTATTAAGATCTATTCGGATGTTGATGAAAGCAGATAAAAACACTTTAAGAATAAAATCAAGTTATAATTTATCTGCATTTAGTTTTACTCCTAATGAATTGTATTTAAATCTCCAGAAAAGATTTAAAAATTTTAAAATTTTTTATGAATCTGATTACAGACAAAAAATTGCTGACTCATGGCCCAATAAAATTAATGATAATTATTCAAGAAAAGATTGGGGATGGAAGCCTAAATATAGTTTTGATGAAATGGTTGAAGAAATGATTAAAAAAGTATCTAATAAATTAAATAATGAATAATTATAATAACATTAATGTTTATAAAAAAGATTTTTATTTTCATATAGAGATTAATCGACCTAAACAACTAAATGCATTAAATCAGGATACTATTAAAGAAATTGGTAGTTGTTTAAATGCATTTGAAAAAAATAATAAGGGATATTTTGGTATAATTATATCTGGTTCAGGTGAAAAATCTTTTGTTGCTGGTGCGGACATAACAGAATTTACACTGGTTAATAAAAAAAATTCTAAGAAATTTTGTCAGAAGGGACATGAACTATATAATAAGATTGAGAATATGTCTGTTCCTGTTATTGCTCTAGTAAATGGGTATGCTCTTGGGGGTGGGTGTGAGTTAGCTATGGCATGTCACTTGAGAATAGCTACAAAAAATGCTACATTTTCTCAACCAGAGGTTAATCTTGGTTTAATACCTGGTTATGGTGGTACTCAGAGATTAATTCAAATTATAGGAAAAACTAAAGGATTAGAATTAATGTTGTCAGCAGAGATGATTTCTTCAAGTATTGCGCTTGATTTAGGATTGGTAAATTATGTGTTAGAAGATAAAAAACAAGCTATGGACAAAGCATTAGAATTAATAAATATATTTAAGAGAAAAAGTCCTATTGCAATAAAAAATGTAATTAAATCTGTTAATTCATTTTATGACAACGATGTTAATGGTTTTGATAAGGAGATAGAATTGTTTTCTGAATGTTGTGATACAAATGATTTTAAAGAAGGAGCTTTAGCATTTATAGAAAAAAGGTGTCCTAATTTCAAAGGAGATTAACTATATTTTATTATTTGATACTCTTGATTGATTTATTATTATTTTTGGAAAATGATAATGAGAAAATATTATATATTAGTTTTTTTACTAGTCTTTTCATCTTGTAAAAGAAATTTTATTCCATTAGACTCTACTAGCGTTACTATTATGGATTTTGAAATTGATGAAATTGATTACGAATATTTATCTTCAAAATCTAAATTTCAATATAAAAATGAAAATAAATTAATTAAAGCAACTTTAAATACAAGAATCAAAAAAAATGAAAAGATATGGTTTTCAATTAGAGTAGCTTTTGGTATAGAAGGTTTTAGAGGCATGATAACTAAAGATGAGTTTAAATTAATAGATAGAGTAAATAAAAGAGTTATTATCTCAACGCCTGAAATTATTGAAAAAGAATTTAAAGTTAAGTTAGATTTTCAACAAATTGAGTCAATTCTTGTTGGTAATTTATTATATAAAATCTCTGAATCAGATAAAATATTAAGAGAAGGAAATGTTTATAAAATTGTTCAGCAGAATCAATCAATTCAAACGCAAAATATTGTTAACGTTAAAACATCTAAAATTGAGAAATTAATTGTTTTTGATGAATTTACAAATTATTTATTAACAGTTGATTATGATAATTTTAAACCTTTAGGAAAATTATTGTTTCCTGTAAAACATTCTTATACTTCGATTAGTTATATTGATAATACTAGTGTTCCTGTTATAACTAATATAATTTTTAATTATAATAAAGTATCGAGGACAAATAAAGCTCTGAAGTTTCCTTTTAAAATACCTTTAAAATATGTTGTTGAGAAGATTTGATTTATTCTTATTTTTTTTATTATTAATTAATAGCCCATTAAAGAGTCAACAAACAAGAATAGAACTAGAAAATGAAAGACAAAAGAATTTCATAAAAATTAGTGAAGCAGAAAAAATTTTAAAAGAGACTGAAGAATCTAAAAATGTAACAACTGGTAAGTTGAATGTTATAAATAAACAAATTAATAATAGATTAAGTTTAATTTCTAATCTTATGAAAGAAATAAAGTTTCAGAATAATGAAATTTTAGATTTAAATGGAGTGATTTATTCTTTAACTAATGATTTAAAAATATTAAAAAATGAGTATTCTGAAATGATATATTACTCTTATAAATCTAGATCATCTCTTGATAAATTGGGATATGTTTTTTCTTCAAATAGTTATAATCAAATGTTTAGAAGGTTAGGGTATATAGTCCAATATACTAATTCAAGAAAAAAACAAATTCAAGAAATCGAAATAGTAACAAATGAGTTAGATAATCAAAAAAATAACTTAATTCATGAGAAAAGAATTCAAAATAAATTACTTAGTGATGAAGTTACTGAAAATAGTAAGCTCCAAAAATTAAAAAGGAATCAGAAAAAAACAATTTCTGATTTGGGAAAAAAGGAGAGAAGAATAAAAAAAGAAATAAATGAAAGAAGAGTTTCCTTAGAACAATTGGATAATCTTATAAAAGAAGTAATTAGAAGTGAAGGAGAAAAGTTATCAGGGGTTCATTTGGATTTAATTAAGTTAACAGAGTCTTTTGAGACAAATATTGGAAAATTAATATGGCCTGTTTCATCAGGTTTTATTTCAAATAAATTTGGAATTCATCCTCATTCAGTAATTAAAAATGTAAAAGTTAAAAATGATGGTATAGACATTCAAACTAGTAAAGGTTCTAGAGTATATTCTGTATTTTCTGGAAAAGTCTCAACAGTTGCATTCATTCCTGGTATGAATAATGTTATTATAATAAATCATGGAGAGTATTATACATTATATGCCAAGTTAAAAAATTTAGTGGTTGAGAAAGGAGATATCATTACTATTGGACAAAATATAGCTGATATAGTTACAAATTCAGATGGTGTGTCTGAATTGCAATTTCAAGTATGGAAAAATAATATAAAGTTGAATCCTGAAAAATGGATAATGAAGAAATGATTTTATTATATTTACAAAATAATATTTAAAAATATGAATACAATTTTAGCTTTAGGAATGCCAGGAGGATGGGAATGGATAATTATTGGTTTAATAGTGGTTGTTTTTTTTGGTGCAAATAAAATCCCTGAAATCTTTCGTGGTTTTGGAAAAGGTATAAGGGAATTTAAAGAAGCATCTAAGGAAATAAAAAAAGAAATTGAAAAAGATTCGTCCGAAGATAAAAAATAATATTTTTATCCAAATAACCAGGAGAACCATCCTGATGATTTATTGCTTAACCCTTTATTATTAATAATATTTGCTACTTCTTTAGGATTAATTCCTATAGAATTTGCAATATGACCCAGCAAAAAAAATTCATGATCATGAACTTTATTATCAGCTTTTATAAGGTTAACTAATTCAGTTATAAAATCATCTTTTTCCTTCTTTTTTAATTTTTCTTTGATAATTTTTCCATATTCTGTTTGAATTTTATTGAAAAAGTTTTTTGTGTTTATAGTTTCAACATCTTGATATTTATATTTCTTAAGTATTTTACTGGAATTAATAATATCTATTTCTTCTTTACCAATACTTCCATCAACTCTTGCTATTTTTGCAAAGCATGATGTTATTGCTTTATTTAGTAGTTCGTTACTCATATTTTTATATTTAATATATTAATTCCCTAAAATTAATATATTATTTGAATAATTGATGATTATTATATAATTGAATGAAATTTATTAAAATAATATGTTTATTGATTTTTATTTTATTTGGATGTCAATCCAATACAAGTTCTAATTATAGTAATAGTACTTTACTACCAAATGCTTCAGGAGAAAATAATGAAATGTTAATAGTTATGGATTCTGCAAAATTTAAAGGCGAAATAGGTAGATCGTTAGTGAGCACATACGGATCGTATATTTATGGTTTACCTCAACCTGAAAATAATTTTGATTTAATATTTATTAGACCTAGAAATTTTAATAGTATTCTTAAGTATGCAAAAAATATTGTTGTGGCATTTTCTTTGGAAGGTAATAGTTTAGGTTCAAAAATTTTAAGGAAAGAATTTAACGAAAAATCAATAGATAAAATAAAAAATGATAGTTCTATTTTCTTTTTTAAGAGAAAAAATCAGTATGCGAAAGGTCAGACAATTCTGTATTTATTTAGCAAGACTGATAATGAATTAATAAATAAGATAAAGAAAAATAAAAAAATGTTACTAAAATATTTTCAGAATGAAGTTTCAATAAGAACTTCTAAGCAAATTTTTTCAAAAGTTGAAACTAATATTTCTAATAAATTATTTAATGATCATAGAATAAAAATAAAAATACCTTTTGGATATGATTTAGCTAGAAATAATAACAATTTTTTTTGGTTAAGGTATCTTGAACCAGACCATGAAAAAAATATTTTTGTTTATTATGAGGATTATGTTGATAATAAATTCAAACATTTTGGTGATTTTGTTCAAGAAAAAAATATTGAAAAAATAAGAAAAAAAATTTCTTTAAAGTATTTAAAGGATTCCGAAAAACCTGAGATTTATATGTCTATACAAAAAATGTTACCTGTTGAAACTAATGTAATTAATTTCAAGGGAAAATATTCCTTAGAATCTAAGGGATTATGGAAACTTAGTGATATTTCAGGTGGGGGACCATTTCATAGTTTTGTAATTTATGATAAAGAAATAAACAGAATTTATTATATAGAAGGTTATGTGTATGCTCCTGGTAGAAAAAAAAGAGATTTAATGCAAGAAATTTCTTCCATATTATGGACATTTGAAATATGATTTCATTTATTAAAGGAAAAAAATTAGAGATTGATCCTACAAAAATTATTATTGATGTTAATGATATTGGATATGAATTGAAAATTTCATTAAGAACATATTCAGAAATTAAAGAACATAGTGTTGTTAATCTATTTACACATTTGCAAGTAAAAGAAGATTCTCATACATTATTTGGATTTTATGATAAATCAGAAAGAAAAACTTTTTTAAGTTTATTATCTATATCTGGTGTCGGTCCTAGTACAGCTATTATGATTTTATCATCTTTATCATCTTCAGAATTAAATAGTGCCATTATTAGTTCAGATGTCCTAAAAATTAAATCTGTAAAAGGTATAGGATTAAAAACTGCGGAAAGAATCATTTTAGAATTAAAGGATAAAATTTCTAAAAATTTAAATCAAAAAAATTCTAATAATTTTTTGGTTGAAAGAGACAATACTATTAAAAATGAAGCGTTATCAGCATTATCATCTTTGGGTATTTCAAAGAATGTTGTTAATAATCATATTGATAGAGTTTTAGATAATAATAATAATAATATTTCTCTTGAAGATTTAATTAGAGAAGTACTCAAAAGGTCATAAATACCAAAAAAAGGTTATTGTGAACTCGAAATATTTAAAATATTTTATTTTTATAATTATAGCTTTTGCTAGTAATTTTTCCTATTCTAAATCACTTGATTATGATTCTTTATTGATTTCGGATACTATTAAATATGAACCATCTTTTTTTTCAACTTTTCAATTAAAAGATAGGTACTCAGATCCATATTCAAATTTATTTTCAAATACTGCTTATGATATTAATTCAAGTATATTAAAAATAAGTTCTTATTACGATACTGCAAAAGTTTTTTTTGTTAGTGAGAAGATGGGATCATTGTATTATAGACCTTCTATTAGGATACCTTTTAATAAATTTGATAAGTATAATACTGATAATCAGATTAAAAATTATTTTAAAGAAAAATCTATAGGACTTGATGGTGAAAATACTTTAGAAAGTGGTAGGTTAATTCCTAAAATATTTATTCCACAATCTTTAGATAGAATTTTTGGAGGAAATTATATTGACTTACAGATAAATGGATTTGTTAATTTAGATTTTGGAGGGAGATTTCAAAGAATAGAAAATCCATCTATACCAATTCGTCAGCAAAAAAATGGTGGATTCAATTATGATCAACAAATAAATTTAAGTATAGATGGAAAAGTAGGTGAAAAATTAAAAATTAGCGCAAATTTTGATAATAATAATACTTTTGATTTTCAAAATAATTTAAAATTGGAGTATACTGGTTATGATGAAGATATAATAAAAAAAATAGAGGTTGGTAATGTTAGTATGCCTGTACGTAATAGTTTACTTAGAGGTGGACAAAGTCTTTTTGGATTAAAAACTCAATTGCAGTTTGGTAGGTTAAGTTTAACAGGTATTTTATCAAGGCAACAAGGTAAAAGTGAATCTATTAAAGTTGAAAATGGATTTCAAGGAAGAGAATTTGAAATTATAGCTTCAGATTACGACGAAAATAGACATTACTTTTTAGGACATTATTTTAGAGATAATTATGAGAAATGGTTAAAATCTTTGCCATTAGTAAGCTCAGGTGTAAATGTTAATAGAGTTGAAGTTTATGTATTAAATAGAACGAATAATTCTGAATCTTTAAGAAATTTTATAGGATTAACTGATTTAGCAGAAGGAACAAAAATTCTAGCTAGTGGTAATCCATTTATTGGTTCAGGTATTTCTGGTCCAAATGATAATTCATCTAATAGTCTATTTCAAAATCTTGTAGATAATAATAGCATAAGAAATGTAAATCTAGTAAATAATGTACTTACTAATCAATTTGGCTTATCAAAAACGACAGATTTTGAAAAGGTAACTTCAGCAAGAAAGTTAGATAATGATGAGTATGTTGTTAATAATTCACTTGGCTATATTTCTCTTTTAAGAAGACTACAAAATGATGAAGTATTAGCTGTTTCATATGAGTACACATTTAATGGAAATGTGTACAAAGTAGGTGAGTTATCAGAAGATTATCAAAATAAATTAGATGATGAAATTATTATATTAAAATTATTAAGACCATCTAATATTAATACTGAAATTTTTACATGGGATTTGATGATGAAAAACATTTATAATTTAAATGCAACTCAGATTGAAAATGAAAATTTTGATTTAAAAATTTATTATAGAGATGATGCAATTGGTTTTAATAATCCAAGTATTAATGAGGGAATTCTTACTCGAGATAAACCTTTAATTCGTTTATTAGGATTAGATAAACTTAATTATAATAATGATCCACAATATGATGGAAATTTTGATTTTGTAGAAGGATTTACAATAGATTCAAAAAAAGGAAATATAATTTTTCCAGTATTGGAGCCATTTGGTTCAACACTGAACTCTTATTTTTTAGAAAGCAATGAAACTAATTTATCTGAAAAATATGTTTTTGAAGAATTATATTCAACTACAAAAAGTGATGCTGAAAAAATATTATCAAAGAATAAATTTTTTATAATTGGAAATGTTTCATCTGGATCAGGAAGTGAAATTAATTTACCAGGTCTTGATATTTCAGAGAATTCAGTTATTGTTATGGCGGGAAATATTCAATTGAAAGAAGGTTCTGACTATACGGTTAATTATAATTTGGGTAGTGTAAGAATATTAAATCCTGCAATATTAACATCTGGTCAAGAAATAACAATATCATTTGAAAAAGCGGATTTATTTAATTTTCAGACCAAGTGGTTATCTGGCGCAAGAGCAGAATATAGTTTTGATAAAAGTACTAATATTGGATTTACGGTTTTTCATTTGAATGAGAGACCAGGAGGTATAACTAGATTTAGTGTAGGGAATGAACCAATAAAAAATACAAAGTATGGATTTGATTTTAATGTTAATAAGGAAAGTGAATTAATAACAAAAATCATAAATACTATTCCATTACTTGGAACTAGAGAAAAATCAAATATTAATTTTAGTTCTGAATTTGCTCAACTTATCCCTGGAACTTCAAATGTTATAAATGGTGAAGGGACCACTTATATTGATGATTTTGAAAATTCTGTAACTCCTCTTTCTCTAGGAAGTTCTCCTCTTTCATGGAAATTAGGATCTACACCTGAAACAAATGATAATAGATTTGATTTGAGTAATTCTACTGTTACTAATTTGGGATATGCATATAAGAGAGCTAAAATTTCCTGGTATAGAATTGATAATATTTTTTATTTAAATGGTGGTATTAATAAACCTTCTAATATTAGTTTAGAAGATCTTCAAAATAATTACGTGAAGTCAATATCACCTCAGGATATTTTTAGACAACAGGATAGACAATTAATTAATACTAATCTTCCTATTTTTGATATTGCTTATTTTCCTAGTGAGAGAGGGCAATATAATTATAACTCGAATTTATTACAGTCAGGTCTTCTCAATAATCCAAAGTCAAATTTTGGTGCTATTACTAAAAGTATTTCAAATGATACTGATTTTGATAAAACAAATATTCAATATCTAGAATTTTGGCTTATGGATCCATTTATTGATGGTGAGAATGGTAAAATTTTAGATGGTATTTTTAATAGAAATAATACAACTGGTGGAAAGTTAATATTTAATTTAGGAAACGTATCTGAAGATATAATGAAGGATAATATTCATGCTTTTGAAAATGGGTTATCATTTGATTATAGTAATAATGGTATAACAGAAAATGAGTGGGGTAGAGTTACATCCAAACAATATTTAACTAAGTTTTTTGAAAATAGCTCTAGTTCAAGAAGAAATCAAGATGTTGGCTTTGATGGTTTAAAAAATGAAGATGAAATAAATTATTTTAAAACTAATTTTATTGATAATCTTAATCTTACTAGCGAAGCTAAATTAAATATTGAACTTGATGTTTCTGCTGATAATTTTACATATTATTTAGGAGATGAATTTGATCAGTCTAATAAAAAAATCATTGAAAGGTATAAGAATTATAATGGAATGGAAGGCAATACCCCTTTATCATCAAATAGTAGTTATGCTGCTCAGGGGTCACCATATCCTGAAAATGAAGATTTGAATGAAGATAATACATTATCAGATTTAGAAAGTTATTATGAATATGAAATAGATTTATCACCTAATGAGCTTGATATTGGAAAGAATAATATAGTTGATAAGGTTATTGACAAATCAGGAAGTGCAACTTGGTATCAATTTAGGATTCCTATTAGAAATCCCGATAGAATTCAAGGCTCAATTTCTGATTTTAAAACAATTAGATTTATTAGAACTTATCTTACAGATTGGGAAGAACCAGTTGTGTTAAGATTAGCAAAATTTCAATTGGTTGGTAGTCAATGGAGAAAGTATAAAGAATCTTTATTTGAATCTGGTTTAAATGAAGTTCCAGAAT
>LWDU01042465.1_pt1 | contig 20131 bp, 21 predicted proteins | sample 727161 | NCBI WGS metagenome assembly LWDU01 (sample SAMN04566230, study PRJNA314399) | hydrothermal vent metagenome | isolation source: deep sea hydrothermal plume seawater | place: Mexico: Gulf of California, Guaymas Basin | collected 2004-07-11
TCTCTATTGATAATCTATGCAAAACCTATGACACAGGTTTTGAAGCCTTAAAGAATATTTCTCTCGATATCAAAGAGGGTGAAATTCTCGCCCTTCTGGGGCCAAACGGCGCTGGCAAGACAACACTTATTTCTGCGATTTGCGGTATTGTTTCTCCGAGTGCTGGCACTGTCACCGTCGCTGGTAAAGATATTATTAATGACTTTCGTCAAACTAGAGAAATTATTGGATTAGTCCCGCAAGAGCTAACGATTGGTGCATTCGAGACAGTTTGGAGTACTGTTAATTTCAGTCGTGGCTTATTTGGCTGCAAGAAAAATGAGGCATACCTCGAGCAACTGTTGAAAGATTTGTCTCTTTTTGATAAGAAGAATGATGAATTAAGGGCGCTTTCTGGAGGCATGAAGCGCCGAGTATTGATTGCCAAAGCGTTGTCACATGAGCCAAAAATATTATTTTTAGATGAGCCAACAGCTGGCGTTGATGTGGAGCTAAGAAAAGATATGTGGGCGATTGTTCGCAAGCTCAGAGCTTCAGGTGTGACCATTATCCTTACAACGCACTATATTGAAGAGGCTGAAGAAATTGCCGATAGAGTGGGTATTATTAATAATGGCGAGTTGCTTTTGGTGGAAACAAAAGACCATTTAATGGCTAGCCTTGGCAAAAAACAATTGATTTTAGAGCTGAATGAAGTTATCGAGACAATCCCCGAATCATTGACCCAGTTTAACCTGGAGCTTTCACCAAAAGGAAGCTCAGTGACATATACGTATGATACGACGGAGGAGGGGGCCAACATTGCCGACGTTATTCATTCCATTAGTGAGGCTGGGTTAGTCTTTAGCGATTTAAAAATTTCGCAAAGTTCACTCGAGGATATTTTTGTTGATTTGGTGAAGGAGGTGGCATGAATTTCCGTGCAATCAAAGTGATTTATCTCAACGAGATGACCCGTTTTTGGCAAACTTTGTTTCAAAGTATTGCTTCACCAGTTATTTCTACAGCGCTGTACTTTATTGTTTTCGGTGCAGCAATAGGCGCAAGTATTGACAGCATTGAAGGCGTCTCTTACGGGCTCTTTATTGTGCCTGGATTAACTATGCTTTCCATTTTGACGCAGAGCATCTCTAATGCTTCATTTGGGATATTCTTTCCAAAATTTACGGGCACAATTTACGAGATTCTCTCGGCGCCACTTTCATTCTTCGAAGTGCTAATCGGCTATGTTGGCGCAGCAGCAAGCAAGTCACTCATTCTAGCGGCTGTAATCTTGATTACTGCCAGCTTTTTTGTTGAGCTGCAAATCGATCATCCTATATGGATGCTGTCTTTCTTAGTACTTACTTGCATCACTTTTAGTTTGTTTGGCTTTATTATTGGCCTATGGGCGGGCAATTTCGAGAAACTACAAGTGGTTCCGCTATTGATTGTTACACCTTTGGTTTTTTTGGGAGGTAGTTTTTACTCCATCAGTATGCTTCCAGAATTTTGGCAAAAAGTGACTTTATTCAACCCGGTACTGTATTTAGTTAGTGGGTTTCGTTGGAGCTTTTTTGAAGTAAGTGATGTTAGTATCGGAACTAGTTTGACAATGATTCTGATATTTTTAGGTGCTTGTATGGCGATTGTTGCCTGGATGTTTAAGACAGGCTATCGACTTAAGCAGTAGAGCCAATTTATCTCTTGGCAGCCATGTTAAGCCTCATTGCAATAAAGGTTTTTTGGGTGTCCTGATGAGTTACGATTCGACTTAAAGCTTAATGGTTAGTTGAATTTAACATCGTTATTATTATGATTTTTTTATATTGGGCGTTAAAGTCATTTACAATCTGAGTTTTTCAACTTGATTAGTGATGAGGAAACAAACAAAAAACCAACCAATTGCATTCCCGAAAACCTTGCCAGAAGGTTATCAATACTTGGATGATGAACCGACCTATAATTCAGATAAGCATTTGGCTTTAGAGTATCCGAAAGAATCACTCTCTTTACGAGATTTTGGTTACAGTGATGCTGAAATTGAACAGTGCCCTACAGATTACGGCATTTCTGGAGTTGCGCGACTACTTTCAGACGAAGGTGTGGCGGCATTAATGAATGTTGTGCAACAGTTAAGGCAATACACAGTGACGGGTGGAGAGAGAATTCAATACATACTACGTGGGGGTGTGTATCGATCTCGTTTTTTGCGAGACTTATGTTTATGCCCAAAAGTGTCAAAATTTCTTTCAGAAATCTACGGTATTGCTGTTGCGCCACATAGTATTCCATTGCATTTGGGCCACTGTAATTATGCGCCTGATGATCTCGATCGAGCGATAGATAAATGGCACAGTGATACGCTGGGATTGGATTATGTGTTGATGGTTTCAGATCCAAGAGAGCAAGTGGGCGGTGAATTTCAATATTTTTTGGGAACAAAAGCCGAAGTAGCAGAAATTACCCGTAACGGTCAACCAATGCCTGAACATCGAATTGTGAGCCCTAACTTCCCGGGTCCTGGTTACATGGTGGTTATGCAAGGCGGCATGATTGTCCATCGTGGGGCGAAATTAAAGGCGGTTTATGACCGTATAACAATGGTAAATGGTTACGTACCACTTGATACTACATCACCCGACTTCTCTCGTTTTTCTGATATTAAAGCTGTTGACCCTCACGATGTTTTGCTCCCTGAATGGGCGCGCCATAAGGCCTGGTTGGCTCGAGGTCGACTTGACCGCTTGATTGATGAACTGCCGTTTACCAAGGATAAAAATTATATTATTGGCGAACTCAAAAGCGCCATCAAAGAGGTTGAGGTCGCCATTAAAGATCTTGCTGATGAGTCGCCAGGTTTTTTAACCAATTATGGTGATTTATAATTAATTATGCAATCTTAAGCGTTGACTGTTGAGGAGTATTTGACAAAAGTTCCGCGTGAGAGGCGAGCTGGTTTTATTGTGCTCAGAAAGACAATTATAGGCAATATCCCTAAGAGCTTGGAGGGGTAGCGAGTTGGGATGATTGACTACGTAGTGCCACATAGTCTTTTTTCGGCGGATTGTCACTGTAATCCAAAGCTACCCCTGCCTTTTATTAATTTGGCCCCACAAAAACATTTTGTTGGTTTTTATCACATGGGCATATACGCCATGCCAGAGTTGCTTGACTGGTTTGTGGTAGAGCGCCTAAAACACTCAAGGAGAAAACTTGATATGAGTAAATCTTGCACTCGCTTTAAAGACTTTAGTAGCTTACCCCTAGAGCTTATTGCTCAATTGGTAAGAAAAGTGAGTGTTGATGAGTGGATTACCCAATATCAATCAACTATTAGGCAATAGTTAATCATTATAGGTCTCATGCAAAACCTATAATGAGCTTTATGTTGCAATCGTTACAATCGCCTTGCTATGTGGATTAGAAAGCGCATAGACATTTCATATTCAGATCTCTTATTTGGCATGGGCAAGTGCATTGTTCCGCCCAATTTCAGCAAAACCATAAAAGCGATCAACGCGCAGTGGGGTGATCAGTCGACATTCACCTGCTTTTCGGTTAGAACGGGCTTTGATTTATTACTCAAAACGTTGAGTTATCAGGAGGGCGGTGAAGTGCTTATTTCAGCTCTCACTATTCCGGATATGATTAGCATCATAGAAGAGCATGGTTTGGTTGCTGTGCCCCTTGAGATAGATGAGCGCACGACTCTGCCCAGTGCAAACTCGGTTAAGGCGCTTATTACCGATAACACTTGTGCGGTTATTATTACGCACTTATTCGGCACCCACAGTCCAATTGATGACATTGTCAGTGTGGTCAAAAATCGAGATCTTTTGCTGATTGAGGACTTTGCTCAGTCCTATGGCGTCGAGAGTTGCAAGCCTAATGAGTTGACCGATATCTCAATGTACAGTTTCGGTACCATTAAAACGGCTACTGCGCTGGGCGGTGCAATACTAGAAGTCCAAGATACGGCATTAAGAGAATTAATGATTAAAGCATACAAGATCTATCCCATTCAAAGCACGTCAAGTTATTTGAAAAAAATCCTTAAATACAGCTTTCTAAAAACCCTCACGCTGAGTTTCTCATTTGCCGTACTTGTTAAATATTGCCAGTGGTTTAGTATTGATTACGATAAGATACTCTATAAGTGGTCTAAAGGTTTTTCCGGTGATGGGTTTTTTCAAAATATTAGAAAAAGACCTTGTTCATCTTTAATGTCGGTGATGAAAAGACGCTTTAAAGATAATCGTTCGCAGCGCTATCGAGCGCAAACTGAACGCGGAAAAATACTCTACAGCTTCGCCAGTAAATATTACAGTTGTCCGGGCGACGGTGCTGCAAGTCATATTTATTGGGTATTTCCTATTATTGTTAAAAAAGAGCAAGAGGTTGATGGCTTGATTGCGCTGCTTAGAAAAAATGGCTTTGATGCAACCACTAGACAAAGCTTAATTGCGGTTGAAGATGCATCTCAAAAAAGTGCGTATACTGCATCTAGGGCGGCACAATTAATCAAGTCAATGATTTATCTTCCTTGTTATGACTGCATGTCTTTGAAAGAAGTAAAGCGACTGGGATTATTATTAGAGAAGGCGACAAGTAATGACTTTTAATATTGAATTTGTTTTGATCGCGCTATTCAGTTATCTTTTGGGCTCTATTCCATTTTCTTTGCTCTTTGGTAAGTTGTGGGGAGTAGATATACGAACCAAAGGCAGCGGCAATGTTGGTGCAGTTAACACCATCCGATCGGCCGGAAAAATTCCAGGCGCACTGGCCTTGTTCTTTGATGTCAGTAAAGGCGCTCTCGCCATTATCCTTGCTAAGTATTGGCTTAATTTAGCAGACAACCTGATGATTGTTATTGGCGTGAGTTCGGTCATTGGTCATGCCTATCCGGTTTTCTTAAAATTTAGGGGAGGAAAGTGTGTTGCCACCAGTGCAGGAGTTATGCTGGTCTTGTCACCCATTGCGATATTGGTTTCTTTGTTATTGTACGGTATTGCTTTTTTCTGCTCAAACAAGACTCCGTTTATTGCCTCTACTGTTGGCACTGCCGTGTTTCCGATTTTTACTGTTTGGGCGTATCATTATCAGCCGCAGTGGTATTCCCCACTACTCGACTTAGATTACAACTATTTTCTAATAGCAACTATGTTTCTGTTTGTGTTGATACTTTATAGACATACCCCAAATTACAGGCAGTGGCTGAGCAATAGAAGAAACTGATTAATGATTAATATCAGTCATTTGTATATTTACCCTGTTAAATCTCTTTCAGGAATCTCGCTTCAGCGGGCGCAAATTGGTATAAATGGCTTTCAATATGACAGAGAGTGGATGATCACCGATAATCAATATCATTTTATTACTCAGCGCCAAATTGAATCTATGGCAACAATTGGGGTGGAAATTGATTCAACTAAGCTCACACTATATTGCACAGATTCTACGCCTTTAGTTATTTCGCTGGATTTTGGTCGGAAAACATTGGTGAAAGCAACAGTTTGGCAAGATTGCTGTGAGGCGTATGATGAGGGGGAAGAGGTATCTATTTGGCTCACTCGTCATTTGGGAAAATACAAGGGATCGGCTCTAAGGCTGGTTAGATTTTCTCCAAATGAGAGGCGAGCAGTCCCAAATAAATACTTGAATTCTGAACAAGCCCAAAGTGCATTTTCCGACCAGTTTCCATATTTAATCACCTCAAGTGTAAGTCTTGATTATTTAAACACCAGTCTTGTATTAAATGGTGAATCAGCAGTGACGATGGATTGCTTTCGACCAAATATTGTTGTTGATGGGCTTGAGCAGATAGAAAAAAAAACCTCGTATTATCTTGATGAGGCGGCTGGTCGTTATCGGTTCGCTATGAAAAAACCTTGTATTCGCTGCAAAATTACAACAATCCAACAAGACACCGGTGTTGTGAGAAATTCGAAGGAGCCACTTACAACATTGGCTAAATTGAATATGAGTGGTGATGAGAAAAATGCAATTTTTGGACAGAATGCAATTGTTTCAAGCGCCGAAAATCTGATGACTGTCGTGGAAGTGGGTGATGAAGTGCTTTTAAATATATAGGTCTGGTGTAGAATGCACTGATCATGTTATGGAGAAGACCATGGAAAGACTGGCTTATTCACTGTTAGGCATTGCTGCATTTTGTTGGCTGCTGGTGGTGATTGATATTGTTCCAGTTGGTGGCTTAGGTTTATCTGCACTTGCTGGGGCTACGGGTGTTATTTTATTGATTATCAAGGTTATTGTTGAGCGTCTTAGAAATAAAGAGGACGATCATTATTCAAAAACAGTTAAAAGATAAAAGGAGAGTTGGGATGTTAATTACAACACAAGATACATTTTCAGATTACCAGGTTATCGAAACGCTTGGCCTTGCAAAAGGCAACACCATTCGCGCGAGACATATTGGCAAAGACATTCTTGCGGGCTTACGCACTTTGATTGGTGGTGAAATCACTGAATATACTAAGATGATAGCCGAATCTAGAGAGCAATCGATCGATAGAATGATTGCTGACGCAAAATCTATGGGCGCTGATGGCATTGTTTGTGTCAGGTTTACCACGTCAACAGTACTACAAGGCTCGGCAGAGTTGTTTGCTTGTGGCACTGCGGTTAAATTGGAAAAAAACCAGTCGGTATCTTAATTTTCTAGTGCGATTTGGTTGAGTTTATTCTCGCTCTTCCAAGCATGGCCGTAAACTACTTCGTAAGTTGCGGGTAATTTGCCCTCTTTTCGATAGGCCTCATACATCTCAATCATCTTGCTAAACTTTGTTTTTCCCATTAATGATTTTGAGCGGTTACGTACAGTTTGCGCGCCAATGCCTTTTAAGTCTCGCATCAGATCGATGACCTTTTCATAGGTTAGGGTGAGTGTCTCCATTTCCATAATAGGGTTGTTAAAGCCAGATTGTAGCATTTGGTCGCCAATATCGTGCATGTCCGTAAACGTGTTGACATGAGGCTCGGAGTCGACGACAGACCAACTGCGCTTTAATTCTTTCAGTGTGTCTGGGCCAAAAGTTGAGAAAAGCATTAGGCCACCAGGTTTTAATACTCGATGACACTCAGTAAACAGAATTTTTAAATCTGGACACCATTGCATCATTAGGTTGGAGGCAATGAAGTCAATGCTTTTATCCGCAAATGGTAACTGGTGAGCATCTGCACAAACCTTGTATTGGGCTGGGTTTGATTGTAATGATTGCTGGGCGAAATCAACACAAACCAGTTGTGCGTTCGGCAGTTTTTGCGAGAGTTTGCTGCTTAATAGACCCGTGCCTGCGCCTAAATCTATCACCACTCCAGGATTGATTGCAATGACATTAAGCTTTTCTGAAAGACGAAGCGCTATCTCATCTTGTAAAAATGCGTGAGCATTATACTGTGAAGCTGCTTTATTGAAACTGGGCCTTATCGGAGACATTGTGATATTTGTGAGGTGAGGTTTTTCATTAAATTGAAATATTGGTCTGGGCCGCTTTCAAGTTCGTTGCCTAGTATGCTGATTTCATTGCGCATAATTGCCACGCCTTCAACGATAACGTCTGTTTTTTCAAGGCTAATTTCATTGGTGTGAAGTAAGCATTTTACTTGCTGTTGTTTCATTTTCTTTTTGGCATTCAATACGCCGCGAATACTAAGCCTTGCGCCATGATAGGGTGTGATGATAATGGGTTGGTTGAGGTTGTAACTTTTTTCAAAATATTGAATCGTGTCAGAATAATTGGCAAAATTGATCTCAGCAAGTTCTGCTAATTGAGCGTTATTATCTTTGTGAAGCTGCAGTAATTTGACATTAAGAGCTTCTAAATTTCTGGAATATGTAGAGGTATTGTCTGCATCGATTTTAATCAAGCGATTGGCCAGATGTTTGGCGACAGCCCTGACATTGTTGACATCTAGCCACAAGTGGTAATCGTGCTCTCCTGCCTCGCCATTCCCTCTAAAAGTATAAAAGTTAGCAAGATTTAACTCGCTAATAATCAGTTGAGATGAGGCGCTGTAAGTACTAAGGATGTTTGCTAATCCAGCCTCAAATTTAGGGTCAATCGAGACAATGAGATCTGCATTTTCAATAGCCATCACCTGAGATGGCCGAATATGAAAGCCATGGGCGGACTCATTAGTTTCTAGCAATAGTTGAGGCACACCAACGCCTTGCATAAGGCTTGAGACGATTGAGTGAATAGGTTTAATACTTACCACAACGCTAGGTGTACTTTGAGCGCTGGCGCTGTAAGTGAGTAATAAAAGAGCCAAACTTAGGTAAAGACGAGAGATCATTGCATGCCTTAAATTCAAGGGTAAATTATACTTGAATGCGACCTATTGCTGTGCGATGACAATCACTCTTTTTGGCGCTGGAAGTCCTTCAATCGTCAAATTATCATCCGATGGATCGAGAAAGTCTTCGAGAGAGGCGCTATTTTCGCCAATCCACTCAGTACGGCGCTGCTCCTCAATAGTGGTTTTGCAAACATTAATCACCTTGATTTGATTGAATTCTGCTTCTTCCAGCCAGGATTTAAGCGTTTCTACGCTGGGTAGGCAGTGGACGTTGCGCATTCTGGCGTAACGATCTTGTGGAATAAGAGCGTGACCTTTGACGCCATCAACGATGAGTGTTTCTAAAATAAGTTCACCTTCTGGCGCCATCATTTTTTTCAGTTGTTGTAAGTGCAGCATGTGATCTCTTTGGTGGTACAGAACGCCCATTGAAAACACAGTGTCAAAAATGGCCGCGGGTGCCATGTCCTCAAGTCTGATTGGTAATAAATGCGCCGTGGTACAGGATGACGTTAACGATTTGATTGCCATAAATTGATAGTTAAACAGTAAAAATGGCTCAATTCCTAATGCGAGTGCCGCACCTTCGAGCGCCATTCTTAGAGTGAAATAGCCATTACCAGAACCCACATCCAATACTTTCCTGCCCCTGAGAGGCTGAATATGTTGCTTTAGGCGTTGCCATTTCATATCGCCTTGCCATTCACTTTCGAGCGCTAGGTTGCCAATCAAAAATGGTCCTTTGCGCCATGGCATCAGCTTACTTAAGCCCTCAATCAATTGCGCTTGGTCATCAGTGGAGTTGGTAATGCTAATGTATGGCTTTGCCACACTGGCAACGCCTTTCTTATCGGGAGTTATGAGATCAAGCGCCGCTGACCATCTACCTACATTGCCATTTTTAACTTGCAGTGCGGCTTGGCTCGCCTTTAACCATTGCATTGTGATATCTTCATGATCAAATTGATCAAAAAAGGTTTGTACGTCATTTAGCATAATAATTCAACAAGAACGTTATTGTAAAAAATATAAGTAGTATAAAATATTTGTAATAAAGGAGCTTGTTTACTTTTTACTAATGGAGGTTAGTGTGACAAACCAATTAATTAAATTTTTATGTGTTTTATTATTAGCGACAAATGTTGTTGCTGGTGGCGATGATCGCGATTCAGGTCCGGTTGAGTCTTTAGATGAAGTAGTGGTATTCGACCCTTGTACTGATGACGGCGGTACTGATACAATGTATACATCTCTTGTTTTGTCTAGCGACAGTGGTTTTGTTGGGGGTGAAATTATTTCTGCTGAAAGCGGCTTGAGCCTAAGACTGTTCTTGAGGAAGCGGCGGATAATGTTGTTGAGTTTTTTGAAGAGACTTTCGAAAGCATGACAGAGACTTGTGAAGATACATTTGATTCTGATGATCCACTTGTGGCAAATACTTGTGCACTGGTATTGACTGGTATGTTGATGCTTTAATGTTCATCAAATATCAATAAAAAAGCCCGCTGATGCGGGCTTTTTTTATAACCAATGAAAAGTCTATATTTCTAACAGTGAGTTCTCTTTATCGCCCAGTGCTTTTTCGATCTCAGCAATATGCGCATCGGTGATTTTTTGGATGTTGTCTTCTGCACGGTGTGCCTCATCTTCTGAGACTTCTTTTTCTTTTAGCAGGTCGCGATAATCAGAAATCGCATCTCTACGAATATTTCTAATGGCAACTTTTGCATGCTCGGCTTCATCGCGTACGACACGCACCAATTCTCTGCGACGCTCCTCTGTCAGTGGCGGCAATGGGATACGCATGATTTGACCCATAGTTGTTGGGTTTAGACCTAAGTCCGACTTCATTATTGCCTTTTCGATTGGCGCTACCATGTCTTTTTCCCAAGGAGAGACTTTGAGCGTTCTTGAGTCTTCAGCACTGATGTTAGACACCTGAGAAAGGGGAACCATCGAGCCGTAATATTCCACTTGAATCTGCTCCAGTAGAGAGGGGTGTGCTCGTCCAGCGCGAATCTTACTAAAATTAGTTTCCAAAGCGGCAAAGGATTTTTTCATACGATCGTCTGCATCGTTATGAATTTCATTAATCATGTTAAATCTCCGTTTTGACTCACAGTTGTACCAACTGAGCGTCCATTTAAAATATGTGATAAGGTATTGATGTCGTCTAGCATAGAGAAAACACAAATATCGATATTGTGTTCACGACAAAGTGCAAATGCAGCTGTATCCATGACTGCTAGATTTTGTTCAATTGCTTCGTTAAAATTTAAGGTGTCGTATTTTACTGCGTTTGGATTATTGGCGGGATCAGAGCAATATATACCATCAACTTTAGTGGCCTTGAAGACAACATCAGCATCAACTTCGATAGCTCTGAGTGCTGCACCTGTGTCGGTTGTAAAGCATGGGTTGCCAGTGCCGGCTGAAAATATGACTACCGTGCCTTGCGATAAAGCTTCTTTGGCTTTCTTGTGATCAACGGGGTCGCATACGCCGCCGCCAATTGGAAAACCTGACATTACTGTTGAAGTGATTTGATTTCTTTCAAAGGCGTCAGCAATGGCCAATGCGTTCATCACTGTTGCCAACATGCCGATATGGTCGCCTGTTACGCGATTCATGCCCGCTTTAGCAAGACTTGCACCACGAAAAATATTGCCGCCACCGATCACAATGGCAACCTCGACGTCTAAATCCAGTGCAGAGCGCACAATCGAAACAACTTTGTCCAAGGTTTTTGGGTCAATACTATTGCTGTCGCTAGCTAAGGCTTCGCCGCTAAGCTTAAGTAGAATTCGACTGTATATAGCCATTAAATCAATGAATTCGTTACAAAATAATGATTTTACACAAGGCATGAGTATAATTAACCCTTTGTCCCTCAATAAACCAGCTTGTTATTATGGATATGATCAGCATCCGCGGCGCCAGAGTTCACAACTTAAAGAACATTGATGTCACCCTCCCTAGGAATAAGTTAGTTGTCATTACCGGTTTGTCCGGATCGGGAAAATCATCATTGGCATTTGATACTATTTATGCCGAGGGTCAAAGGCGATATGTCGAATCTTTGTCGGCTTATGCTAGACAGTTTTTGTCTTTAATGGAGAAGCCAGATGTTGATCATATTGAAGGTCTTTCTCCAGCCATTTCGATTGAGCAAAAAGCCACTTCACACAACCCTAGATCAACGGTCGGCACAATCACTGAAATTTATGATTATTTGAGATTGTTGTATGCCAGAGTTGGTACGCCAAGATGTCCAGAGCATCAAGTGCCACTGTCCTCACAAACCATTTCGCAAATGGTGGACAGCATTCTAGAGCTGCCTGAAGATGAGAAAATACTCATTCTCGCACCGATTGTACAAAACCGAAAGGGCAGTCATAAGAAATTATTAGAAGAGTTGTCTCATCAAGGGTTTTTAAGGGCGAGAGTCGATAGCGAAATTCTTTTACTTGACGAACTCAATGATTTGGATGGAGCAAAATTTCACACCATTGAAATTGTTGTTGATCGATTAAAAGTCAGAGATGATATTTCATCAAGATTGTCTGAATCACTAGAAACAGCTCTTAATATGAGTGCTGGAATTGTCAAAATAGGACCTATGGTAGAGGGTGTTAATTGGCAGGAAATGACTTTTTCGTCTAAGTTTTCATGCACACACTGCGGTTACTCTTTGAGTGAATTAGAGCCGCGACTTTTCTCTTTCAACAATCCAGTGGGCGCGTGTGAAACCTGCGCTGGCTTGGGTGTAAAAGAGGTTTTTGACGAAGAAAAAGTAGTCGCTAATCCTGAGCTCAGCTTGGAAGATGGCGCGATTTATGGCTGGAGTAAGCACAATGCATATTTTTACCAAATGCTTTCTATTGTTGCCAATTATTACAGCTTTGCGATTGATGTGCCATTCAATGAATTATCCCAAGAGCATCAACACATCATTCTTTATGGTAGCGGTAAAGATGAAATGGATTTTTCAAAAATAAAAGGCAGAAAAGGTTGGTCGAATAAGAAGAAGCCTTTTGAAGGAGTAATCCCTAGAATGATGCGACGCTATGAAGAAAGCGAGATTCGCAGCGTTAGAGAAGAGTTGTCACGATATGTGGTTAGCAAGCCTTGCGCGACGTGTCACGGGGATCGCCTCAATACAGCGGCACGAAATGTTTTCATTCGCAATAGAAATCTTTCAAGCATTACCAAGTTGTCTATCGGTCAAACATTTAAATTTTTTGACACTCTTGAGTTGGAAGGCAAGCGTGGCGAGATTGCTAGTAAGATTCTCAAAGAAATTGTTCAGCGCCTACACTTTTTAATTAATGTTGGTCTGGATTATCTTTCATTGGAACGAAAGGCCAATAGCCTTTCTGGCGGTGAGGCGCAGAGAATACGCCTGGCTTCGCAAATTGGCGCTGGATTAATGGGCGTACTCTATGTGTTGGACGAGCCATCGATTGGCTTGCACCAACGCGACAATCAGAAGTTACTTGATACATTGATTTACTTGAGAGATTTGGGCAATACAGTTATCGTTGTTGAGCACGATGAAGATGCTATCAGACAGGCTGACTATGTGATTGACATTGGGCCGGGCGCTGGTGTGCATGGTGGTGAAATCATTGCTTATGGCACCCCTGAAGAAGTTATTGCAAATACCAACTCTTTAACAGGTGATTATCTCAGTGGTCGTCAAGTCATTCAAATACCAAAAACACGGAAAAAAGCCGATCAATGGCTGCGCATCTTTGGTGCTAGTGGTAATAATTTGAAAGGTGTTGACTTGGAGATTCCTGTTGGTGTGCTCACTTGTATTACTGGTGTCTCAGGGTCTGGAAAATCCACACTGATCAACAATACGCTGTACTTACTGGCTGCAAAAATCCTCAACAGGGCGCAGGTGGAAATCGCTCCTTATGAGAGTGTTGAGGGTATGGAGCTGTTTGACAAGGTGGTCAGCATCGATCAAAGCCCTATTGGTAGAACACCAAGATCCAATCCCGCCACTTACACCGGCGCCCTTACTTTGATTAGAGATTTGTTTGCTCAAACTTTGGAGTCCCGATCAAGGGGTTATAAATCAGGTCGTTTTAGTTTTAATGTACAAGGTGGGCGCTGTGAGGCCTGCAAAGGTGATGGCTTGATTAAAGTTGAAATGCATTTTCTGCCTGATATTTATGTTTCTTGTGATGTGTGCAATGGCCATCGCTACAATCGAGAGACGCTAGAAATCACATACAAAGGCAAGAGTATTGCTGATGTGCTAGAGATGACGGTTGAGGATGCACTTGAGTTTTTCTATGCGATTCCGAAAATCTCACAAAAATTGCAAACATTGATGGATGTTGGTTTGAGTTACATCACTTTAGGTCAAAATGCGACCACTTTATCCGGTGGTGAAGCGCAACGAGTGAAGCTGTCAAAAGAACTATCGAAAACAGACACCGGCCAAACACTCTACATTCTAGATGAGCCAACTACCGGTCTACACTTTCATGATATTAAGCAACTTCTCTCAGTGATTTCTCGTCTAAGGGATAGGAATAACACGATTGTCATTATTGAGCACAACCTTGATGTGATTAAAACGGCCGATTGGGTGGTTGATTTGGGGCCAGAGGGGGGTGATAAAGGCGGAGAAATTATTGCCGTTGGTACACCTGAGGAAGTTTGCCAGTCAGGGCAATCGTTTACTGCTCATTATCTTAAGAAGCACCTTTAAGGCAGTTCTTGATAGTCTGTTAAAGTAAGGTGGAAGCGGCTATTGCCATTGGTTTTTCGGATTAAAACAGGCAAATAGTTGTGTTTTTCTGACAGGTTTAATGTTAATCTTAACTCGGCACACTCAATCTTAATGGTTTGTAGTTTTTCGCCTTTAATTTCAATAGTTTCAGCTCCAAGCACAGTAAAATTCTGGGGCTTGATGCCTTTGCTGTCGGCTACCTGGTAGGTAAAAATCTCTCGGTTTGGCTGGGCGTATATATCGTGAGAAAGAACAAGATAAATGCTAAGCTCATCTGCGATTTTTCCAGGACCATTTTTCCAAAATTTGCTGCCATCAACTGTTGAAAAGTTTTGATCGGTGAAAATGTTAATTTCAAAGTCTTTATCGACAGAGTCGCCTTTGAGCTCCAGAAGCTTATAGTAATTACTAATGATTTGTTGATTAACAACTAATCCTGAACTTTCTTCAGTTCGTGAGTAATTGTACAAAGTTTGCCAAAGAGGGCTGACTGAGGCTTTGTTGGTGTAAACATAGCGATCATTGTCGGCTTCAAGTATAAATTCAGCATTGCCGATTTTGAGGCTACCTAGGGCCATGCTTGCATAAAGATCGTAGCTGGCCTCATAAGAACTGAGTGCGTACGAATTCAGTGAGCAAATCAACCCAAGGCAAAGGATGAGTCCTTTTTTCATATTACTTGTTCATCCAGTGTTGCAGTTGTATCGTTTAGAAGTTTTAACCTTCCCTGAGTATACCAGTGAATCACTTCAGGATATAAAACATGCTCCTGCTTTAGAACTTTGGCAGCAAGGGTTTCAGCGCTTTCTTCGGGGTTAATTTTAACCTCTTTTTGTGCAATTACAGGACCACCATCAAGTGTTTTTGTGACAAAGTGTACACTTGCGCCATGTGAGGTATCGTTAGCATCAATGGCTTGTTGATGGGTGTTTAGTCCAGGATATTTTGGCAGAAGAGAAGGATGAATGTTGAGCAGTCGCCCTTGGTATTTATTGATGAATTCATCCGTTAGAATTCTCATAAAGCCAGCAAGAATCACGATATCAGGATGATGATCGTCAATCATGCTCATCAGTGCTTGATCAAAGTCCCCCCTTGACTCGAAAAGGTTATGATCAAGAACACAACTGGGAATATTGGCTTTGGCAGCCCTTTTTAAGCCATATACGTTTGGTCTATTGCTTACGACACACTGTATTGAGAGGTTTATTCTCCCTGCACTGTCGATGATGGATTGTAAATTAGAGCCGCCACCAGAGATGAGAACAACACCGTTCATGATTTAAATTATAACTTGTTCACCAGTTGACTCAACCACTTCGCCGATTAGCCACGCCACTTCACCCAATTCGTTAAGTTTGCTAATGGCTGCCTCACTTCCCTCTTTTGGAACAACGAGCACCATGCCAACGCCACAATTTAATACTCTATGCATTTCACTGGATTCAATATTGCCTTGATCTTGAAGCCATTGAAAGATTTCTGGCATTTGCCATGAGCTTACATCCAGTTTTGCCGCAAGATGTTCGGGCAAAACTCTAGGAATGTTTTCCAATAGACCGCCGCCGGTAATATGAGAAATAGCATTTACTGCATGGCCCTGAATCAATGAAAGTATCGATTTAACATAGATTTTTGTAGGCTCAATCAGGGCTTCCAGTTGTTTTGCACTGGGCTTGGATCTTTCTAGCACCTTGCGAATCAAAGAGTAGCCATTGGAGTGTGGGCCAGATGAGGCAAGGGCGATAATGTGGTCGCCAGTTGACACTTTAGAGCCATCGATAATTTTGCTTTTTTCGACAATGCCTACACAAAAGCCAGCCAAGTCGTACTCCTCGCCTTGGTACATGCCCGGCATTTCAGCAGTCTCACCGCCAATCAATGCGCAGCCTGATTGAATACAGCCTTCGCCAATACCTGAAATGACCGAGGTCGCAATATCAGTATTAAGTGAACCGGTTGCGTAATAATCTAGAAAAAACAAAGGCTCTGCGCCTTGAACAATAAGGTCGTTGACACACATCGCCACCAAGTCGATACCAATCGTGTCGTGCTTGTTAAGCATTTCCGCTACCTTTAATTTGGTTCCAACACCATCTGTGCCTGAAATTAAAACTGGATTTTTGTACTTATCAAGCGGGATTTCGAACATCGCACCAAAGCCACCCAATCCAGCCAAAACGCCAGGACGCGTAGTGGATTTAGCAATCGGTTTGATTTGCTCTATGAGGTCATTACCCTTGGTGATATCGACACCGGCGTCTTTGTAAGTCAATGATGACATCTTGGTTTTTCCGTATAATTAATGGCTAGTGATAAACGATTAGAAATCAACATATTTATGGGTTTTTCAATGCTTCCTAATGCGCTTTCAATATTGCGCATTATTTTAACAGTTCCGATTGTTATAGCGCTATTAAAAGAGCAATATTTTTTGGTGATGATATTGTTTTTTTCAGCCGGTGTTACCGACGCGCTTGACGGTTGGTTCGCCAAGCAATTCTCCTTGCAGTCAAGACTCGGCTCAATCCTCGATCCAATGGCGGATAAAATTCTGCTGACTTGCACTTTTATCACTTTGTTTTGGATTGAAATTCTACCTTTGTGGCTGTTATTGCTTATTTTCTTTAGAGATCTTATTATTGTTGCTGCGACCGTGGGTTATTTTCTTGGTCAAGAAGAGAGTGAAAATGAGCGCTTGCAGCCCACTTGGATTAGCAAACTAAACACAGTATTGCAAATTATTTTGGTATTGTTTGTGGTTTTGGCGCAACTGCAAGAAGGTTTTATAGAGTGGTTTGAAATTGCATTTATTGTTGTTGCCACCTCAACCGCACTGAGTGGTGCAGACTATATGTGGCTATGGATTAGGCAGTTTGTTCTACAAGAGACCAAGAAATGAATCAATTGGGGCTACCTATCTCTTTGAATGTGCAAATGTCCCTGGTAAATTTTGTTGCTAATGCACAAATACATAGAGCAGTTAGTCAACTTTTTAACACCAGGACAGCCTCTGAGATCTATGTTTATGGTGGTTCTGGTAGTGGCAAAACACATCTTTTGCAAGCTGTTATTTTTAGCGCAATTGAGAAAAACAAAGTTGCTGTCTTTATTGATTGTAAAGATGAAATTCCAGATTATTTGGTAGAAATGGTTGCCAGTTTGGATTGGCTTAGTATTGACAATATTGGCTGTGTGGATGCAAGTCAACAGCATTTGCTCTTCGATTTATACAATCGCGCTAGACAGGCAAATGTTAATATTATTGTTAGTGGTATGTCTCTGCCGGCGGAACTGCAAATGATGAAAGACATTAAAACACGTTTGAATTTAGCGACTGTGTTTCAGCTTGAAACGCTTAATGACGAGCAAACAAAAGAAGCGCTTAATAATCAGATGAGCGAGAGAAATATGAGTATTGATGAAAAAGTCTACTCGTACTTGTTTAAACACTACTCCAGAGACATTGGCTTGCTGCTTGCGGCAATTGATCGACTGGATGAGGCGTCAATGCAAGCTAAGCAAGGCATTAGTATCCCGTTGGCAAAGAAAATACTGAATATTTAAGCTATTAATTCAAAATTTTTCTCAATTGAGAATATTATAATAAAGCTTTCAAGGGGCTAGGTAAATGGACTATCTTCCAATTTTTTTCAAAATCTCGCAAAAGCAATGCCTAGTTGTTGGTGGTGGCGATATTGCCCTTAGAAAAATCAATTTACTTTTAAAGTCTGGCGCCACTATAGAGTGTGTAGCACCTAATTTTTGCCAGGCGCTGGTCGATCGCTCTGTAGATGAAACTCTAAGGCTAACCAAAAAAACTTTTGCGGCGACTGATATTCAAAATCAGTCTTTAGTTATATCGGCAACCGATAATGAAGCACTCAATGCAGAAGTGTCACGATTGGCGCATGACGCCAATATTCCGGTAAATGTCGTTGACGCCCCCGAACTTTCAAGTTTTATCATGCCTTCAATTGTTGACCGTTCGCCATTGTTGATTGCAATTTCATCGGGTGGAAGAGCGCCCGTTTTGGCAAGAATAATAAGAGCTAAGTTAGAGACAATCATTCCCAGCGCCTATGGTCGACTTGCCGAAATTGCAGGTGAATACAGACAGCAAGTAAAGAATAAATTCTCTCATATTGAGGACAGACGAGCGTTTTGGGAGTCGGTTTTGTCTGGCAATATTGCGGAAAAAGTATTTACCGGTCGCATCAAGGAGGCCAAGATTGATTTGGAGCAACAATTAGCCAATGCCAAAGTTCAAGAATTAGGAGAGGTTTATTTAGTGGGTGCTGGCCCTGGCGATCCAGATTTACTCACCTTTAAAGCGCTCAGACTGATGCAGCAAGCCGACGTTGTGTTGTATGACCGTCTAGTTTCAAAGGCGGTGATGGAGCTTGTTAGGCGCGATGCTGAGTTGGTGTATGTTGGTAAAAAAGCCGGTGGTAAGTCCTCTCGGCAAAGTGATATTAATGAGCAATTAGTGCAATTGGCCAAATCTGGAAAACGCGTTTGTCGGCTAAAAGGCGGCGACCCATTTATTTTTGGTCGTGGCGGCGAAGAGATTGAAACCTTGTCGGAACATGGCGTTCCATTTCAAGTGGTGCCTGGCATTACAGCTGCTTCTGGCTGTTCGACCTATTCAGGTATTCCATTAACCCATAGAGATTATTCGCAGTCCTGTCGATTTGTTACCGCACACTTGAAAGACGGTACTTGCGACTTGCCTTGGAGTGAATTTGTCGCTGAGCAACAAACCATTGTTTTCTATATGGCGCTGAGTGGCGCAAAGAACCTTTCGGAAAGGCTGATTGAGCACGGAATGAGAAAAGACATGCCAATTGCATTGATTGAAAAAGGCACCATGCCAGAGCAGAAAATTTATATTTCGACACTTGTCGAATTACCTCAATTGATTAGCAAAGAGAAAGTGGGCGCACCCAGTTTGTTGATTGTGGGGGAGGTGGTAAAACTCCACGAAAAGCTCAATTGGATGAATCCTTAGTTTTCTCTCTTTGTATTAGAGACCTTTTCATAAATAATTTTAGATTTGATAGTGGAATATTTTATTTTACAAGGCATATTTTTAGAAGCTCTACTTGTTGTTTAGCGATAAAAATTGACGCAGGAAAAAAGTAAAAATTCCCTATCTCGAAGAGCTGAGGCGAAGAAAGTTAAAAAATGCAGAAAAATTCTCATCAATAGCTAGTGCTATTAATTTTAATTTTTACATATTTTTGATTCAGTTTTACCAATCAGCAAATTTTAAAATTATTTATGAAAAGACCCCTATTAGAAAAAACTGATATTTTTTTTGGGTATAATTTGCATTCTTCGCGGGAGTGGTGGAATTGGTAGACACGCTGGATTTAGGTTCCAGTGTCGCAAGACGTGAGAGTTCGAGTCTCTCCTTCCGCACCATTTTTCATAGAAATGACCTAGCTATGGCACAGAACTCGTCTGGGCAATTCAATTTTCACATTTGGCTTCAGACAAAACTATTAGCCAACATTCAGCGCTTATATCACGCTATTAATGTTACTCAACAGCCCTGTGATATTGTCATTAATCGCAGTGGATTCGATAAAATACTGGTTTTATTCAACAATAAGATATGTTGATTGAAATTGGACATTTTGCACTGGTGTTGTCGCTTGTTTTTGCGATACTACTTGTCGTTGTGCCTTCTATTGGCATCCATCAGAATAAAGCTGTTTTAGCGCAACTGGCTAAGCCACTTATTTGGGGTCAGTGCCTTCTGGTTCTGATTGCCTTTGCAGTGTTAATGAATGCGTTTTTGACGGATGATTTTTCTGTCAAATACGTTGCTGAAAACTCCAATACCCAGCTACCAACTTTATTTAAATTTTCCGCAGTATGGGGCGCTCATGAGGGCTCTCTACTTCTTTGGGTGCTTATTCTTTCGGTCTGGAGTGTGGCGGTTAGTATTTTTTCAAAACGCGTACCCAGTGAGGTTGTCAATCAAATTTTAGTCGTCCTAGGATTTGTTAGTGTTGGGTTTTTGCTGTTCCTGCTGTTTACTTCAAACCCTTTTGAGCTTCTGGCAAT
>LWDU01033646.1_pt1 | contig 20114 bp, 24 predicted proteins | sample 727161 | NCBI WGS metagenome assembly LWDU01 (sample SAMN04566230, study PRJNA314399) | hydrothermal vent metagenome | isolation source: deep sea hydrothermal plume seawater | place: Mexico: Gulf of California, Guaymas Basin | collected 2004-07-11
AGAATCTTCATTTATAGATATTGAAATTATATCATATGGTTCACAGAAAGTAATTAAAGATGAAATGCTATGGTATCCATTACTTAATTTTTTTAATACTTTTAAATATAAATTAACTTTAGAGTATGATTTTATTTTAAATTTTTTCACTTAAATAGGTTATGAATTCTTTATAACCCCATATATTAGTTTTTTTTTAATATCATCTTTTAATTTTTTTTCAGTTCTTTCTAAATTTAAAACATGGTTCCATAAGTATCTTGCCTGCATATTTTTTTTTAACATCCATAAAGTGTCAGCGTAATGGTCATTAATAACTGGATCTAAAGGCATTAATTCCACGGCTTTTTGCAAATATTTTTCCGCTTCAATATAGTTTGATCTAGCAAAATAAGCCCAACCAAGTGAGTCGATTATATAACCATCGTTCTTTTTTAGGCTATTGGCCTCTTTAAGCATTTCTAATGCTTCATTAATATTAATTTTTTTTTCAATCCAAGAATAAGCCAAATAATTTAATACATGGGGGTCGTCAGGTAAAATTTTTAAAGAATCTTTTAAATCTTTTTCTGCATTAGTCCAATCGTCAATTCTTTCATAACTTGTTCCTCTCTTATGCAAAATTTTTGATATTAACGAATGGCCTTTTTCTATATTTTTTAAAGCTAAAGAGTAGTATTTTATGGATTCTTCAAAGTAATTTCGATTTTTATAAAAATTAGCTAATTCATAATAGTCCTGAAAATTAGGATTTAATAATAATTTAAATTCTTTTTCTAAATCTGATGGGGAATACTTTTCGCCTTGTTCTTCTGATAAAATCATGGCTAAGCTTTTTGATGCATGCCAAGAATAGTTTGGTCCTATTAACTTTATCGATTTATATATCTTTTTTGATTCCTTATATTTTTTTTGATAAAAAAGATTTTCTGCTAAAAGTGTTTTATTTGTTGAAAAATTGTTATTCAAAAAAAGAGAGATTTTTAAATAAAAATTTGATAATTTATATTCTTTTTCGCTAGAGTAGAGTGTTGCTATTATATAAAAAATTTCAGCAATATTATCTTGTGTTTTTTTGCAATTGAAAAAACTTTTTATTTTCTTTTCATTCTTAGTTAAAATAAAATTTTCTGACTGCTTTAAAAGTAAATTTGTATTATTTTCATTTCTCGCTACAATTATTACTTTTTTTGCTTCTTCTTTTTTTTCTTTAGAAAGTAAATAATTTGCTAAAAAGAAGTTATATCTTGTAAAGTTATAATCTTTATCTCCAATCAATTCATCAAATGTACTTTTGGTATCTGGAAAATCAAAATAACATTGTAAAAAACTTTTCTGTATTAATTTAAGATTACGATACCTGTCAGAAATTTTACTAAATGCAGCAAAGCTATCTTTTTCATTCCCCTCTGCAGCGTAAGTCCACGCTGATAAAGCGTTACTTAAAAAACTTTCTATAGGTAGATTATACCTGTTAGTTTTATCTAGTCTTTTAAAATGTTTGATGGCTTGGGAGTGCTTTTGATTTATTAGATATTTTAAACCTAATAAAAGATCAGCCTCAAAAAGTAGTCTATCTTCACTCCATACATCATTCGAAAATTCAAAAGCATCTTTAAATTTTCCTAACAAAATGAGTGTTTGAATAAATTCTATATTAAAATTATTATGATTTTTTTTCAAAGATTTAACTTCTTTTAAATATTTAAAAGCTGCAGCATTATTATTATTTTTTAGAGATATGATGCCTGAAAGATAATTTGAAATGTATTTTTGAGAATACATGTTTTCATTATTTTTACTAAATGTACTTGTATTAACAATCAGAAAAGTTATTACAAATAAAATAAAATAAATCTTTTTATTTAAATATTGCATATAGTATACTTTATAAAATGAAAAGAAATTTAAATCAAAAGCTAATTAATCTAATTGATTATTATAGTTTGATTAATGCTAACTTTTTACTAAGTGACAAGCCTGTTGACAGAGGAAATAACAATGCAATTACAACTTTTACTGGAACAAAAATAGAAAAACTTAATAAATTAAAAAAACAATTTAAGCTTATTAAAGATTGTGATTTAAAAAGAAGTGCAACTAACTTAGTGTTTGGTGATGGTAATATTAATTCAAAAATAATGATTATTGGTGAAGGGCCAGGTGCGAATGAAGATGTGCTTGGATTACCTTTTGTTGGACGCGCAGGTAAATTGTTAGATAAAATGTTAGCTTCAATTAAACTGGATAGAAAAAAAGTTTATATATCAAATGTGGTAAATTACAGACCGCCAGAGAATAGAAAACCAACAGATATAGAAATCCAAAAATACTTCCCTTATTTAATAAGTCATATTGAAATTATTAACCCAAAAATTATACTATTACTAGGAAGCACAGCATTAAACACATTGATAGGAAACGAAGAAGTAATTTCAAAGGCTAGAGGGAAATGGATTCAAAAAGAAATTGGATCTGTTAGACCTTGGGTTATAGCTTCATTTCACCCCGCTTTCTTAATGCGACAACCGGAACAAAAAAAATTTTCATGGATAGATTTAAAAATGATAAGAGACAAATCTAAAGTATTAAAAATATAAAACTATTAAAAGATGACTAAAGTGGCTGGAGTAGATGAGGTAGGTAGAGGATGTCTTGCTGGTCCTGTGTTTGCTGCAGCTGTAATTTTGAATAATAATATTGAAATTAAAAATATTAAAGATTCAAAAAAAATTAATTTTAATAATAGATTATTAATTTCTGAGTATATTAAAAAAAACTCAACTTACGCAATTGGAATAGCTAGCGTCCAAGAAATAGAAAAGATGAATATTTTAAATGCATCTCTTTTATCAATGCAAAGAGCTTTGAATAGACTAAAGCATAAACCCTCTATGGCTTATGTTGATGGTCTTTTTGCTCCAAAAAACACTAAGATTAAGTGTAAAACTTTTATAAAAGGTGACGAAAAAATTACCTGCATTTCTGCTGCTTCAATTATAGCTAAAGTGTCGAGAGATTTATTTATGATAAACTTAGCTAAAAAATATCCAAACTATAACTGGCAAAAGAATTTTGGATATGGAACAGCTGCACACTTATCGGGACTAAAAAAATATGGAATAACAAAGCACCATAGAAAAAAATTTAAACCAATACACAACATATTGATGTCTGTTAAACGTGAAACACTATAAGATTCACTTTTTGTAATTTATATTTTGACTGATACATAAATTTAGAGTCTAATTCAACGTAAAGTTGAATCTAGATATGACTAAATTTTCTAATAAAATTATTAATGATAACTCATTAGAAGTACTTAAAAAAATTCCCAACAAAACGTTTGATTTGGTTTTTGCAGATCCTCCATACAATATGCAAATTGGTAAAACTTTAAGAAGACCTGATGATAGCAAAGTTAAAGGTGTCAATGATAAGTGGGATAAATTTGAAAGCTTCAAGCATTATGATGAATTCTGCAAAGCTTTTTTAATTCAATGTAAAAGAATTTTAAAAGACAATGGTAGCATCTGGTTAATTGGATCCTACCACAATATTTTTCGTTTAGGTTATCACTTACAAAATTTAGACTACTGGTTGTTGAATGATGTTATTTGGAGAAAAAATAACCCAATGCCGAATTTTAAAGGAACAAGGTTTACTAATGCACATGAAACTTTAATTTGGGCCTCAAAAAATAAAAAATCAAAATATACTTTCAACTACCAATCTTTAAAATGCTTAAATGATGATTTGCAGATGCGTTCTGATTGGGTGCTTCCAATTTGTAATGGTAAAGAAAGATTAAAAAAAAATGGAAAAAAAATACATTCTACTCAAAAACCTGAGTCTCTTTTACATAGAATTATCTTAGCAACCACAAATAAAGGTGATCTTATACTTGATCCTTTCTTAGGAACTGGAACAACTGCAGTTGTAGCTAAAAAGTTAGGTAGAAACTATTTTGGAATAGAAAAGGATATGAAATATTTTAAAGCTGCAAGCAATAGAATAAATAAAGCAAAAGTTATTGATGAAAATTATTTAGATACAATAGAAAATAATAAATCTAAACCAAGGATACCTTTTGGATCACTAGTAGAATTAGGAATTATTAAGCCAGGAACAAGTATTTTTGATCAAAAGAAAAAAATTAATGCAAAAATCATGATAGATGGTAGCATTAAACATAAAGAATCTGCTGGTTCTATACATAAAATCGCAGCTAAAATAATGGGAACTGAAAGTTACAACGGTTGGACTTATTGGCACTACGACGCTGATGGTTCTGTTGTTCCAATAGATAGTTTAAGACAAAGGTTTTTATCCAAAAATATTTAAATTTTTAATTATTTATAAATTTTACCTAAATAGCTGTTAATAAATTTTTTATTTTTTACAAGAATTTTTAAAATTTTATCTCTTAAAATTTTTAATATCTTATTAGAAATATGAAACCCAAAATAATTGAATTTTGATCTTTTATTAATTAAATTTGTTTTTTCTTTTCGATTTTTAAAATATTTATTCTCTATATCTGAATGATTACTTTTTATTAAATCAAAAATTTCATTTGCAGATTCTATCGCTTGTGATGCACCCTGCGCCATAGTTGGGGGGAAAGTATAGAAAGCATCTCCTATATAAAATATATTTTTGTAAATAGATTTAATGGGTTTATTAGATGTATAGATAAGCCACGATTTTAAGTTTCCTTTAAAAAAATTTTCTAAATCTTTATTTTCCTTAAAAATCGTATTTTTTAGAATAGTCTTTATATCTTCTTTGCTTTTCATTTTTTTTCTAATTATACAAACTAAGTTAAATTCTTTACTTCTATTAACCGGATATAAAATTAAATGTGCACCAGAACCCATAATTAAAGATATATTATCACTATTAAAAATAGAAATATCTTGCATTCTAATCTGCGATCTAATAGCAATAGCACCATAGTATTCTGGTTGAAAAATTTTATTTTCTATAACTGATTTTGTGTTAGAGAAGACTCCATCTGAAACTACTAAATAGTCAACCTTATCGCTCGATCCGTCAGTAAAATAAATATTAATTTTTTCATTTACTTCCACAACTTTATTAACTTTTTTACTAAATATTATTGAGTCGGATAACAAGTTTTCTTTTAAAAAGTTAACTAAGGTCGATCTTTTAAGTGTTGTATATTTTTCATTTGTAGAATTGAAAAATGTCAAATCTAAATCACAGATTTTATTAAAATCAATTGAATAAAAATCTAATTTAGAAGGATTATATTTTTCATTTTTATTTAATTGACTAAAACCAATTTTATTTAAAATTGAAATACTATTAATTGATAACTGAATGCCGAAACCTTCGTCTAAATTTAAATTATTTTCTTTTTCATATATAATAAATTCAAAATTAGAATTTTTTTTTAAAAGCCCCGCAAAAGTTAGTCCGGCTATGCCTGATCCAATAATAGCTATTTTTTTTTTCATTAATATAAATGTAAAACTTGCTTAAAAATCCTTTTTGTGAATGTTGGAATAAAATCATCATTTTTATTCAAATAATACCAATTATATTTGGAAGATATTTTTGAAGAAAATTTGTAATATAGATTAATACTCAATTTTTTATTAGATATAGAATTTTTATAATTACACAAGAATTTCCAATTTTTATTTTTTTTAGATGTCTCTTTAATCTCTGGCAAATTAAAGCCTTTTAGAAAACCTAAACGATTATTTTTGGTTAATGCTATTTGTTTAGTATTTCTTTTTAAATAACAAAAAATATCATAGCTTTTTAATTTAGTTTTTATTTTTTTACTAAATTTAATTTTTAAACCTGATTTATAGTACAGACATATTTCTTTAAGATTGCATTCATTACATTTAGGATTTTTTGGTTTGCATATTAAAGCTCCAAATTCTATTAATGCCTCAGCTAAATCACTGTTTCTTTTAGTTTTAAATAAGTTTACTACATTACATACATCTGAATTAAATAATCTAGATAAAACTCTTTTGACGTTACCATCAAGTCCAATACATCGCCGGTTATAAATTAAAGCTAAAAGTATATTTGCGGTATAATCTCCTATTCCTGGTAATTCTTTTAATTTTTTAAAATTGTCAGGAATTTTACAATTATATTTTTTAATTAATACTTTAGAGGTTTTATGTAAATTTTTTGCTCTTCTATAATATCCAAGCCCTTCCCACAATTTTAAAACATTTTTCTCTTTACTCCTTGATAAAGTTTTTAAGTTTGGAATTTTTTTTACAAAATTCTCAAAATATGGAATTACAGTTTTAACTTTTGTCTGCTGGAGCATAAATTCGCTTATTAATCTATAATACTGCTTTTTTGCTGAGTTTTTGCTTATTCGCCATGGAAGTATGCGTTGGTTATTATCATACCATGTGAGAATTTTATTTGATAAATTAATATTATTTATATGCATTACAAAAGAAATAATAAAGAAAGCAAAACTTACGTTCAAGGATTAAGATCATTTGGTAATACTTTGCCGCGTGGCGTAAAAAGTATATTAAAAAAAAACGGTTATAACTACTCAGAAATAATTAGCAAATGGAATTTTCTTATGGGAAAAGAAATTTCTAGTTATTGCTACCCCAAATCTATTAAAATGAATAAAAATGACTCGAAAGGCACACTTGTACTCGGTATTGAAAGAGGTGACGAAATAAATGCAGAGTATTCAAAGGTGGAAATTATAAATAAAATTAACAGCTATTTTGGTTATAAGTTAATAGATGAAGTCAGGCTGCAAACTTTTAGATTAAAAGTAAAAAAGACAAAAGATAAAATAAATTTAAATAAAAATTCAAAAATTTTTGAAAAAAAAATAAATGAAATTAAAAATGAAAATATAAAAAACTCTCTTTCAGCTCTTTTAAATGTTTACAAAAATGATTAAATCTAAAATAAATTCTATTTTATACTTTTTGCTAAAAGTTTTTATAATTTATATGGCTATTTTTTTTAATTCATATGCAGATGATTCGTTCAAAAAAAATAAATTAATTGCTATTGGAATGAATAACGCGCCAGTGAAAATAAAAATATTCTCATCTTTAACGTGTCCACATTGTGCTAGCTTACATATAAATATAATTTCTAAAATAAAAAAAAAATATGTTAGTTCAAATAAAGTACAATTAATTTTTATTGATTTTCCTTTAGACCAGGCTGCCTTTAATGCATCAAAAATATTACATTGTATAGATAAAAATAAGCAAATAAATTTTTTAGATATTATTTATAAAAACCAAAGTGTCTGGACTGCCGGCACAAAAATAGAAGAAATAAATGATAATTTAAAAGATATTGTTAAGAGTTTGGGGATAAGTTCTTTTGATATTGATGCTTGCTTAAATAATGAAACTATTGCTGATAAAATATTAAATGACAGAATAAATGGACATAAAAAATATTCTATAAATTCAACACCTACAATTATAATAAATGAGAAAAAATTTGAAGGTTCTGTTACTTTTGAAAGTATACAAAAAAAAATAGAAAAAATGATTTAACATATGGAATTTAAAAAACTTGAGTTAATTGGTTTTAAATCGTTTGTTGATAGAACTCCTTTTTTTATTGAAAAAGGTTTAACAGCAATAGTTGGCCCCAACGGTTGTGGAAAATCAAATATTGTAGAAGCTATCAGGTGGTGCATGGGTGAAACTTCAGCGAAAAGTATGCGTGGGACCGGAATGGAAGATGTTATTTTTGCAGGTACTGCAAATAAAAGTTCAAAAAATATTGCTGAAGTTTCTTTAACTTTAGATAATTCAGAAAAAGAAGGACCCAGTCAATTTAATGATTTAGATATAATTAATGTTAAAAGAAGAATAGAAAAAGATAAAGGTTCCAGATATTTTATTAACAATAAGGAAGTTAGAGCAAGGGATGCACAGACTTTTTTTGCTGATTTATCAACTGGTGCTCATTCTCCATCAATGATAAGTCAGGGAAGAATTGGTGCATTAGTAACAGCCAAACCAACTGACAGAAGAGCAATTCTAGAGGAAGCAGCAGGAATTTCAGGTATACATGCGCGAAGACATGAATCCGAATTGCGACTTAATTCAGCAGAAAATAATTTAAAAAGAGCTGACGAGCTAAAAAGACAACAGGAGAAACAGCTAGAAAACTTAAAAAAACAAGCTCAGGAAGCATCAAAATATAAATTAATTTCTGAAAAAATAAAAAAAATCGAAGCTGGCCTTTATTATATTAAGTTATTAGAAATTGAAAAAGAAATAAGCTCAAGTAAAGAAATTGAAGGGGAATCTGATGACGAAATAAGTGGTCTTACTATTGAAATTAACCACAGCAATAATTTACTTAAAGAAGAAAATATTAAACTTAAACCTTTAAGAGATAAAAATGTAGAAATTCTATCAAAACTTCAGAGGCTAAATTTAGAATTTAAAGGTTTAGAAGATGAAGAAAAAAGAACAAGAATAGAAAAAGAAAGACTTTTAAAGTCTAAGCAAACAATTGAAATAGATATTGAAAGAGAGAAAAATATAATTCTAGATGCTCAGTCAAATGAAAAAAGATTAATTGATGAAAAAAACAACTTACTCGAAACTGAAAAAAAATATTATGATTTAGAAAAAATAACACGACAGGATTTACAAGTAGCAACAGAAAAATTAAGAAAAGTACAAGACAAACTGGAAAGTATATCAAAAAACTTATCTTTGAATAGTCAGAATAAAGAGTTATTAAATTACCTAAATAACATCAGCCAAAACTTAGAAAATACTAAAATATTACTAGAAAAAAAAGATAATCAAGGAGCTCTTGATGAAATTAACAACATTATTTTTTCTATAAAAGATAAAACACAAAAGTTTAAAAATATAACTAATACAAATTCTATAGATCAAATAACCGAGTTAACAGATAAAATAAGATTAGCTCAAGAAGAATATGCTACTTCTTTAAGTAAAAATCAATCAATACAAACAGAAACTGTTAGAAGGCAAGAAAGAATTAAAAATATTGACATAGAAATACAAAACTGGAAAAATTTAAACTTTAATTCTGAAAAAATGAAAAAAGAATTAATTGAAAGAGATAATAAAATAATATTAGAAATAGAAAATATTGATAAATTACCAGAATCTATTTCTATAAAAAAAGGTCAGTTAATCCAAAACACCTCAACAACTGAGAGTGAAAAGCTAAGATTGACTGAAGAACTCTCTCGTGCTGAAATAAAATATCAAGAAATAAATAAACAATTAAAAATTATTGAAGAAAAAATGATGATTGCAAGAGAAAATAAAGCAAGATCAGGTGCGACACTAGAAGGTTTAGAAAATAGAAAAAGTGACCTATTAAGTAGAATTAAAAGTGACCTAAATATTAGTGAAAAAAATTTATTAACTAATTCAGATTTAAATGATCTTGAAACTTTTCCTACTGCTGTTGAGCAAGAAGATAAGTTGGATGCAAAAAAGAATGAAAGAGATCGTTTAGGTGCTGTAAATTTAAGGGCTGATGAGGAAACGGAACAGTATAAAGATACGATTACCAAAATGGAAAGAGATAGAGAAGATTTAGTAGTAGCTATATCAAAACTAAGAATAAGTATAAATGAACTTAATCAAAAAGGCAGGGAAAGACTTATAGAAGCTTTTGAAAAAGTTAATAGAAAATTCAACGAAGTTTATACAAAACTTTTTAGCGGAGGTAACGCTAAACTCGAACTTGTTGAATCGGATGATCCTTTAGAAGCTGGACTAGAAATGTTAGTAAGTCCTCCAGGTAAAAGATTACAATCAATTACACTGCTTTCTGGAGGAGAGCAGGCTTTGACAGCTTTATCTTTAATTTTTGCAGTTTTTTTAACTAGCCCTTCTCCAATTTGTGTTTTAGACGAAGTTGATGCTCCTTTAGATGATGCTAATGTAACAAGATTCTGCGCTTTATTAGAAGAATTAACAAAAATTACCCAAACTAAATTTATTATTATAACCCATCATGCGTTTACAATGTCGAAGGTAGACAGATTGTATGGTGTAACAATGCCCGAAAGAGGAATTAGTCAGTTAGTTTCAGTTAATTTGCAAAAAGCTGAAGAGATGGTTGCTTAAAAATTAATAAAAAATGAAAAATTTAAACGAAATATCTACTCGCTTAGAGATTGCAAAAAAAAATATTAAAAAAAAACAAATAAAAAATTCCGGTTCAAATGCCGCATCCTTTGGTAAAGCAATGAAAATTAGTACAGAATTAGTTGCTGCGGTAGTGATTGGTGGAACATTAGGGTTTATTTTGGACAATTGGTTTGATACTAGACCATTATTAATTATTATATTTTTTTTTATAGGTGTAGCTGCTGGCATACTTAATGTAATAAGATCGGCAAAAAACATGCATAAAAATTCTAAGTAATGAGGTAGGAAAAAAATGTCAGCAAATCCAATGCACCAGTTTGAAGTTTACAGAATAGGACCTGAAATAAAATTTGGCAATCTAGATCTTTCTTTTACTAATGCTAGTCTTTTTATGGCAATAAGTGCCATAACAGTTTTACTTTTATTATTTCTTGGGACTAAAAATAAATTACTAATACCATCTAAAATACAATTAATAACTGAAATGAGCTACACGTTTGTTGCTAAAATGATAAATGATACTGCTGGATCAGTTGCAAAACCATTTTTTCCTTTTATTTTCACTTTGTTTATGTTTGTTTTATTTTGCAACATGGTTGGAATGTTGCCATATTCATTTACTGTTACTAGTCATATAATTGTCACTTTTATATTAGCAGCAATCGTTTTTGTTGGTGTCACAATTATAGGATTTATTAAACATGGAATTAAATATTTAGAACTTTTTGTTCCAAAAGGTGTTCCAATAGCACTTTTGCCCTTAATAGTAATTATTGAAATTATATCTTATTTAAGCAGACCCCTTAGCCTGTCAGTCAGATTATTTGCAAACATGATGGCTGGCCATACTATGTTGAAAGTATTTGGGGGGTTTGTTATAAGTCTAGGATTGTTAGGTGGATGGCTACCACTTAGCTTTTCTGTTGCATTAATAGGTCTTGAAATACTTGTTGCGTTCCTTCAAGCTTATGTTTTTGCAATTTTAACATGCATCTATTTAAATGATGCATTAAATTTACACCATTAACAAAAGGAGAAAAAATGGAGTTAGAAGCGGCTAAAATGATAGGAGCAGGTCTTGCGGCAATAGCATTAGCAGGAGCTGGTGTTGGTATAGGAATTATTTTTGGAAATTATTTATCTGGTGCAATGAGAAACCCATCGGCAGCGGAAAAACAGTTCCCGAATTTACTTTTGGGTTTTGCTTTGGCGGAAGCTACAGGTTTATTTGGATTGGTAGTTGCATTAATAATTTTATTTGCCTTTTAGATAACAAAAATTAAATATGAAAAAAAAAAAATTTTTCTTATTAATTGCTTATTTATGTAGTACAAAAATAGTTTTTGGAGCTGAGGAGGGCATGCCTCAGCTTAATCCCGAATATTGGGCTTCTCAAACATTTTGGTTAATATTAATTTTTTCCATTCTATATTTAACTATCTGGAAGATCTTTCTACCTAAGATTATTAACAGTGTCGAAAATAGAAAATCAAAAATAGTTAATGATTTAAACGAAACACAAAAACTTAAAGAAAATGCCGAAAAAAAATTAAAGGAGTATGAAAAAATTATTGAAGAAACAAAAAAAATAGCAAAAAAAATTGTAGAAGTTAATAAAAAAAATTTAACAAATGATATTAAAAGTAAAAATCAAGAATTAAATAAAGCAATTGAAAAAGAATTATTAGCTACTGAAAAAGAAATAAATGAACTAAAAAATAATTCCATAGCAAGTATTAATAAGATTGCAGCAGAAATCTCTTCAGACTTAATAAAACAAATGGTTGGAACAAAAGTTAATATGAGCAATGTGTCAGCTGTTGTTCAAGAAATTTCAAAAAAAAATTAGAAAGTAACTTATGATTGTAGATGCAACTTTTTGGGTAGCAATTTCTTTTTTTATTTTTTTTGGTTTGTTAGTTTATTTAAAAGTTCCACAAAAAATTAATAATTCACTATCTGGAATGATAAGCGCAATAAACAAAGAGCTAAAAGAAGCTGAGCAACTAAAAATGGAAGCTAAAAATTTGCTCAGCGATTATGAAAGTAAAATTGATAAATCAAAAAAAGAAACAAAAGAAATTATTGATTTAGCAAAAGAGGAAAGTGAAAAAATGGTTTTAGAAAAAACTAAAAAATTTCACCAAATAACAGAAGAAAGAAAGAAAAATATTGAGTTAAAAATTTTTCAAATGAAAGCAAACGCATTAAAAGATATTAAAAATATTTCTGTTAAAATTGGCATCGCAACTGTTGAAAGTTTAATCAAAAAATCAATTGATAAAAGTAAAATAGAAAATCTTTATTCTAAAAGCTTACAGCAAACAAAAATTGTATTAAAACAGACAAAATTTTAGCATTTTACTTTTCTTAAAATAGATACTTATTTTAAACGTTGCCAGCACGCCAAAAATAAGTTTTATTTTTTAACTTTAACTTTTTATGGGCTTTTTTACATAATTGAATAGCTTTTCAAAAAATTAACAATAAATGTATAGTAAGGAAAATTAATAAAAAAAAATATATAACTTTAAAAATATGACAAATAAAATCACTATTCATTTGACTTCACCTAGAGGATTTTGTGCCGGAGTAGAAAGAGCGATAGAGATTGTTAAAAAGGCAATTAAAAAATACGGGAGTCCAGTTTATGTTCGACACGAAATTGTTCACAATAAACATGTTGTTGAAGATTTAAAGAAACAAGGTGTAATTTTTATTGAAGAGTTAAGCGAAATTAAAGATAAAAGTAGACCAGTTATTTTTTCAGCGCATGGTGTTCCTAAATCAGTTCCAAATTTAGCTAAACTAGAAAAAATATTTTTTATAGACGCTACATGTCCGCTTGTTTCTAAAGTACATAGGGAAGCCGAGCAGCTAAATAAAAATAATTATCAAATTTTATTAATTGGTCATGCTAACCATCCTGAAGTCATAGGAACAATGGGACAACTACCCAAGAATTCTGTTCATCTTATAGAAACAGCAAATGATGCTTTATCATATAAAAATAGAGATGCAAAAAAATTGGCTTATATTACACAAACAACTTTATCAATTGATGATACTGCAGAGATAATTAAAATATTAAAAGACAAATTTCCTAATATCTCGTCGCCTAAAAGAGAAGATATATGTTATGCCACAACAAACAGACAGTTGGCTGTAAAAAAGATTGCCCCTCTATGTGATATTTTTTTTGTAATTGGTAGTAAAAATTCATCAAATTCCCTTAGACTTGTTGAAGTTGCAAAAAGATCTGGTTGTAAAAATACTTTTTTAATTGATTCAAAAAAAGAAAGTGAAATAAATAATATAGGAAAATATAAAAATATTGGAATTTCTTCGGGCGCATCAGCTCCTGACAATCTAGTATTTGATTTAATAAAAGAAATTAAAAAAAATACTAAAGTAGAACTTAAAGAAGTTGAGGTTGCAAAAGAAAATGTATTTTTCAAAATTCCTAAAATTTTAAACTAATAAATGGCTATATATACAAAACTAAACAAGAAAGATTTAAATGAGTTTTTATTTAAATACAATTTAGGAAAACTTTTAAATTTTAAGGGAATTCAAGAGGGCATAGAAAATACCAATTATTTTATTCAAACTGAAAAAGGTAAATTTATTCTTACTATTTATGAAAAGCGGGTAGAAGAAAAAGATTTACCTTTTTTTATGGGATTAATGAGAAATCTTTATGATGCAGAATTTCCTTCTCCTGAACCAATTATTAATAAAAATGGAAATTATATAACTGAAATTTTGGGAAAAAAGGCTGCATTAGTATCCTTTTTAGAAGGTTCTTCAAAAAAAAATCTGAGCCCTAATGATTGTCAAAAAGTTGGAATTAAAACTGCTAAGTTGCACTTAATAACTAAACAATTAACTGGTAAGAGAGAAAATAAACTTTCTGTAAAATCTTGGCGAGATATTTATATAAAAGTACAAAAAGATTGTTCAAAAATTCATCCTAATTTATCCAAAATAGTTGAAGAAAGTTTAAGTGAAATTGAGAATGGGTGGCCTAAAAATATTCCTTCTGGAATAATTCATGCTGATTTATTTCCTGATAATATTTTTTTTAAAAATAATAAACTATCAGGTATAATAGACTTTTATTTTTCTTGTTATGATTTTTATATGTTTGAAATAGCGATATGTATTAATGCTCTTTGTTTTGAGGGTATAAAAGAAAATTTAAGCTTTAATGTTACTAAGGCAAAAAAATTTATAGATGGATATTCTAGTATCAGAAAATTAGAAGTGGTTGAAAAAAAGGCTTTAAAAATTTTATGCCAAGGGGCTGCTATGCGATTTTTATTGACTAGAGTTTTTGATTATCTAAATTTAACAAAAGGTGCTTTAGTAAAGATAAAAGATCCAGTTGAATATTTAAAAAGACTTGAATTTCATAATAACGCAAAAGATTACGAAGATTATTTTTTTTAATTATGAAAATTGAGATTTATACAGATGGTGCCTGCAGTGGCAACCCAGGACCAGGTGGTTGGGCTGCTATAATACTAAATGATGGAAAAGAAAAAAAAAGAATTTTTGGTGGGGAAAAATTAACAACTAACAATCGAATGGAATTAACTGCTGCCATTAAAGGTCTTGAATATTCCATTCATCTAGATAACGACCGGCCATCGATGATAAAAAAAATAATAATTTATACTGATTCTACTTATCTAAAAAATGGGATTACGGTTTGGGTAAAGAGTTGGGAAAAAAATAATTGGAAAACAGCAGATAAAAAAAATGTTAAAAATATTGACCTCTGGAAACAACTTAAGGCTCTTATACAATCAAAAGAAGTTGATTGGAGATGGGTAAAAGGCCACTCGGACAATCAGATGAATAATTTAGCTGATAGATTAGCTAAAACCTCAACACCTTCATAACAGATAACTATATATTATTTAAAATATAACTTTTAACCTTTTTTAAATTTTTAGGTAATTTATCATATTTTTCTTTTTTTATTAATATGTCTTTTAAATTTTCAGGAAGCTCTGGTTTTATATTTGTTTGTTGTAAAATTACATCTGAAAATTTTGAAGGATGCGCTGTAGATAATATTAAAGTATTACCTTCTAAAGGTATTTTTCCAGCCACTCCCACCGCTACCGCTGTGTGTGGATCAATTAACATTCCTTGATTTTTGTATACTTGTTTTATGACTAACCTAGTTTCTTTTTCAGACAAGCTCTCTGAACAAAAACTTTCTTTAATTTTACTTAAATATTTTTTTTCAAGCCTAAATTCTCCACTTTCCTTTAGGTTATTCATTAATTGTAATGTTATTTCTGGATTGCAAGAACATACATCGAAGATTAATCTTTCAAAATTGCTAGCAACTTGAATATCCATACTTGGAGAAACTGTGTGTTCAACCTTTGAAGGTTTATAGATTCCTGTATTAATAACTCTTCTAAGAATATCATTATTATTAGTTGCTATAACTAGTTTGTTAATAGGAAGTCCCATTTTTTTAGCAACATAACCTGCATAAATATCTCCAAAATTTCCAGTTGGAACTACAAAATTTATTTTTTCACCAGCGGTGGCAGTTTTAAAATATGAAAAAAAATAATAAACAACTTGAACAACGATTCTTGCCCAATTTATTGAATTGACACCTGACATATTAATTAAATTAGAAAAATTTTTATCTGCAAACATATTTTTTACAAATTCTTGACATTCATCAAAATTGCCATCTAAAGCAATATTATATACGTTATCTGAATTGGTAGTTGTCATAAATTTTCTTTGCACTTTCGACACTTTGTTTTCTGGATGCAAAACAAAAATTTTTATATTATTTCTTTCTTTAATAGCACTAATAGCTGCTGCTCCTGTATCTCCGGAAGTGGCAACAATAATATTAATTTTTAAATTAAGTTTTTTTAGAATTTTTTCATACATGTTTCCAATAACTTGCATTGCTATATCTTTAAATGCCAAAGTAGGACCATGAAATAATTCTAACAAATGTAGTTTTCCTAATTTTTTAATTTCAACTACATTTTTCGCTCTAAAACTCTTATAGGAATTTTTTACTATTTCTTTGATTTCGTTTTTGTCAAACTCATCACCACAAAATTTTAAAATAATATTTTCTGTCAATTCACGATAGTTAAGATTCTTAAGTGTTTCAAAATCTTTTAAAGAATATGAAGGAATTTTTTTAGGAACAAAAAGTCCTCCATCATCTGCAAGACCTTTTAAAAATACATCTGTAAAAGAAAAATTTTTTTTGTTATTTCTAGTACTTATATAGTTCATGCTATTTAATAGTATAGAATTTTGATATTTTCTAGGCAAAAACTTCAGTAGTAATGAATTGATATTATTTTTGTTGGGAAATTTCTTTTTTACTAGAAAAATATTTTTTCCACGCCCAATTCGCAAGGCCCAGAAGTACTAATGAAGAAACAATGGCAGTAACAGCTATTTTTGCACCGTTATTATCACTAACGCAAACTGTACAAAGATAATTGATATTTTCTGGTTGAAATATTAATGTTTCCATAATCGTTTTTTAGCTTTTACTTTCTTTATATTCTTTATAATCAAAAAATGTAAATTGGATATTAATCTCTTTAATTTTTTTTGTCTTGCTATATTTTGTCACCTCTGGATCAATTAATAATACAATTGAGTATTTATCCTTTTGTTTTGATTTTAGGGTTTGGACGTCATAGCAAAAACAATTTAATTTAGTAATATAATTTTCAAATTCCTTAGGATAGTAGGAGAATGTTGCGATGCCTGTACTAGAATTTTTTCCAATATTCTCAACTACATATTCGATTGTAACTACTTCTCCTGGACTAACATAAACTTTGGGTTCTGAAGGTTTGAAGTTCCAAGATAGATTTGGATGAACACTAGTAAGCAAATTTACAATTATTGGTTCTAAAGATCTTGCTCTGTTTTCTTTATTAAATTTATTTATATATATCTAAAATGCAAAAATAGAAATTAAAAATATAAAAAGAATTAAATATTTTTTTTTCTATAAATTATAAAAAATATTATAAAAAATTATACAATTTTGTCTATTAGAATAAATGTAAAGATCAAAAAAAGATAAAATATTGAATATCCAAATAGTTTAGTTGCAATTTTTTTTTCTTTAATTGAGTTTTTTTCCTTAAATAATGTATATGAAATAAATACGTAATAAGTGCTAAGTATTACTGCTGGTATTAAATAAATTATTCCTGAAAATTTTAAAAAAAACGGCGATACAGCAATAGGAAATAACAGTACAGCATATGTAAAAATATTTAATTTTGTTGTTTTAATACCAGAGGTGATAGGTAGCATTGGAATTTTTGCTTTTCTATAATCTTCTGATTTATATAAACTTAGCGCCCAAAAATGAGACGGTGTCCATATAAATATAATTAAAAATAATATTATTGGTTCAAGTGATATTTGGTTGGTAGCTATTGTCCACCCAATTATAGGTGGGAGAGCTCCAGCCGCCCCACCTATAACAATATTCTGCGGAGTTTTTCTTTTAAGCCAAATTGTATAAATAAAAACATAAAACAAAATTGTAATCATTAAAGTAGCAGCAGCAACTAGATTTGAAAAAAAATATAAACTGACCACAGAAATAAACGATGAAAAAATTCCAAAAAATAAAGCTTGGTTTCTAGTTAATTTTCCTGTTGGAATAGGTCTTAGGCATGTTCTTGTCATGATTGAATCTAAATCTGATTCATACCACATGTTTAAAGCTCCTGCTGCTCCAGAGCCCAAGGCGACAGCAATAAGTGAAAATGTTGCATCTAGAAAACTAACTTTAACTGGCGCAATCAATAATCCTACTGCACAAGTAAAAATTACTAACGACATTACACGTGGCTTCATTAAATTAAAGAAAGCTTTTGTATAACTAAAATAATTTAATTTTAGTGTTTTTATTATAATATTTTTCATTTAAAAATCTTAAATATCTATGGGTTTAGCCACCCATAACAAAAAATACGGCACGTGTAAAAAAAGTGTATTCTGATTCTGAAGTCATTATTGTAACAAACACCATGATGACTGTCATTGGCCATAAAAGAACATTAACAATAGCCCATCTTTCCCAATATAAATGCATGAATATTGCCATTATTAATCCCGCTTTAATTAACATAAAAAATATAATTAAAGACCATCTAAGAAGTCCTTGGAAATCAAACCAATCAACTAAGTATGAAAAAGTACTAAATACAAATAACAAACCCCAAATCCAAAGATAGATTCCAATGTTATGTGTTGTTGCTTTTTTATTATTTTGTTCCATTTTTTTTACCAAAGATAGAAGAATGCGAAAATAAACACCCAAACTAAATCAACAAAATGCCAATACAGTCCCAAGATTTCTATAGCTCTGTAGTCAGATTTCATGCTTGTAAAATACCCTCTTCGACCAGTATCAAAATCTCCTCGAAAAGTTTTTCTAGCAAAAATAAGTAGAAAAATTACTCCGATTGATACGTGGGTTCCGTGAAATCCTGTAATCATAAAAAAGAAGGATCCAAATTGAGCGGCCCCAAAAGGATTGCTCCAAGGTCTAATGCCTTCGTGAGAAATTAATTTTGTCCATTCAAATGCCTGCATACCAACAAATGTGAGTCCGCCAATGGCTGTAGCTAATATAAGCCAAGCGCACATTTTTCTGTTTTTTTCATACCCATACTTAACAGCAAGTGCCATTGTTCCACTGCTAGTAATCAATACAAACGTCATAATAGCTATCAGAAGAAGAGGAACGTTTGTTCCCAAAACTTCTAAACCAAAAACTTCACTTGCATATGGCCACTCTGCAGTTGTTGAGGCTCGCGCAGTCATTAAAGAGATTAAAAAACAACTAAAAATAAATGTGTCACTTAATAAGAAAATCCACATCATTGCTTTGCCCCAAGGGACTCCTTTAAAAATTGTCTGGTCAGCCGCAAAGTCGTGCGCAAAACCTTTGCCACCTTTTGGAAGTTTTGAAATATCTATTTCACTCATTAAATACTTTCTATTATGTTGCCACCATTAGGCCAAATAAAACAAACCAAACTATAAGTAAAAAATGCCAATAAATAGCACATAGCTCAATGTTTTGTTTAATTTTTAATACATTATAATTTTCTTTAAATAATTGTGTTGTTACTTTTGCCCAAAAATACAAACCTCCCAATACATGAAGGCCGTGTATTGCTGTAAGAACGTAAAAAAATGCATTCGCTGGATTGCTTGAAGCGTACTGCCCTAAATTTACAAAATGTTTCCAAACTAATAACTGGCCTGTAATAAAAGAAAAAGTCAAAAAACCAACTACAAATAAACTTTTCTTTGTTTTTTCAAACTCATTATTTTCAGCTAGAATTTTAGCTCTATGAAAAACGATACTTGTTAAAATTAAAATTACAGTATTAATCCAAAGCAACCAAGGTTCTGACAAGTTTCTCCAATCATGAATCAACATTCTGTCTGAATAAGAAACAACAAATAATGAAAAGATGACAGTGCTCACAACCATTATAGTTCTGACGCCCAGTTTAGCTTTGCTAACTGCTAAGGTTTTTCCATCATGTTCATTATCCAAAATTGCCTGGGAAGCTTCCCAAGGTTTTTGGCTAATTAATTTAAAAAAACTTTCTTCTTTTTTTTTCACGTTTTTTCAACCTTTGCTGTTGGGACTTCACTTGGGGCAACATGTTGTGGAATATATTCTCTGTCTATTCCAGGTACACTAAAATCATATGGCCAACGATAAACAACAGGTAATTCTTTTCCAAAGTTTCCATGCACCGGAGGCATTTCTGGAGTATGCCATTCTAAAGAATTTGCTTTCCAAGGATTTCTTTCAGATTTTTCTCCCTTATACCAGCTTGTGAAAAGATTGTATAAAAACAAAATTTGAGTAAAACCAACAATTAAAGCAGCTACTGTAATAAA
>LWDU01034369.1_pt1 | contig 20110 bp, 20 predicted proteins | sample 727161 | NCBI WGS metagenome assembly LWDU01 (sample SAMN04566230, study PRJNA314399) | hydrothermal vent metagenome | isolation source: deep sea hydrothermal plume seawater | place: Mexico: Gulf of California, Guaymas Basin | collected 2004-07-11
GGATCTCATATTATATATATTTTTTAAGTTTACTATTGCTTATATTAGTAAATTTTTATGGTAGTACTGGCATGGGAGCTCAAAGATGGTTAAATTTAGGTATTTTTAATATACAGCCAAGTGAGTTAATTAAATTTTCAATTGTTCTAGTATTAGCCAGATATTTTCATGCAGAGAAAGAATTAAGATTATGGGATAATATAAAAAAAATTATTTATCCATTATTATTAATATTACTTCCAGCTTACATAATATTTATACAACCAGACTTAGGAAGTTCATTAATATTAGTTATGGCGAGCCTTACTATATTATTCGTTATTGGGTTATCTGTATGGTTTTTTGTTGCTAGCACTATAATAGTTATTGTGTTTGCACCAGTAGCATGGTTTTTTATTTTATATGATTACCAAAAAGATAGACTTTTGACATTTTTGGACCCATTAAGAGATCCTCTTGGCTCAGGATATCATATTATACAGTCAAAAATAGCGTTAGGGTCAGGGGGCTTATTTGGTAAAGGCTTTTTACAAGGCACGCAGAGTCATTTAAATTTTTTACCTGAGATGCAAACCGATTTTATTTTTACTTTATTAGCTGAAGAGTTTGGTATATTTGGTACTTTAATATTACTTTTTTTATATATTATTATAATATTTTATTCACTCATTATTGGGGTAATATGTAAAAGTAGATTTGCTTGTTTTATATCTATAGGAGTACTATGGTCAGTGGGCTTATACCTATAGTTGGCATTCCACTTCCCCTAGTATCATATGGTGGAACTTCAATGCTATGTGTAATGTTTGGACTGGGTTTAGTATCAAATGCTTATCTCAATAGAAATGAAGTTTTACCTAGATATAAAGATGGGCTTTTAGGATGGTAAATAAGTATACTTTATAGATCTTTCCATCCTACATTTTTAGTAAATTCTTTATATGTACCATTGTAATTAAATACTTTACCTTGATCAAAAATAATTAATTTATTAGCTATTTTATATAAGAAGTATTCATCATGAGATACCATCATTACAGAACCTTCAAAATATTTAACAGCATTCATTAGCGCTTCAGTTGATTCCATATCTAAATGATTAGTTGGCTCATCTAAAAAAAGTAAGTTTACAGGCGTTAATAAAATTTTACCAATCATAACTCTGCTTCTCTCACCTCCAGATAGAATGGAAATTTTTTTATCTGCTAAATCTCCTGAAAACATCATATGAGCACAGGTTCTTCTAACCAAAGTTTCTGGTATATGTTGATCTACATTCTGAATTTCTTGATATACAGTATTTACAGCATTTAATCTATCAATATTCATTTGACCAAAATATCCTATTTTAGTTTTATCATGCTTTGAAAAGGTGCCTGATAATGACTTTAATTCATTGTGTAATAATTTTAATAAGGTTGACTTACCTTTACCATTCTTTCCAATTATACAAATTTTATCGCCTTTATTAACTTTGATAGAAAAGTTTTTTAGTAATAACCTATCTTTATCATAACCAAATGATAATTCCTGAACTTTTAGTAAACTTTCTTTACTTTGATAGTTTGAATAATGAAATTTAAAATTTAAGTTATTTATATCCTTAAGTTTTTCATGTACTTCTTGCTTCTCTAGCATTTTTACTTTTGATTGTGCGCGGCTTGCTAATGTTGCTTTAGCTTTAAAACGGTCTATCCATTCTTGTGTTTTCTGTCTTTGCTTTTGTTGATTAAGTCTAGTTTTTTCATATATGATCTCTTCTTGGTTAATTTGGTATTTAATTTTTTTTGTGTTGCCTAATATTTTTCTAAAATTTTCTCTATGTATATTTAATGTATGGCTAATTATGCTGTCCATAAATGCTCTATCATGTGTTATTAAAATTATTTCATCTGGCCAATCTATAAGAAACTTTTTTAGCCATCTAATAGAATGTATATCTAAGTAATTTGTAGGTTCATCTAATAGTAATAAATTAGGTTCCAGTAATAATAGTTTTGCGAGATTGATTTTAACTTGAAAACCTCCAGAAAATAATTTTGGGTCTTGTAACATTTCGTCATCAGTAAAACCTAATCCATTTAAAATTTTTTCACCCTTCCAAACCTCATATTCTCTTTCTTCAGATAAAATACTACAGACTTCATCAATAATTGTATCATGCAAAAATTTTATATGTTGTTCTAGAAAACCGATTGTATAATTTTTAGACAATTCAATTAATCCAGAATCTGGTTCAATTTGATTTAATAACATTTTTAGAAATGTTGATTTTCCACTGCCATTTCTTCCAATTAACCCAATTTTTTCTTTTGGATTAATATGAAAATTTACATCTGAAAAAATTTTTTTTCCATCAAAGGATATAGATAAATCTTGTATTCTGATCATAGTTTACCATAGTTTTTGTATTATCTTTTTTTATATAATTTAACTGACTATTTATATTGTAATTACTGTAATGTCTTCTTTTAAATTAATTTTTATTTTATTCAATAAAAAAAGAATTTTAGCTTAATTGTAGAGTAGTTAACTCTTATTAAGAATATTAGAATGTACTTATTTTAAACTTGACTGCACACGAATTATTTGATCATGTATTTAGGTGTTGTATTAAATTATTCTAGGAGAAATCAATATGGAACTACTACTTGATCCACGAACAGTTAACAGTCGTAAATGTTTAGCAGGTCTTAAATTAATTGGAGTTGATTATACAATAAAGAAATTTGACTATTTTCAAGCTGAGCAAAAAAGTCCTGAATTTGTTGCTATTAATCCTAACGCAGCGTTTCCGGCTCTACGAGACGGAGATTTTATTTTGTGGGAATCAAATGCAATATTACAATATGCAGCTGAAAAGGTGGGTAATACTAGCGCTTATCCAACAGACCTTAAAACAAGAGCAGATATAAATCGTTGGCTTTTGTGGGAGAGCAGCTCTTGGTTTGGATCTTGTTATATATATCTTGTTGAAAACTGTGTTAAACCTTTGCTAGGTGGCACTACAGATTTAAATATACTTGCTAATGAAGAAGAAAATTTTCATAAATTAGCCAGTATACTGGATTCACGTCTTGAACGCAGTAAGTTCTTGTGTGGCGATGAACCAACTATTGCAGATGTTGCAATAGCAGCTCCAATGCATTTGCACGATTGGGCAAAATTACCATTGAGTGATCATACTAACCTGGTTAGGTGGATGACTGAAAATGTTGAAAAGTCCTCTTGGTGGATAGACACTCATGTTGGAGAGGGTTTTACTCTTCCGGAGTAAAAAATAGTAACTGATATGTCCAATTCTAAAAATGATCTAAACAACTAAAAAAGAGTTAATGCGAGTCGATGACATGAAAAAAAGTAGTGGTTTTTTTAATTATATGTCAGCAAACTCGCAGAGCTCACTTTTTCGGAACGGCAAAGTTCTGACGCGGCGTGATATTAGTGGGAGTGATGCAGGGTCGGTTGGTATTCATTTAGAAAAATATGAAAAGAATGTCCTGAATGCTCGAGATTCTTTGAGTGTTGAAGGTATCAAGCTTGACAAACAAGGATTTGAATTATTTCCAAGTAAATTTGGTAAAAAAGATATTGATTTTTTCAATAACCAACAAGTAATTAAAACATACTACTCTCATTGTGCTGAATTAATCAAAGAAGTAACTGGTGCGCGCAGTGTTCTTGCTTTTGATCATAATATACGTTCTGCAATAGGAAAGAAATCTAAAAGAATGATAAGTGGTGGGCAACAAGTTCAAGGTCCTGCTCATATAGTACATGGTGACTATACCCTTACTAGCGGCCCTGAAAGACTGCGACAACTCTCCAAGCCACCAGGAAAAAATGACACATTGCGCTCTGTCCTTGGTACTTTAAATAGTTTATTACCTATCGATACTGTGAATGATGCATTATCTAATGGACGTTTTGCAATTATTAATTTATGGAGAAATATTGTTCTAGATCCTGTAGAAATTAACCCGCTTGCATTATGTGATGCCTCCACTGTCTCTCCTAAGGATTTAGTTGTTTTTGAGATCCATTATGCCGATCGAGTTGGAGAGAATTATTTTGCAAAACACAGTTTAAAACATGACTGGTATTTTTATGATAGAATGACTAGAGATGAGGCGTTATTAATAAAGCAGTGGGATAGCGAGGGAGTTTTAGCTCGCACAAATGGTAGATCTTTTGATTCTGAATTCTCTCATAAGCCTTGTACGTTCAGCTTTCATAGCGCTTTTGAAGACCCAAACACCCGCGAAGATGCAGCTGACAGATGGAGTATGGAAGTTAGATGTATAGTGATTTATTGAATTATAAAATTTTAACTGATTCATTGTTTAGGAGGTAATGATATAATGATTGATTCTAATGGTCGTGCTGTGATGATTTCTGGTGCTAACCGAGGTATTGGTTTGGCAATTGCTCGTAACCTTTATCGAGCTGGATTTTCCTTGAGTCTTGCGTCTAGAAAAGTTTCTGCTCTAGATAGTATCGTTGATGATTGGTCGAAGGAGAGAATTTTAACCACAAGATTTGATGCTATGGATAAGAGTACTCATAATGACTGGGTGGAAAAAACATTAGTTAAGTTTGGACGAATTGATTGCCTAATAAATAACGCTGGCATCATTGAGTCAGTTTCAGTAGATGATGAAGAAGATAATGAGGAAGCACTAGATAGGATGTGGACCGTGAATGTCAAGGCGCCTTTATCTTTAACCAGGCTAACTTTGCCCTATCTTAGAAAATCTGGGGCTGGCCGCGTGATTAACGTAGCTTCGCTTGCTGGAAAAGCTGTATACGGGAGTTCTGTTGGTTATTCGATGACAAAATTTGCAGCCGTTGCTCTATCTCATGCAACAAGACATGGAGGTTGGGATGACGGAGTTAGATGTACGGCACTCTGCCCAGGATACGTAGCAACTGATATGACAAGTGCAGTTGAGAGTATTTCTACTGATAGTATGATTTCTCCTGATGACCTTGCTGAATTAGTTAGAACTGTTATCTCCTTGTCGAACACAGCTTCAGTCGCAGAACTTTTAGTAAATTGTCGCCCAGATGTGGTAGCTTAAATTTTGTGTTAGCAAGAACCGGGTTATTGAAAATTATTTGTAAAATTTCACTGAATAAGCTAAATATTAATTGATATAGATAATAATTTATAATTTCTATTTGTATGGGCCCTTAGCTCAGTTGGTAGAGCAGCTGACTCTTAATCAGCTTGTCGCAGGTTCAATCCCTGCAGGGCTCACCACCATTATTTGACTGTCACCTTTCATCTAAGAGATTTCTGTTATATAGTTTAAACATACATAAATTAGCTGACGTTGTCTAAAAGTGTTGTCTAAATATTTCACATGGTCTACCAATTATATAAAGTAATTTGTATCTAAGTAATTTAATTAGTAATTTTATTTTTAGGAGTAGAAATGGCTGTAAGAATAGAAAAGGAAAATAATGTTTGGACTATAATTCATTCTAGACCTGAGGTTAGAAATGCTATGGATCCAAAAAGTGCTGATGCATTGCATCAAGCTTTTATTGAATTTGAAAACAATAATGATGCATCTGTAGCTGTTTTTTGGGGTGAAGGAGGCTCATTTTGTGCTGGCTGGGATTTAAAATATGCATCATCTTTGAAAGGGATAGATCCTTTAGAAAATTTAAATATACCTAAGAATAGAAAAAATAGTAGCAATGGAAGTGATATATCTAGAGGGCCAATGGGGCCAAGCAGATTAGAATTAAGCAAACCAGTAATAGGAGCTATAGCAGGTCCAGCAGTTGCCGGTGGTATGGAGTTAGCACTTTGGTGTGATTTTAGAGTTATGGAAAGATCTTCTTATTTAGGAGTTTATTGTAGAAGATGGGGAGTGCCTCTAATAGATGGTGGTACTGTAAGGCTCCCTAAGATAGTTGGCCAAGGTAGAGCTTTAGAAATTACATTAACTGGAAGAAAAGTAATGGCAAGTGAATGTGAAAAGATAGGGTTATGTGAATATGTAGTTGAAGATGAAAAAAGTAGACAAAAAGCTGAAGAAATTGCCCATAGTATTGCTAAGTTTCCTCAAGCATGCGTAAAAGCAGATAGAAACTCTATAAAAAAACAAAATAATCTAAGCGTTAAAGAAGGTCTAGAGTATGAATGGTATAATAGTATTGGAGTTCTTTCTAAAGAAGGTATTGAAGGAGCAGAGAGATTTTCTAAAGGACACGGAAGACACGGAGGTTTTGAAGATATTTGAAATATACTTCATCATTTATAAATACTCATAATTTATTAAATAAAAAATTTTCTCTAATTAATAAAATAATTATTGGCTTAGATCTTTGAGTAAATTTGTTGTATAGATTATTTCATGGTTAATATTAAAAAAAGAGAAAGGGCTACGAAGATAGTCTCAACCCTAGGTCCAACCAGCACTTCCCCAGAGATGATTTCAAAATTATTTGAAAGTGGTGCTGATGTTTTTAGGCTCAATTTTAGCCATGGAACTCATGAGGACCATAAAACACGGTATGATATTATTCGTAAACTAGAGATCAAATATAACCGACCAATTGGTATCATTGCAGATTTGCAGGGGCCTAAGATACGTATAGGCAATTTTATTAATGGCAAAATTGATTTAATTAATGGCTCGTTATTTATTATGGATTCTGACAAAAAAATGGAGGGAGATCAAAGACGGGTATCAATATCTAACCCCGAAATTTTTTCCTCTTTGCAACCTGGTGCTGAATTACTGTTAGATGATGGGAAAATGAGATTGATCGTTGAAAAGAATAACGGAACTTCGATTGAAACTAAGGTTCTAGTGGGTGGGCCTTTATCTAACCATAAAGGGATTAATATTCCTGGCACGATATTGCCGATGTCTCCCTTGACTCAAAAAGATCGTTTAGATCTTGATTTTGCATTGGATATTGGTGTTGATTGGATTGCTTTATCATTTGTACAACATCCCAAAGACATCATAGAGATTAGTCAACTAATTGATGGTAAAGCAGGAATTTTAACTAAACTGGAGAAGCCCCTTGCTATTGAACATCTTGAAAAAATTATAGAATTGTCGGATGCCTTAATGATTGCACGGGGAGATCTCGGTGTTGAGGCTCCACCAGAAGATGTTCCTGGATTACAGAAAAAGATTATTAGGAAAGCTCGATCGGAAGGTAAGCCTGTGATTGTAGCAACGCAAATGCTTGAAAGTATGATTAGCTCTCCTACCCCCACAAGGGCCGAAGCTTCTGATGTTGCAACTGCCGTTTTTGATGGTGCTGACGCAGTTATGCTCTCAGCAGAAACTGCGGCAGGATCCTTTCCTGTTGAAGCCGTATCGATTATGGATAGAATTATTAAAAGTGCGGAGCACGATGACCATTACAAGCTAATGAAACTTCAAGTTTCTGATCAAAGCCTTGAAACGGATGCTGATGCCATCACCGCTGCCGCTAAACAAGTTGCACAAACTCTAAACGCTGCTGCGATAGTTACTTTTACAACAACTGGTTCAACAACTTTGAGGGCTGCTAGAGAACGTCCTGATGTTTATATCCTTGGCTTAACTCCAGATTTAAAAATAGCACGTCGATTGGTTATTGTCTGTGGAGTTCATTCAGTAAAAACATCTTATTTTCAAGATTTTGACGATGTGGTTAAGAACGCTATTGAGGTCTCAAAAGAAGAAGGGTTTGCTATAGACGGACAACGTCTGGTTATCACAGCGGGAGTACCGTTTGGTACACCTGGATCAACAAATGTGTTGCGTATTGTTAATGTTAATTGAATATCACTAAATGGTGCTATCTAATTCTTTCATTTCTTGATCTGCTATGTTTTGATCTTTAATTATTAATAATAACTTATATGATCATCAGGATTAGGCCTTACTCTTTCTTTAGGATTTTTATTTTTTTCTCCTATGTATATAAATCCTGCTACTTTATCCTTAATAGGATTACCTCCTAATTCTGAAATTATATATGTATTATATGCGTACCATTCAGTTATCCATTGAGCTGCATAACCTAATGATTGGGCAGCGTAAAGTATTGTTGTACAAACTGCACCAGCAGATAATACTTGCTCCCATTCAGGTATTTTTGGATGTTCTCTAGTAGAAGAAATTACTGCAATAATTGTATCTGCTCTTTGTAATCTTGAAGATTCTATTTTAATCATGTTGGGTGTTGGGTTAGTATTATTAGCTTTGTATTCTTTAAGTATTACATCTTCATCAAACTTTTTTCTACTATCCCCATTAATAACTATAATTTTCCATGGTTTTAATCCTCCGTGGTCTGGTACTCTTAAGCCAGTATTTAATATTAGTTTTAAATCTTCTATTTTTAGATGACCAGGACTCATCATTTTAGCTGTAACTGACCTTCTTTTTGATAAAAACTCTAAAATTTTGGACATATAAGTTCCATTCTTAAATATAAAAAATATATTTTATTTTAAATTTATGAACATATTAATAAAAAAGATACTTAATTAAGTTAATTATGGTAATATTGTTTGTTTATAATATTTAGTTTTAGGATTTATTTTATGGCTCAAAATATTACTCAAAGTGTAAAAAAATTAGTGGATGAAGCTAATAAAATAGTTGCAACAATATCTGTAGAAGAGGCAAAAAAAAAATTAAAAGATAATAATTACATATTTGTTGATATTAGAGATTTTAGAGAACTAAAAAGAGAAGGTAAAATACCTGGAGCGTTTTCTTGTCCAAGAGGAATGTTAGAATTTTGGATTGACCCCGATAGCCCTTATCATAAAGAAATATTTAACCAGAATAAAACTTATATCTTTTATTGCGCTAGTGCTTGGAGATCTGCTTTAGCTGGTAAAATATCAATTGAGATGGGTTTAAACCCCGTTTTGCATCTTGAAGGTGGTTTTACTGCCTGGAAGAAGTTTAATGCAGAAATAGAAGTGGTAGAATAATTTTTTGCTATTTTTAGTTATTAAAGTAATGTTTTGTCTTATTTGCTAGCGCCACTAAAGTTAGCATGATTGGTACTTCTACTAATACACCCACAACTGTTGCAAGAGCTGCTCCAGAATTTAATCCAAATAAACTTATTGCCACAGCTACAGCTAGTTCAAAAAAGTTTGAAGTCCCGATTAAAGATGCAGGAGCTGCAATATTATGAGGTACCTTCCATAAATAAGACCAACCATATGCTAAAATAAATATACCATAACTTTGAATGATAAGAGGGATAGCTATTAATATTATAATAATTGGTTTTGTAATAATAGTTTCAGCTTGGAAACCAAATAATAATATTACTGTTAATAATAAACCTAAAATTGAATAAGGTTCAATATTCTTGGTGAATTTAATTATGGAATGTTTAGTATTTTTAAATAATATATTTCTTGTAAGTATGCCCATTATTAATGGGATGAGTACATAGAGAACTACAGACAATGTTAGTGTCTGCCAGGGTACAATAATATCTGTAATACCTAAAAGAACTGCTGCGAGTGGGGCAAATGCAAATAGCATGATTATATCATTAATTGATACTTGAACTAGCGTGTAGTTAGCGTCCCCCTTAGTTAATTGACTCCATATAAATACCATTGCAGTGCATGGGGCTATTCCTAATAATATTAATCCTGCAATATATTCTTTACCTTCATTTATATCTATCCAGTCTGCATATAAATATTTAAAGAATAAAATTCCTAATGCAGCCATGGAAAAAGGTTTTACTAACCAATTTATTACTAGTGTGATACACAAACCCTTAGGTTTTTCTCCAAAGTTTTTAAGACTAGTAAAATCAATTTGAACCATTATAGGATATATCATTAACCAAATTAATGTAGCTATAATAAAATTTACATTTTTATATTGAATATTTGCAATTATCTGAAAAAAGTATGGAAATAAATTTCCTAATATTATTCCCGTTATTATACACAATGCCACCCACAAACTAAGGTATTTTCCAAATAAACCAAGAGGTGATTTATTCATTTTTTACCTTTCTGTAAGACCATGTTGTTTTAATCTCCATAATAAAACGTTTATCCTATCTTGCCCAAAGAATGGCTCTTTATTAAAGCCAAATACTGGGACGCCCCAATGACCCGTTTCTCTATGCTTAATCTCATTAGTTTTAATAATTTTTTCTATTTCGTTTTTTCTAGTAATTATTTCAGAATTCATTTGATCTGGATCTAAACCAATATTATTTAATGCTTTATCTAAATGATGTCCTTTATCCCAATCTTTTGTTTTTCCGTCCCATATTAATTTAGCAATTGAATATAAATAGTCTAAATCTTTATTATATAGACTTGCTAAAACTCCTAATCTAGTAATTCTATATATATATGGTTGTTTTTTATCAATTTTAGGGAACTTAAGATCTTTAGTAGAATTTTTACCTGGCATTTCCATTACTATTGGGTCAGGGGAAGGCCATCTATAAGGAATATTTTTCATTTCTGCAACTCTTGTTGCATCTCTTAATAAATAAGGAGCAAATAATGGATCAATTCTATCAAAGAAACCTTTAATTCTGATTGCTATAGGATAAACAAAGCGGACATTAAATTTTACATTATATTTATTACTTATTTTCTTAACTTGATAGGTGGCAATATATGACCATGGACTTCTCATAGAATAAAAAAAATCTACTTCAAGTAATTTTTTATTCATAAATATATAATTCCTTTATAAGCATTTTGTAATTAAATTTTTATCAATTTTTAAATAATTAGCTGTTTCTGTTATTGCATCCCATGTAATTTTTGTCATAGGTATACCATTTTTTAATCTATCATTTTTATTTCTTAATTCTGGTTCACCAGGCATAAGAATTTCATTTCCATCAACGATAGGTTTTGCAGATTTAAAAAATTTAATATATCGCTTTATTTCATCATTATAATCTTTACCACTTACGTATTTTGAAGGGTTAATATAAATAGAAAGCATTCCATTTCTAAATGGTTTTGATTTGTCTTCTCTTCCCATACCACTTCCTGTAAGGGCACCAGCTAAGAATTCACATAAAAAAGATAACCCAGAACCTTTATGTAACCCAAAAGGTTTTAATGCTCCAGTTCCACCTCTTGAACTTTTAGCATTTGGATCTTTGGTCCCATATAGAACACTTGTATCATTCGTGTCGTTACCTTTATCATTGATTAAGGCATCTTTTGGTATTGCTTTTCCTCCTTGGTGAGCGACATAAGCCTTCCCTTCTGCAACTAAAGATGTTGCAAAATCTAATATAAAAGGATTGTTGTTTTTTATTGGAACTCCTGCAGAAAATGGATTTGTAGAGAAACGTCTTTCCCATGACCCAAAAGGAGAAACTAATAAACCTGCAATACTGTTAACAAAATGTATGGAAATTAAGTTTTTTGCAGCAGCCATTTCAGAGAAATCGCCAATTCGTCCTAAATGTCCAGAATTTTTTACAGCTATTATTGAGTTGCCATATTTTTTAGCTTTTTTGATGCCAAGCATGCAGGAAAATGGCCCTACGGTTTGTCCAAAACCATCTACACCGTCTACAATACTAAAATTATTGCTGTCCATTAATATTTGTGGTTTTACATTAGGAACAATATGACCATCTTTAATCATATCTACGTACCGCGGAGTTCTAATTACCCCATGGCTATCATGACCAACAAGGCTAGCTCTTGTAAGATATTCAGCTATTCTATCAGCCTCTATTTTTTTACATCCTGCTTTTTGAAAGATAGTTTGTATTAATATTTCTAATGGTTTTGATTTAATTTTCATAATAGTTCCAAATATTTTATATTTTTAATAATAAGTAGTTATATAGACTGGTTTTTACTAATTTTTATATAAGTTTCCCTTAAAATTCCAGTTATCGGTCCTATTTTTCCATTTCCTATTATATTATTATTTATTTTTACTACAGGTGCAATTAGGGTAGAAGCAGAGGATATAAATGCTTCGTTAGCAGATATAGCTTCATCGATAGTGAAGGGCCTTTCATTAACAGTAAGTTTTAATTTTTTTGCTACTTCTAAAATTGTTTGGCGTGTAATACCCGGAAGTAATTTATTAGATAAATTTCTAGTAATTATGTTGTTATCATTATCAATTATATAGGCATTATTTGAAGTTCCCTCATTTATATATTTCTCTTCATCTATTAACCATGCATCGTCCGCACCTTTTTCATGTGCTTCAGTTTTTGCTAAAGAGGCAAATAATAGCTGTGTAGTTTTTATATCTTTTCTTTGCCATCTTAAATCTTCTATTGTAATGATTTTTAAACCATTATCTTTATAAATTGTCTCTGTTAATATTTTTTCTTGTGTAAAGGCAAAAATGTTTGGTTCTATATTACTATTATTTATTAAAAAATCTCTTTCGGTAGAACCTCTTGTGACCTGCATATAAATCAAACCTTCTTTATTACTAAATGGGTTTTTGTTTAATAAATTTCTATGTATTTCTAGAAGGTATTTTTCATCAAATGTGTTTTTAATTTTAAGTTCATTTAATGATTTTTTTAATCGCAAAACATGTGCAGGAAAATCTATAAGTTTATTATCTATAACAGCTGTTACCTCATATACTGAATCAGAAAATAATAGGCCTCTATCAAAAATAGAAATTTTTGCATTATTTTCTTCTAAATAAACACCATTAATAAATACTATTCTTTCCATATTTAATTATTTCCATGTTTAATTAATTGTGATTTCTACTTTGGGTGCTATTTCAGATATGCCTTTAAGAGTATAGGTATAAGTTTTATTGTTTTCTTTTAATGGAAATAGTTTACCAACTGATCCAAGGCTTAGTCTATCTCCTGCTTTTAAAGTTATTCCTTTACGATTAAATTCTTCTATTAACCATAAAACAACATTCATTGGGTTGCCCATTAAAGTGGATCCAGGAGATTTTTGAATAATTGTACCCATTTCATCCTGGAATACAGTTTGCATGCTCGCTAAAGATTCAATAAATTCTGGATTTGATTGCATTAATATACCTGGCCCCATAACCATTTTTGTGGCAACCATATTAATAGCAACAATAACAGCTCCGGTAATAGGTTCACCTTTTGCAATTTGTAGCGCAGGAAGTTCCATATAAGGATGAATGGATGAGATATGTTTTGATGCTTCAATTGCATTAGTTGCATTCATAATTCCTGAATCTTTAACTATCATCATTAAGTCAGGTTCAATTAAAGTTCTGTGCCCAAAATTTTTATCTATTGAAGAACCATTTTTTATAAACATATGTTCAAAAAGTATAGCAGTTGCAGGCGTTTTAATTTTAAAACGTTCCTGAGTAGATTTACCTGTAAATCCAACTTTATAACCTATCGGTTTTCCATTAAGACTTTTTAGAATATTTATATATTTTTTTTGACTGCAATAAGCATCTTCTAAAGTTATATCACCATTTATACCAGTTATAGGAGCTAATGGTGCAGCATTGACTATTTCTTTAATTTTTTGATCACTTAAGCATTCTGCATAACTAAACTTATTTATTAAAAATGTTATAAATAATAAGATAATAATTTTTATTAATTTGTTCATATTTAAATCTTCCAAATTTATTGTTTAATAGAATTGTTTATACATTAGTTGAGTAACTTTAGTTGGGTCTTCCATCATCATCATATGTCCTGCATTGTGAATAACTATCATATTACAATTTTTGAATATAGTAGAAAGTTCTTTAGCTTTTTTTACAGGTGTCATTTTATCCTCTTTACCAGATATTATCAATACTTCTTGTTCTATACTTTTAGCTAAATTAGAAGCTTCTTTATATGCATTACATGCTATTAGGTCATCTGCTAAAACACCTTTACTAGAATTCATAATAAGCTGAATAGACCCCCCAATCATCCATGAGCCTGGAGATGGATTATTACCCATATGTTGAGTTTTACCTAAACTCCAATCTGTAATTAAATTTGCAGCAATGGATAAATTGTTCTCAGCTGCCTTAATTAAATCAGGATGAACGGGCATTAAGGATGCTGATCCCAATAAAATAATGCTTTTTACTCTATTTTTATCATTTTTTGCTGTTTCTAGTGAAATTAGTGACCCCATAGAATGTCCTGCAATAATTACAGAATTAATATTTAGTAAATCTAATAATTTAATTACCCAATGACTCATCTTAGATATTGATTTAAGTGAGGGGCCTTCTGATAAACCATGACCAGGCAAGTCTATAGCAAGGACATTTATACCTTTATTAGCAAGGTATCTTGTTTGCAGCTGCCATACAGTACCATCCATACCTGCACCATGTATCAATAGTAAAGTAGGCTTTTTTTCTTTATTTAAATTATATCCACCGGTTCTAATATTTACTTTATAATTATTAATTAAAATATTCATTTTTATTCTCTCTGAGATGCTTTAATTGCCAGTTTTAAATCATTAATTATATCTGATATATCTTCAATACCGACAGATATTCTAATTAGATTTTCTTTGATGCCTGACTTTTCAAGCGCATCATGAGACATTTGTTGGTGTGTAGTAGAAGCGGGGTGAATTACTAGTGTTTTAGCATCCCCAACATTGGCAAGATGTGACGATAAAGTTGTGTTTTCAATAAATTTTTTGCCTGCTATTTTTCCACCTTTAATTCCAAAACTAAGAATAGCTCCAGCTCCTTTAGGAAGTAATTTTTGTGCAATTTTATAACTTTTATTATTTTTTAAGGATGGGTAATTTACCCATTCAATTTCTTCACAATTATATAAGTACTCAGCAACTTGTTGTGCATTTTGTACATGTCTATCCATTCTAACAGGGAGAGTTTCAAGGCCTTGAAGTATGTGAAATGCATTCATAGGGCTCAAGCATGCCCCAAAGTCCTTCATTCCTTCTGATCTCATTCTCATTATTAATGCATTAACACCAAACTCTTGCTCATAAACTATATTATCATAGCCAGCATAAGGCTCTGTTAAGTTTGGAAATTTATCACTTTTGCTCCATATAAATTTACCACTATCTATAACAATTCCACCAATAGCTATACCATGCCCTGCAATAAATTTTGTAAGTGAATGCATTACTATATCAGCACCTAATTTTAAAGGCTGCATTAAGTAAGGAGTGGTAAAAGTGCTATCTACCATAAAAGGGAGGTTTGCTTCTCTAGTTATTTTAGATATAGCATCTACATCAAGAACATTAATATTTGGATTACCTATTGTTTCTGCGAATATTAGACGAGTATTATCTTGTATAGCTTCTTTAAAATTATTAGGGTTTTCAGGGTCTACAAAAGTAGTCGTTATTCCAAATCTAGGAAGTGTATAAGATAAAATATTATGCGTTCCTCCATATATGGAGTTAGAAGCAACTATATGGCTTCCTTGATCCATTAAAGTTGCGACAGTAAGAAAAAAAGCAGCCATCCCACTTGCTGTAGCAATTGCTCCTACTCCACCTTCTAATGCAGCCATTCTTTCTTCTAATACTGCGACAGTAGGGTTTGATATTCTAGAATAGATATGCCCTGGTTGCTCTAGATTATATAATGATGCTGCATGATCAGTATCATTAAATACGTAGGAGGAAGTTTGATGGATAGGTACTGCCCTAGAGCCAGTTTTTGGATCTGATTCTTGACCAGCATGAAGGCTTAAGGTATTAAATTTATAGAATTTTGATGATGTCATAATTATTAAACCTATTCTTATTTATAATTATTATTATTATTATCAGGTATTATATATATTTAAATGAATTATTTCAATTATTGGAGAAAATTATGGTTTCTAAAATTAATTCTATAGCAGTTTTAGGTGCAGGCATAATGGGTGCGGGAATTGCTGCTTTAGCAGCAGATAAAGATTATAAAGTTCTTTTATTAGATATAAATGAAGAGGCTGCCCAAAAAGGTAAAGATAGTATGATATCTGAACGAACTCCTATGCTAAGTGATTTAAGTAAAATTAATAATGTGAATGTAGGATCATTTGATAAAGATTTTGAATTAATTAAAGATTATGATTGGATTTGTGAAGTAGTTGTAGAAAAATTAAATATTAAGCGTGAAATCTTTGAGAAGGTTGAAAAGTACAGAAAAGATGGTTCTATTGTTAGCTCTAACACATCTGGAATACCTTTGCGTGATATAACAGAAAATATGCCAAATAGGCTTTTGGCTGATGTATGCATTACACATTTTTTTAATCCTGTTAAAGTAATGAAGTTATGTGAACTTATACCAGGGGAAAAGACAGCGCCTAGAGTTATAGATAGCTTAAGTTATTTTTTAACAAATGTTATGGGTAAAGGTGTTGTAAATGGAAAGGATACAGTAAATTTTATTGGAAATAGAATTGGCTGTTATCTAATTTTAAAAGGCTTGCATCAAGGTAGTAAAGCTAGAAGTGAGGGTTTAAGTCAAGAGGAAATAGATGGAATTATGTCAAGACCATTAGGTTTGCCTCCTACAGGGCTGTATGGATTAGTTGATCTTATAGGTTTAGATGTAATGTATGCAGTAGGTAAGAACTTAGCTGTTAATTTACCAGAAGGAGATATGGGAATACCTTATGTAAACCTTCCAGTAGAAGAACAAAATATGTTTGATAAAGGACAATTGGGTAGAAAAACCGGAGGAGGTTTTTACAGAATACAAAAACTAGATAATGGAGAAAAGAAAAAAGAGGTTTTTGATTTAACTACATCTTTATGGAAAGATTCAGAAAAGGCTTCTATTGAAGGTAATTTAAATTTAATTTTAGAAGATAGTGTAAGGGGCAATTATGCATGGGAAGTAATGGGTTCAACATTATCATATGCCGCAAACTTAATTCCCGAAATAGCTGATGATATTGTCAATGTGGATAGAGCTATGCGTTGGGGGTTTGCATGGTCTAAAGGACCATTTCAAATATTAGATGAGTTAGGCCCTTTAAACTTCATAAATAAATGTAAAGAAAGAAATATTATTACTCCTACAATGTTAGAAGTCTTGTTAACTTCCGGCTATGATAAATTTTATTCAAGTGATAATAAGTATTTAACTAGAGAAGGTGAGTATAAAAAAATTCCAAAATAATAATTTAAAGCTCATTTAATATAGGAATATTTGTTGTTTCTTTCATAATTTCCATTACAAATGATGAGGAAACTTCAAATATTTCTATATTTTCTATTAAATTTTTATAAAACAAATCAAAATCTTTAATATCTTTTGCTAAAACATCTATTAAGTAATCATAAGCCCCACTAATTCTATACAACCCAATTACATTCGGCTGTTTTAAAATATAATCTTTAAAATTATCTGACCATTTTTTTTTATGCTGATTAGTTTTTATAAACACAAAAACTCTATTAGAATAACCTAGTTTTTCAGGATTTAGAATTACTGTCTTATGTTTTATAATTCCTAGGTCTTGTAATTTTTGAATACGGTTCCAACAAGGACTTATAGATAAGCTAACTTTTTTTGAGATATCTTTAATAGGTTTTGAGGAATCCTTTTGAAGAATAGATATGATTTTTAAGTCAATATAATCAAATTTTTTATTTTGGTAAACCATACTGTTTATTTAACATAATTTAGAAAAATTTTCTATTATTTTTATAATTTAAAATTTAAATAGAAAATATTATCGACTAAATGTATTATAAAATTATAATAATCATTATATTATTAATAAAAAAAGGAAATATAATGTCTTTACGTATAAATGATATAGCACCAAACTTTCAAATAAATACAACACATGGAGAAATTGATTTTCATGAATGGGTAGGCGAGGGATGGGCTATTTTATTTTCTCATCCAAAAGATTTTACGCCTGTTTGTACTACAGAGTTGGGTGTTTTAGCAAAAATGTCGGATGATTTTAAATCAAGAAATTGTAAAATTATTGGTTTAAGTGTTGATGGTATTGATGATCATAATAAATGGAGAAGTGATATAGAAGAAGTGTCTGGAGCTAAACTCTCTTATCCTTTAATAGCAGATGAAAACTTAATGGTTGCTAAATTATATAATATGTTGCCTGTTAAAATAGATGGTAATGCAGCTGATAGAACGGCTGTAGATAATCTTACTGTTCGTTCTGTTTTTTTAGTAGGGCCTGATAAAAGAATTAAAATGAGCCTTACATATCCTATGAGTAGTGGTAGAAATTTTAATGAGATATTAAGAGTTCTAGATTCTTGCCAATTAACAGCTAATTATAAAGTTGCAACTCCAGCTAACTGGAAATCTGGTGACGATGTTATAATTATTCCAGCTGTAAATAATGATGCAGCTAAAGAACTCTTCCCTCAAGGTTGGACTACTGTTAAACCATATCTTAGAACACTTCCTGATCCATCTAAATAGTGTATAATACTATTTATGGCAAAATATGTAGATAATATTACTTCTTTAGTAGGAAATACTCCTTTAATAAAGTTAAGGCAAGTTTCTGAAGAAACCGGATGTAATATATTAGGAAAAGCTGAGTTTTTAAATCCAGGGCAGTCTGTTAAAGATAGGGCTGCCTTATGGATTATTAGAGATGCAGAAAAAAAAGGGTTGCTTGAAGAAAAAGGGTTAATAGTAGAAGGCACAGCAGGTAATACGGGAATTGGGTTAACAGTTATTGGTCGAGCTTTGGGATATAGAACTTTAATCGTAATGCCTGAAACACAAAGTGAAGAAAAAAAGTCAGCTTTAAGAGATTTAGGTGCAGAATTAATGTTAGTACCTGCATTACCTTATTCAAATCCTAATAATTATATTAAATTTTCTGAAAAAGTAGCTAAAGAAAAAAATGCATTTTGGGCTAATCAATTTGATAATACTGCTAATAAGTTGGCTCATATTGAAAGTACATCTATTGAATTATGGGATCAAACTGATCATAATATTAATGGCTTTGTATCTTCGATTGGAACAGGTGGAACTTTAGCTGGAACTGCTGAGGGTTTAAAGTCTAAAAATAAAGATATTACAATTATCTGCGCTGATCCATATGGTTCAGGAATGTATTCATGGATAAAGGAAGGTAAAGCTAATCCATCCGGTTCTTCCATAACAGAGGGTATTGGGCAAAGCAGAATTACTAATAATTTAAAAGATGCAAAAATAGATGATTCTTTTCAAATAGAAGATAAGGAAGCATTAAATATAATATTTAATTTACTCAAAAATGAAGGCTTATCGCTTGGTCCTTCTTCAGGAATTAATATAGCAGGGGCAGTAAAGCTTGCAAAAATATTAGGACCAGGACACACTATTGCGACAATTTTATGTGATAATGGGACAAGATACGCAAGTAAAATTTATAATAAAAAATTTTTAGAATCAAAAAAACTACCAATACCAAGTTGGTTAAAATAAAAAAGGATAATAACATGGATTTAGGTATTAAAGGTAAATCAGCAATTATATGTGCATCTAGTAGAGGTTTAGGAAAAGCATGTGCATATTCATTAGCAATAAATGGAGTCAATATTATATTAAACGGTAGAGATGAAGATGTATTGGAAAAAACTAAAGTTGAAATTGCTACAGTTGCGCCAGATATTAAAATTAGTGCTATTCCTTGTGATGTATCAACGGTGGAGGGAAGAGCAAAATTATTAGAAGCCTGTCCTGAGCCAGATATTTTGGTAAATAATAATGGAGGGCCACCTTTTAGAGATTTTCGTCAAGTAGATAGGGAAGCAATAATAGAAGGTGTAGAAATGAATATGATTACACCGATAGAGTTAGTTAAAGGTGTGATTGATGGAATGGCAAATAGAGGATTTGGAAGAATTGTTAATATAACCTCAGTATCTGTAAAAAGACCTGTCGTGGGGTTAGATTTGTCAAGTGGTGCAAGAGCAGGATTAACAGCTTTTTTATCTGGAGTAGCAAGATCTGTTGCAGACAAAAATGTGACTATAAATAATATATTGCCTGGATTTTTTGATACAGATAGATTAAGACAAAGTGTTAATTCAACTGCAAAAATGACTAATGAAAGTGAAAACGTTGTTGCAGATAGAATGGCTTCTAGTATTCCTGCAAAACGTTTTGGTGCTCCTAATGAATTTGGTGAAACATGTGCGTTTTTATGCAGT
>LWDU01040822.1_pt2 | contig 20097 bp, 15 predicted proteins | sample 727161 | NCBI WGS metagenome assembly LWDU01 (sample SAMN04566230, study PRJNA314399) | hydrothermal vent metagenome | isolation source: deep sea hydrothermal plume seawater | place: Mexico: Gulf of California, Guaymas Basin | collected 2004-07-11
GTCGCGACAATCGTCACGCCAGACACAATCATGCGCTGGCACCGGCGCCTGATCGCTGCCAAGTGGACCTACAAGACCGAGCGCGTGGGACGGCCGGGGCTGATGATGAAGATCAAGTCCCTGATAGTCAGAATGGCCACCGACAACCCATCCTGGGGCTACTGCCGGATTCAGGGCGAGCTCAAGTCCGTCGGGCATAGGGTCGCGAGTACGACCGTCGCCAAGGTGCTGAAGGACAACGGGATCAAGCCTGCACCTGATAGGCCATCCTCTTGGCGGTCCTTCCTCAAGGCCCACTGGGGGCAGATTGCTGCCACTGACTTCTTCTCCGTCGAGGTTTGGAGGCCGAGGGGGCTGCAGACCTACTACGCGCTGTTCGTGATCGACCTCAAGAGTCGGCGAGTCCAGGTGGCCGGGATGACGACCACGCCCAACGAGTCCTTCATGGCACAGGTTGCACGCAATTGGACAGACTGCGTGGATGGTTTTCTGCGGGATCACCGCATCCTGATCTGCGACCGGGACACGAAGTTCACGGCGCAGTTTCAGGCGGCGCTGAAGGCTGCTGGTGTCGATGTGGTGTTCACACCGATCATGGCACCCAACTGCAACGCGTTTGCTGAACGCTGGGTGCTCTCGATCAAGTCGGAGTGTCTCAACCGGATGATCTTCTTCGGGGAGCGCTCACTCCGTCGCGCAATCGACGAGTACGTCGCGCACTACAACGCCGAGCGGCCGCACCAGGGCATTGGGAACGATCGCATTCAGTCCGCGCCGTCTACTGGAGTTGGCGACGTAGAGTGCACGGAACGACTCGGCGGTTTGCTCAAGCACTACCGCCGGGCAGCCTGAGGGATTGTGCCGGGAGGGTGAGCGGGGTTAGGTGGGGGACGTACGCCTGCCCGGCAAGACCACGGACCGCGTGCTTGAGGGCCGGCCTAGAAATGGGGCCTTTGCATTCCGCAAGTCCTGTCCTAGGCTTGCTTTCATGCGCGGCTCAATTTCTGGACAGCACGGGCTGTCCTAGGCGGGAGACAGGCGCCCCTGCACCGGGTCCCAGCGCGACCCGGGCAAGTACCAAGGCGAGTACCCGGGTGTTCCTACTTGACACCCCGCAGAACGACCTCTACCTGATCCCGGTTGCCCATGCCGGCTGTCCTAAACGACGCGGACAAGTCCCCGAGCTTGAGCCTTGGGATTGCCACGAAGCCATCCTCAGGATCGAAGCGTAATTCCGACACCTCGCGCCTCGGGACACACAGGCTCACCACCGTGCCGCCGTCCTCGGAGATCCCGAACTCCTGCCAAGAGATGGGGAGTGGCTCGGCGCCCGACCAGATCTCCACAGAACCGTACCACCTAGTCCCGACTCGGGTGGAGTCGACCTGGCGCACGAATTCCAGGTCGAGCCAGCGGGAGAGTGGGAGGGAGCGGACCTGCTCCGTGACTCCTGGCAGAACCTCAGCCTGATGCCAATGGGTGCCGTGAGACGCGCTTCTGATCGCAAGTGTCAGGGGCCCGGGCGAGCCATGGAATCGCAGGACGTGTGAACCGCTGTCATATTCCGCACGGATGAGCGTCGTAAGGCCCGTTTGTCCGCTGGACTCCCATTCGCGGTGTGCGGAAAGGAGCTCTACGTCGATGCTCTCGCCGCTCTCCGAGTCGACGAAACTGATTCGGAACTCACTCATCTCAGTGACGACGATGTCCACCGAGGTCGTCACCGCTGGATCTACCCAGGTGCTCATCAGGACTCCCAAAGGCTGCACTTCGAGCAGATAGCCGCCCGGGATGCAGGACCCCATGTCCCAATAGAGGTGGCTACTGTCGCCTGACTCGTGCATTTGCCGCGACTGTAATGACAGTGAGCCTCCACCGGCGATGGGGTCACCCTGGTACCTAACGACTGCCCTGGCGACCAAAAGGACGTCACTTAGGGCCACGTTTGGCGGCAAGCGCTCAGGGAGTGCCAGTGAGCCGACAAGGGCACCCCTGCGGAGCTGTTCATCCGAATCGACAACGAGCTGGAGGCTTGTTTTCGATCCTTCCACAATATCGACGGTTGATGCAGCAACAGCTGTTCCTCTCGGATCAACCGTCGGCACGAGCTGGATACGGGCCGGGCCAGGCGGTAGCCCGCTCAACGTGAGAATGCGTTCGTAGCTCTGGTGCGATACGCTTTGATACAAAGGGCCCGTGACGATCTCGGCCCCATCTTCGAGGTCGACCTTCAACACGAGTCCCCCGGGATCCGCTGCCCCCCTGATTTCAAAGTCGAGCTCCCCTGCGGGGCCAAGCTGCACCTGGTGGAAAGATGACACATGAGGCTCCAGAATAACGTCTCTGAAGGTGTGGCCCGGACTTCCGACCCAACACATCGTTGGCTCGTTCTTGGCGGCGGATATCCAGAACGGGGATCCGGTCTCTTGGATGAGCATCTGGTCGCGGTACACGATGCCGGGATGGGCGGTGTCTCCCACCCTTCCGATGTGAAAAAGGTCACTGGAGGACACTCGAAGTCCATCGATCGGCGCGCCTGCGGAGTCCAGGGCCTCGACGAGGTGCTCGTCCGCATCGCTAAGTTTCACGTCCCACACTCCCCGCTCGTTGCTCAGCGATGTACCAACGGCCTTCATCGGGAGGCCATCAATCACAGCCGCGACTGCCGACCATTCCGGCAAACTGGCATTCGCGATGTGTGAACTCCAATCCGTAACTTCGAACCGAACAGCCGACTGGCCTACTGAAGCGTTCCGTCCTCGGCAGTAAACGAATCCACAGCCCTCGGGCGTGGCGCGGGCGCCGACGTACGTGAGACGAATGGCCGTCAACTTTCTGAGACCAGGAAGCCTTGCCGTGCCCGCACCAGGCAATGGGTCGAGTTGCGTGTCCCCCTTTTCACTATTCAACTCGCCTCGATCCGCCGTCAACACCCCCGGTGGTCCATAGTGGTCCGTTAGAAAAAAAACCGCGACCGTCGCTATCACAATAGCGACGGTCGCCATGATCTCGATCTTCAGGCGTTTGGACATTCTGATCATGCGTTTCCGTTCAGCCGGTCATGCTCGCCAATTGACTGCCGCGATCTGCCTATAAGGGGCGGAGGCGGATACACCTCATGCAGCCTTCGCTGCGGGTCGTGCCCGTGTAGCACGTTTTCGAGTACCACTTCCCACTCGGAGCGGCAACGGCGGTGACCGTAACCGAAGTGTAGCCAACGTACTTGTTTGCCTTGTCGCATCCGGGAAACTCGCCAGGAGGACAGATCTTGTCGCAGGTAAAGGGACCGGTGTACACGGGTGTTTGAGCTGCAACTACAGAGGCGTAGGACTGAGCCGGTGCTGTACTCGCATCTGTGGCCGAATCATAGAGCGTAGACCCAGTGGCGCAAATGGTGAGTCCAGGCACAGGGTTCACGAAGTACATGCAGTTCCCCAGCTGTTGCGGAACGGATGTAGCGAACAAGGACATTGCCAGCACTGATGCAGCGCCGAGCGTGAGCAAGAAACTCTTCATCTGAGACCTTATCGGTAGAGGGGACCTGCCCTAGAGGATAAGGGGTTCAAAGGGTCTCCGCCCGGCGGGGTAGGCCTGGGCGGAGCCTGATTCTACCTCCTTCTTCCCCTCAGGCAGGTGGTTTGGGCCTTTCCAGGCTGGCCTTGGGGCTCCGTAGCCGGTTTAGATTCCCACGGTTGGCCACCCGCCCACGAAACGCACAGACCTTTCGCCGCACGCCACCCTGTAGCGAGCTACGCCTGCCCTTTCAGTACGCCAGTTCAGCCTGGGGCGGTGGGCGGGCAGGCCTGGGAACCCGCACGGCGCACTCCAGCTTCAAGTGCGCGAGGATTCTCGCGATCACGTTGGCTTCGGTGATCGCGGCAATCCACTTGAGCCGCGAGCGACACTTGCCGCAGCGCAGGACCTCGACGTCGAACACCCGGGCCATCAACTCAGGCCAGGAGTAGCGGTTGCAGGGACGGGGTGGGGTGGGGGGGGACGCACTCGGTCCGGCTGACTCGGGTGCGGTAGGCGGCTGGCTGCCCGGCACGATCTCGCTGCGACGGAGCTGATGCATGCGCGGGGGCGGAACGAGTGCAGCCAGACGCTCGATTGAGGTTGCCAGCGTGTCTGACGCTGAGGGAGAGTAAGCGGTACGGCGGAGGCCCGGGTGCTTCTGAAGCTCGCTCTACTTCTCGTTGTAGATGTCTGGCCAAGAGATTCGAGGAGCCCTCCCGGGAGGTAGTGGATCCTGTGGGAATTACGAATTAGGTGAGATCTGTACCAGCCGGTGGGTACTCTGTTCTCATGAAACCTCCTACCGGAGATAGGCCCCCAGGCCGTGAGGGCGATGCGTTCAAGAGTCACCAGGTCCAGAGTCATCTCACGCAGAAGGTGCTCCTCCGGTGCGTGGAATCTCGTGAGTTGGAGGACGGTTATGAGTTGAGTTACCCGGACACACCAGCCTGGAACAAGGACCTGGAGTTCTTCTGTGTCGCATGGAGGGCGAGTAGCCCAGGAATGTCCCTGGAGGTGAAAAACGATGTCGCCGATGGGGTCTTGTGGCTGCAGATCCGGGGCCCAGAAGGGACAAAACAGTTCGTCGAGGGTGCCCGCTACATATTGCGCTCGCACATCAACCCACCTCTGACCTTGAGCCTGAAGATGCGCCGTGGACTGAATCTCTTGACCAGTCCTTTGCGGGTCCTGCCGAATTTTCTTGTGATCGGTGCCAAGAAAGCCGGAACGACGGCGCTCTATGACTACATCACCCAACATCCGAGGATTATGCCCGGCCTCAAGAAGGAGATCTCCTTCTTCAATGGCAACTACGGCAGAGGGCAATTCTGGTACAGGTCTTTCTTCCCCACGGTCTTTGGCCATCTGAGTGTGCGACTCAAGGAGGGGGGGCCATTCCTAACTGGAGAGGCGACTCCGGACTACCTTTGGCGTGGCGATTGTGCGGGACGCGTGAAGGACCTTATCCCCAAGGTCAAGCTCCTCGCCGTTCTGCGCAATCCTGTGGACCGTGCTTTCTCGCAGTACAACCACAACCGTAGATCAGGGCTTGAGGAACTTTCCTTTGAAGCAGCTGTGGATAGGGAGGAGGAGAGGATCTCCACCGAGGAGCTTCAGGGACCGAAGCCGGATCAACGGCCGCACTTCATGCACCACTCCTATAAGCAACGGGGCATCTATGTGGACAGGCTGTCCAAATGGCTTGAGGTCATGCCGCGCGAACAGCTCTTGGTTGTCAAGACGGAAGACATGTATCAGGAACCAGAAACCGTTCTGCGCCGAGTCTTCGAGTTCTTGGACCTGCCATACCACGAGCCCCGTGAATTCAGGAAGCTGAACAATGCCGTCTATACAGCAATGGACCCAGCTGTGCGTAGCAGGCTCGAGGCTTACTTCGCTCCCCACAATGCGCGGCTGGCCGATTTTCTAGGCGTCGACGATATGTGGTAGCGAGCGAGAAGGTCTCGTCTCAACCACGGGGATGCCGGTGAAAGAGGGGGCTGTTCTCGTGCGGGGGCGCAGAGGTCAAGAAGCGCTCTAGACTTGGCGAGAAAGAACACCTTCAAGGCTGGGGTCGTCCATGTGGGCGATTCAGAATGCAGCAATGGCTGAGCTTGAGCTGTTGACGCTGACCGTGCTGGTGGGAGCCGCCCTGGTGGGCTCCACGATCTCCGGCTTTCTCGGCATGGGCGGAGGCATCTTCCTCCTGACGGTCCTGTTTCTGTGTGGATTGGAGCCGGCGGTGGCCATTCCCATCCACGCTCTCGTGCAGTTGACCTCCAACGGCACCCGCGCGGTGCTCTTCCGCGAGCACGTGCGCTGGTCGGCCTGGCGGACCTTTGCCCTGTGTGCGCTCCCCTTTCCGGTGCTCGGGCTCGCCGTGGCCGGGTTGTTGGATCCCGATCAGACCAAGGTGATGATCGGTTGCCTGGTCATCTTCGCCACCTGGAAGCCCAAGAGCTGGAAGGTCGGCTGGGGCGAGCGGCTCTCCTTCGCCGCGGTGGGCGTCGTGGCGGGCACCATGGGAGTCGTCGTGGGCGCAACGGGACCACTGATCGCTCCTTTCTTCTTGCGCGAAGGCTGGAGCAAGGAGGAGATCGTCGCGACCAAGGCTGCCTGTCAGGTGTTCGTTCACGTGCAGAAGATCATCGCCTTCGGCTTCGTGGGGTTCGCGTTCGCCGAGGAGCTCCCGCGGGTCCTGCCCCTCGCCCTCGCCGTCATCGTGGGGACCTGGTGTGGTAAGAAGATCCTCGCGCGCCTGACCGAGGCCAGATTCCGCATGGGCTATCGGGTGGTCCTGACGGGGCTGGCCCTGCGATTGATGGCCACGCCCTGGATTTGAGCCGCTTCGCAGCCGCCGCAGTAAGGGGATCAAGAATTCTATCCTTGGCAGTAGCAAGGTGGGCTAACCTTGAGGGGGCGCTCCGTCGGAAACGGCCGCCGGCCCCTCCAGGTAAACCACTCATGATCCAACCTTCCCGACTGGCTGCTACGAGCCTTGTTGCACTTGTGGTGATCACGGGGGCCATGGCCTGGGCCAATCCCCACCGGCGCTCCCAGGTCCAGGTCAATCTGGCGACCCGCATCGTGGACCCCAAGCTGCCGGGCGGCGGCGCCCGTTTCGGCTTTCACGTTGAGGGCCCGCATTCTCCCGTGATGGCCAGCATGGAGGTCCTGCAGGCCGGAGTGGTCGTGGCCCGGCCCTGGGCCGGCTTCCTGACGGACGAGAGCATCCAACTCGTTGGCTGGGACGGCCTGGACGACCTGGGCAACCGGTGCTCGACGGGAAGCTACACGGTGCGGATCAGTACCCCCGGCCAGTCGCCCCTCGACCTGCCACTGGACGTCGTGCGGCTGGGAGTGAGCGAGATCGAAGCCCAGAGCTCCGCGGCGGGGAACGACGAGTTCCCCATGGTCTACTTCCGCAAGGGCTCGACCTACGCCTTCTACGCGACGCCCGCGATTCACGAGTACGCGAACCTGGCACCTGCCGGGGAGATTTCGGATCTGGACCTGGACAGCGGCGAGCCTCGCCCCGTTGTCGCCGTGCACACGGACACCGACTCACCGGTTCTGAACGGGACGAACTACGAGGCTGCGACCTACAACTACCCCTTGGCCTACACCATGGGTGCAGCGCCGGTGCTGGAGTTCACCTTTGGAAGTGGGGGCACGGCGGCAGACGGATCGGCCATGGGTACGGGTTACCCCGTTCCTGGCCTCGACTTGCGCTGCGTGCTCACAATGCAGGGAGTGATTGTGGCCAGTGGGCCGATCTCTCCGGGCGGCACGGCCACCCTTTCCTTACCCAACCTGCCTTCCGACGTGCGTCGCACCGACGAGGTCGTCGGCGTGAGCTGGCAATACGCGCCCACTGGCACAGGCGAGTGGGCGGATGTGCCCGGTGGGCGTTCGATTCCGCTGCGCTTCTACACGCTCCTTGGACCGCCGGTCTGGGCGGCCGGTGCTCCCAACGAGACCCGCTACGCGGGCCCCTGGGTCGAGGTCGCCGAGTACGTCAGCACCTGGAAAGACGTCCTGGCCATGCCGACCTATGGTCAACGCAAACTGACGGCCCTCTTTGTGCGCGGCTTCTTCGGGCAGAACGGTGGTCTGAGCGAGCCCATCGAGGAGCTGCTCTACGATTGCCCTCCCCTTGGCGGGGACGGAGGCAACACCCACTACTTCAACTCGACCAAATGGGAGATGGATCTCTCGCGGCTGCTCAACAACCACGCCAAAGGTGTCTACGTCAACTGCACCGACACTATGGGTGCCACAACCACCATGCTGAGCATGATGGGCTCCACGGCCGTTCGCCCGGTGCGCCTGGGGTCCATGAGCCTGAAGGCCATCTGGGGGATCGGCGCACCCGAGTACACCACCGATCTATGGGGCAACGGCAAGCACGGCTTCAGCTATCACCACATTGTGACGGATGCCAACAGCCTCACGGTGTCCGATACCTGCATGCAGCTTGATGAGGACGGAGCTCCGGCAGATACGCCAGGGCTTCCTGGCTGGAACAGCCACCGGAACTGGAAAGATGCTACCACGGGCTACAACTTCCTCTCGTGCTACAACAACGCGAACAAGACGTTGGAGGCGTTGCCGGGCATCTACTAGCCGGCGACAGGCCGCCCCCCTTTTTTCATCATGAGTTCATTCAAGCTTCTCACGAGAGTCCGCCAGATCTTCCTGGTATCGCTTCTCAGCGCCCCTGGCTTCGCGCAGGAGTTGGAGGCGCCGCAGGATCTGGCGAGCATCCACCGGGAGAAGATCGCCGAACTCTATGGTTTCTCTTCCTGGCCGAAGGGTGAACCTCGCATCGGACTGGCCAATGCACTGGCTCTTGAGGGTTGGACCGGCGTGGACTTGCAAGCATCCGACGGGTTTCTGACCAGGAGTTTCAAGCGGACGGAGCCCGAGACGGAGGCCATATCGTTCGTTGTTGAGTCCCACGTTGCGCGGACCCCACGGGCCGCGCATCAGGATCTGCTCGGTTGGCTGGCGTCGCTGCAGTCTCCCCAGAAGCGGCCCACGCTTGGGGAATTGAGGCCACCTATTGGCGACGTCGGGTACTTCAGTCGATCCGGGGCTGGGCCTCGTGCGATAGCCTGGGTGGCTTTTGTGCGTGGCAACGTTGCGGTGCGGGTGTTGGCCTTTGACGCGCGTCAGGATCCCGAACTGGATCTGGTTGGCGTTGCCCGGGAGATCGATCGGGTTCTGCTCGCCACTGCGACGATCCCCCGTGGGACCAAGATCCCGGCGCCGGTCGTGCGCAAGCTCGCCAGCGAATCCGGCGCGGTTGTGGCCGGTGAGCGGGTGCGGTTGGAACTCGAGATCACCGATCCCCACGGTGGCGAGCCTCACCTGCGCTGGATGCTGGGCGGTCCGGGCCGCGGATACGTGGAGCGCGGAAAAGATGGCGCACTCTATCTGTACACCACGGCGCCCGGATCTCTCGAGCTGAAGCTCGAGGTTACGGGCTCGATGGGCACCACGACCAAGGCTTCGGTTGGCCTGAGGGTGCTCGAGGACTAGCGACCGCCGTTCTGTTCGGGCATGGGCCACGTATCGGCGAGTCGGTAGCCACGGGGCCAGGGATCGGTTGGATCCAGCGAGTGCTGGTGGACTCCTGTGATCCAGGCTCGGCCGGTGATCGCGGGCACGATCGCCGGGTGGTCACCGATGCTGGTGTCGGCCAGGATCTTGCCGGTGAAAGTGGAGTCGATCACCGAGCGCACGACGAGCTCTTCACCCACGTCCATCTGGCCTCTTGCCCGAAGGATGGCCATGCGCGCCGAGACCCCGGTCCCCGTGGGGGAACGGTCCAGCTTTCCTGGGTCGATCGCAACGGTGTTGCGCAGGGACTTGAGCCCGGTGGCCGAGTCCACTTCCAGGGGGCCCGCGAGCTGACAGAACGAGATGTGCCGCCACTGATGATTGGAGGGGTGAGTGAAGCCCAGCTGCTCGTTCGCCGCCCGGGTGATACGGACACCGGTCTCAGCCAAGTCCTTCGCCTCATGGGGGGCCAGCTCAAATCCGAGGTCCGCCGCACGGGCCATCACGAAGCTGTCGCCACCGTAGGCGGTGTCGACCTTGAGGGTTCCCAGGCCCTGCACCTCGATCATTGCGTCCAGCTTCGCCGCGAAAGAGGGGACGTTCGTCACCGTGATCTTCTCCGCCTTTCCATTCCGGCAGTGGGCTTCGACCTCCACCAGCCCCCCGGGTGCCTCCAGGGTCAGCCTTGTCACGGGCTCGGTCATCTCGACGATCCCCTGGTTGAGTAGGACCGTTGCGACGCAGATGGAGTTGGAGCCCGACATGGGCGGCGTGTGCTCGGGCTCCATGATGATGAACCCCATCACGGCGCGGGGATCACAGGCTGGGACCAGCAGGTTCACGTGGCGAAAGACCCCCCCGCGCGGTTCATTCAGAACGAAATCCCGGAGCTCGCCATCCTTGGCAATGAACTGCGCCTGCTCCCAGAGGCTGTCGCCCGGAGGGGGGGCGACGCCCTTTACGATCACGTCTCCGACCTCGCCCTCGGCGTGGCAACTCACCACGTGAATGACCTTGGCGGGACTCATGGCTCTATCGGGCGCTTAGATCCGCGCACACCAACTCCTTGTCGTTGCGCGCGAACACGTGCTTGCCTGCGAAGGCTGGGTGCGACCAGCAGACACCCTCACGTTGGTTGAGTTGCCCGCGCGTGGGTTCGAGCAGGCTGGCACGTGAGAGCTCCTTGAAACCCTCAGGGGAGAGTCGGGCGATCATCAACTCACCCCGCTCATTGAACATCCACGTGGTCGTTCCGTTTTGGATGAAATGGATCGTGGACCAGCGCGCCTTCGGGACAGCCGAGAGGTCCTCCCAGACCCGCTCGCCGTCCTCAAGCCGCAGGCACCGCAGCTGGCCGTAGCTGTCCACTCCGTAGATGTGCCCATCCAACACGAGCGGCGTCGAGATGGTGCTGTGTAGGCCATCGGTCCGTAGCTCGTTCTGGCCGCGCCGCTTCCAGACCTCTTCGACCCGGGGCTGATCCTGGTCCAGTCGCAGCAGCAGCGAGCCGTCGTAGAAGCCCGTGATGAACAGCAGGTCCCCGGCGAGAACGGGAGCGGCGACTCCCAAGGGCATCTTGTGGGCTGGGAAAGGATGCTCCCAGATCAGCTTGCCCGTCGCCGGCGCCGCGCCGATCACTCGATCGCCCGACCAGCAGACGAGCACCCTCTGGCCTGCTTGATCGATCACGATCGGGGCCGAGTAGTTGCCCCGGTCGCTCTGGCTCTTCCAGCGCTCTTCACCGGTCTTGAGGTCAAAAGCCACCAGATAGGCGTCCTTCCCGGACACCGGAACGATGAGGAGATCCCCTTCGACGATGGGGGATGCGGCGATGCCCCAGATCGGCATCTCGATCTCGTAGGTGGCTTGCAGGTCGTGACTCCAGAGGACCTGGCCTTGGCTGGCGTCAAAGCAGAACAGGTTCCCGGCGGCGCCCAGGCTGTAGGCCTTGCCACCGTGAACGAGGACGCTGCAGCGCGGCCCGGCGTCATATCCGATTCCGGCGTAGTTGCATGGGTAGGCGTGCGACCAGATGTGATCGCCGGTAGCCGCGTCGAAGCAGTGCACGCGCTCCGTCTCAGCGGGTTCATCGATCTTGTCAGCGACAAAGACGCGTCCATCGGCGACGGTCGGGCCGCTGTAGCCCTGCCCTATCGGGACGGTCCAGCGCAGCTCCAGCTTCTCGTTCGGGAACGACTTCAAGAGCCCCTCCTCATGCCAGACTCCGTCGCGGGTTGGGCCACGCCATTGGGGCCAGTCATCCGTGGCGCACAGTAGGGGCATCGTGAGCAGGAGGGGCAGGGCTGCCGGCATGGGGGGGAATCTCATGCTGTACAGGTTACTTGCCCGACTGGGGCTGTGTGTACCCATCGATTCGGTTACTCGACGAGTGAGGTCGGGGCAGGGGAGACCTGCGAAGGAGATGGGATGAGCCCTGCGGGGCATCAATTCATTAGAGTCTGCGCCCATGCTTGCGGCTCTTCTCGCCTTACCCCTGCTCCTGTCACCCGGACAGGACGAACCCTCCCGGGTGCCGATCCAGGTGCGCACGGTGATGACTCCGTGCACGGACCAGGGCACCTTCATCTTGCGGTTGGAGTGCACACCCACGGAGAAGCTGGACAGGGATTTCGCTTTGCGCGTTGCGCTCACCCTTGGTGTAGAGGACCTGCTCCAGAGCGACCACGAGATCAAGCCCGGGACCCGCACTTGGACCGTTGGCGAGACCGTCGACCTAGCCTTCCCTTTGGCGCTGCCTGATGGGCTCATCTTGGACGGAGGTGAACTGGTCGCCATCCGTCTCGGCTTCACCAGCGGTAACGCCGTGCATGCACCTTCTGTCGACGGGTATCTGATCGACCCGGACGGACTCGCGGACCTGGACTTCATCGACGCGCCGCGCTTTGTGGGGGCGGCTGGCGCCCAGCGGCTCAAGGAGGTCTTCGCCCAGGGCAAAGCCCTGCGCAAAGACGATCCGCCCGCAGCTTGGCGACTCCTCTCTCAGGCCCTACGCGATGCGGCTGACGAGAAAACCAAGGAGCTTGTGCGTGACGCTCTGATTGAAGTGGGCCGCTATCCATCCGCCGCACCTTCGGAGGGGGAGGGGCGTGTGGTCGCCCAGCGTATCCGCGCCGAGCAGGTGCGCGTCTTCCGGCTTGAGGCCGGGCGCATGGCGGCGCGCGGCCACCTACACGGTGCCCTGCGCCTGCTGGAAGAGGTTGGCGGCGCCTTGGCCTTGGATGCCGACGAGGCCGTGATCGGGGCGGTAAACGAGGCTAGGCGTGCGACGGAACGCATCGATGACCTGCGCGAGCGTATCCTCACCGAGCTGAACGCTGAGCAGGAGGAGGCTGTCAAAGCGGCGGTGGAGGAGCAGGGACGAACGGAGGACCTGCTCAAGTACGCGAACGAGCTGGCCGACGGTGGCGAGCGACTGCTCGCCCTTGCGCTCTACCGCAATCTGCGCCGGTTCGACGGGATCGATCTCTACGATAGTGCCCAGGAGCGCCTTGAGGCGGTTGGCGCCGCGCACCTAGCTGCGACGCCACCGGATGATGAGGAGTTGGTGCGTGCAGTGCGCGAGCATCCGGCATGGGAACGCACCGGAGTGTCGGGCAGCCACGAGTTTCTCTACATCGGCCCGCGTGAGCTTGTCGAGCGTATCCCCGAGCCATCGCGTCTGCGCTTTGACCTGGCCTACGTCTTCCTGACCGACCTCTTCGGCCGCCGTCCGAATCCGGAGGGCGAGAGGGTCACGGTCTACTTCAAGGAGCTCTGGGACTTTGGGGGTGGGGTCGGTGGGGGCAAGATCATCAATATCGGCAAGGCCCAGCCGGCCCCGAAGAAACCTGTCCGGGTGGACAACGGACTCCTGTACCACGAGCTGACCCACTGCATAGACGACACTTCACCGGTCACCGGCGGCTTCCACGAGGGCCTTGCCAACCTGGGTGCGGCCTACGCACACGAGGCCCTCGACCAGGACGGGGACGCCCTGCACTCCTTCGAGGGCAACCTCGGCCAGTTCGAGGACTACTACCTGGCGCGCGACCTGCCCTTCTGGCGTATACAGAACTACGGGCCGAGTGCGGGCTTCTTCCTGTCGTTCCTAGAGGCGTACACCAAGCTGGGTAAGCACCAGCACGACTGGACACCCTTGCGCCGCTTCTTCCGTGAGTATCGCGAAGCACCGATCCGGGACGGACGCGAGATGCAGGTTCCGCGGGCATTGGCCCACTACCTGGGCCGCGCCTTCGGACCCAAGGTGTTCGATGATCTGGTGCGCTACCGCTTTCCCCTGATCGAAGCGGATCGCAGGCAGCTTTTCGAGGAGTTCGAGGCGTACGAGTTGGAGTCCATCGATGACTTCTCCGGTGCGTTTGCCGAGCGACCCAACTCACCTCTGCCACGGGACCTCACCGCACGAGACTTGAATCGCTACTCCACTCGCAACGACCTGAAGGCCTGTGAGCGGTTGCGCGGCGAGCTGGGGGTCGTCTTCGACTGGAAGGTCATCGGCCCCTTTTTCGCGGCCAAGGCCAACCCCTTGGCCTGCGTCTTCCCACCAGAACTGGAGATCGACTTCTCGAAGAAGCCGCGCAGCCTGCGCGCGAGTAGAGCCGACTATGACCAGCGGGTGTGGCAAGACCCTTGGCCGGGCTGGCGGCAGACCTCGAGCCACAAGAACGTTGAGCTCATGCCCACGGGGTGGTTGCGCTTTGACTATCGCCCTTACGGTGACGACCATTCGGCGATCTACGCCTTGACTCACGTCACTGTCGAGGCGGATAGCGAAGCGGTGGCGCACCTGCGCGCGAATGACGACGTGGTGCTGTTCGTCAACGATGTGCGCGCGGGATCCTACCGCGGCCATGGCAGCAACGGCTCGACGGAGCGCTGGCGCGGCCCGCACCTCAATCTGCCCGATGCGATCCGCATGCCCATCACCTTGCGCGCGGGTCGCAACAAGGTGCTGGTCAAGATCCGCAATCATGGGGGAGGAGCGGGAATGAGCCTGGCGCTCGCGGACCCAGATGGATCTCCGCTCGCCTTCAGCGCCGATGCCGCGGCCCCGGACCCCGTGGGTCTGCGTAAACCCGTGGACGAGCTCCGCCACTGGAAGCGACTGGCTCTCCTCGACTATCGATCCTTCCGATCCAAGGCCAAGCAGGAGGTTGGGAGCTTCCGTGCCAGCAATAAGGAGTTCTCCGGAACGGACACCGGGAAGGGGGTTGCCTGGCGCCAGTGGACGGTGCGTCCGGGATTCCCCAAGGACTCGCCCTCTAATCTCCTATGGGTGAAGGAGACGATCACGCGCAAGCTAGGTGATGCTGTGCGCGTGCGTATTGAGTTCGCATCGACGGCGGCGCCGAAGGTGCTGGTGACCGTGCAGGGCGAGGGCAATCGCGACGGATTGTCCGGGTGGAACCTGATCCTGGTGCCCCACGGGGCGGACCGGGTTGCCGCGCGACTCGAGCGTTACGACCGGCTGGTGTACGAGTCGGATCCGATGGACCTGCCTGCTGCAGAGGACGGCCGGGAGTTGGTGCTGACCTTGTGGCGCGGTTGGGCGACGGCGACGATTGATGGCGTTGTGCTCCTCGACCGTGTTTCGATTCGATCGATCCCGGACCGAACGCGTATTGGATTGGCGACGTGGGGAACGAACCCGCGGTTCAGGGAAGTTGAAATCTTCGAGGGGCGCTAGCCCTCCGGTCTTTCTTGCGTTGTTCTTGAGTTGTTGACAGCTTCGATGTCCCGTTCTACTCTCCGGGGTTCTTGCGACTCATGGAAAAAGGCATCCTCGTTTCAGGTCTGGCGATCATTCGCAACGGCGTGCAGTTGGATTACGCCTTCTTGGAGTCGATCCGTTCCGCTCTGCCGATTTGCGATGAATTCCTCTGCGTGGTGGGGGACTGCGATGACGAGACCCGGGAGCGCATTGCCGGCCTGGGGGATCCTAAAATTCGCATCGTGGATACGGTCTGGTCAGACCGGGTGCAGCCACGCAAGTGTCTGCTCGCCCAGCAAACCAACATCGGGCTGCATCTCTGCCGCGGGACTTGGTGCCTGTACATGCAGTCTGCTGAGGTCCTGCATGAGGACAGCCTGCCGCGCCTGCTTTCGTTGATGGAGGCCAAGGGGGATGATCCTGATGTGGAGGCACTCCTGCTGGAGCGTTTGACCTTTTATGGGGACGGGCAGCATGTGCTGCGCGCCTATCCGTACGCGTTCAAATATGTGCCGCGCATAATCAAGCCCCACATCGGGGCTCACTCGATCCGCGATGCCATGAGCTTCGCGGTCTTTGATGGTTGGTCCACTAGGGGCCGTTACCCTCGTGCGCTGGATAGTGGTGAATACATCTACCGCTACGGCTTTGTTCATACCCCGGGGGGCTTTGCGGCGTGTAGAACCGCCGTGCACCGTGGGGGAGGGGGCGAGGTGGATCAAGATGCTTTCTATACCAGTGTGCCCCGTGCTTTTGTGACGGAGTATGGGGGACCCCATCCCACCGTGATGGAAGACCGTCTACGGAGGGTGGGCTCACAGTACGACGGGGCGGATCCTCGCTGTCGCGCCCGCATGACGCGCAAGGAGTGGCTGCGCCTCTTGGAGACTCGCATCTATTCGCGCGTGGGACTGCCCGCCTGGCGTGCTCAACGATTCAAGCTGCTGGGTCGCTTCGAGAAAAAAGCCCTTCGCCCCTGGTGAATTCGAGGGGAGAGTGGGGATGATCAAACCCCCGGTAGGTTGCCCCACGCCGGTTTTTTTAAAACCTGTGGGGGGGGACGCATGGTTGGGCTGTGAAGGCCGATTATTGCCCGATTGAGCGAGAGGGTTAGGGGAGAGGTTAAGAGCTGGATGCAGCAATGCTCGCAACGGATGCAAGTTGTCGGGCTCTGGCAGTGCCAGGCTGATGGTCACGTGCTGTCCGTAGGTGTCCTAGAGCCCCCTCCCCCAGCCCAGCGTTGCGGCTTGGGGGGGATGTGCGAGGATGGGGTGATGAAGGTCACTATCTGCTGTCTGCTCTCATTCGCGACTTCCGCTCTCGCTCTTGGCCTGGGCATGGCGTCGACGGCAAACGCGAACGACATCGAACGAGCGGACTCGCTCGTACTCATCGTCGCCGACGACCTGGGGATCGACCGGGTCGGCTGCTACGCTGACGCCGCCGCGCGGACTCCCAACATCGACCAGTTGGCGACGGAGGGCACACGCTTTGAAACCTGCTGGGCAGCGCCGCGTTGCACTCCAGCACGGGGGATGATCCTGACGGGCCAGTTTCCATACCGCACGGGAATTGGTGGGAAGATGAAGCCCTCCGATTCCTTCGACTTGTCGCTTCCGAACCTGGCGGACCTGTCCACCTCTGGTCGCGCTCAGCTGATCGGGAAGTGGCATCTCATCCAGGACGTGAACGCTCCCGGTCTGCTGGGCTTCGAGCACCGGGGTTCGATGAAGAACCTCGCGAAGAACGAGAATTATTTTCGTTGGTGGAAGAACGTCGAGGGAAGGCTCCAGCCGTCGTTCCTTTACGTGACGACGGACAACGTCGACGAGGCGATAAAATCGCTCGACCACGACGTCGTCGTCCTCATGTTCAACGCGCCCCACACGCCACATCACGTGCCGCCACCGCATCTGCACTCGTACGGCATGCCCGGCTCGCCCAGTCGCCAGTACCGGGCGATGGTTGAGGCGATGGACTCGGAGATCGGTCGCCTACTCGCAGCAATCGATTCAGACCCCACCCGGAACCCCTTGGTCATCTTCACGTCGGACAACGGAACGCCGCAGGAGGTCGCCGAAGCAGGGGAGGATCCCTCGAAGATGAAGGGCACGCACTTCGAAGGGGGGCTACGCGTTCCTTTGATCGTGCGTGGGCCTGGAGTGGCCGCGGGCGTTGTGGACAAGCGTCTAACGAGTGTGGTGGACTTCTACGCCACCGCCAAGGAGATCCTCGGTGTTCCAGGCAGCGTGCCCGTGGACTCGGTCTCGATCTTCAGCGATGAACCGCGACGCTGGATATTTACAGAGACTTTTAGCCCGAACGGTTTCGGACCCTACAAGCGTCGTACCCGATCGGTCCGCAACGACCGTTTCAAGTTGACCTGGCGGCGGGATCCTTTCACCCAGGGACGGATGCTCTTTGACCTCTGGACCGACCCTAGAGAGAATCACAACCTTCTGGATGGCCCGCTGACGTCGGAAGAGCAAGCGGCGTATGCGAAGCTCCTCGCGTGGCTTCCGTAGCGGATAGGAAGGGCTGACGCACACAGCCTCTGTATCCGCCGGGGTCGAGCCCTCGCAGGAGTCACTGCGCCAGGTTGATCCACCCCACACGCTTGACCGCGGGTATCTGCTCCCTGTAGCTCATCGAGGATGAGCGATACTCTTTGCGCCACGTCGGGACGTTGCGCGAAGAGGTTTGTGGTCTGCTTCGGGTCGAGCCTCAGATCAAAGAGCTGAGCCGAGGGGGCATTCGACTTGATCTTGCCTGCCACCATGTCCGAATTGACGCGTCCGGCAAAGGGCCGTGCGGCACGTTCAATTTCAGCCCGAACCTGACAAACCTCCCCCAGAACGCCACGTTCATGATCGGCGAGACCTGGGACTTCCAGGCCTGGTATCGCGACGGCGCGGCCAGCACCTCCAACTTCACCGACGGGATCGAGGTGATGTTTAGGTAGGGAGGCCAGGAAACCCCCTCCCCCAGCCCAGGGATGAGCTACCTTCAAGACCGAGTCCGTCTTGCACGCCCTATTCCGGCATCGCGTTGAAGTAGGCCGATGAGTGCCGCGGTGCGCGATGTTGCTCTCGCTTGAGATACGGTTCTTCAGGTTGCCACGAGCTGATTGCAGATTCGGATCAGCCTATTTCGCTGCTGTACGCGAATTGCCAGCGACTCACTCTTCCCGGTCGTAGCCGAACAACTGAACCGTGGTTGGCTTGGAAGGGGCTCCGGTCAATCCGTCAGCACTTCTTCTAATGTGCGTCGGTAGTACCTCCGGATGAACCAGGCGATCCCCATGTATACGCAAAGAAGTCCAAAGGCCAGTGGCGAGAAACCGGCCCAGGACTTGATGGCATCCTCGAAGTAATAGAACAGCAGGGTCATCAGTACCATCCCGATCGCGGCTCCAATGGTCAGGAAAGCCGTAGGGAAAGCACGCATTCGTTTTCCTGCGTCATGGGGCCAGAACTTGCCCCATATCCCTTTGGGATGATCATGGTCAGGACTCATGGTTGCTCATGCTCTCATAGTAGGGTGTTGCCGTCGGAGTCGCGGGGCCGATTCGCTGCCACCGCCCGACCAAGAATCGCACGGACTCGAAACGTCGACTCCGTCAGATATGGAGGCCGCAGCATGCGACGCCTTCAAGTAGGGATACATCCTATGAAAAATCCAAGCTTGGGCTCCTTGACACTTCTCTTCGCGACCTCCTGCGCCGGCCCGCCCGTCGCAGAGCTCTCACACCCTGAGTCCAGCCAACTCTTCGACTTGCTAGACACCGGTCAGGATGGCTCGCTTTCCCCCTTCGAAGCGCTCGACGCCCTGCTTGTGATCTCGAAGGAGGGTGCCTTGACCCGTGAGGCCCTCGGGGCTTTCTTGAGCGAGCATGCTGAAGAGGAGCTTGCTGAGGGCAGGGAGCTCTTCGAGATGGGGGACTCGGACCGCGACGGGAAGCTGGTGCTGGACGAGCTCCCCCGTGGATTTGCCTCCATGATGTCGAGTCTGGACACCGACGGTGACGGCGCCGTCACCTGGAGCGAGTTTAGGCTGGCCCATATCGAAACCTCCGAGCTAATGGCGAGGGGTGAGGGAGCGGAGCTCTATGCCGAGCTCGTCGAAGAGATCGGGGAGCCGGTGCGGCTGGAAGGAGCTCCCGTTGACCTTGTCGAGGAGCTGCGGGAGTTCGATGTCGACGGAGACGGGACCGTCACTCAAGAAGAGATTGTGCAGGTGATCCGTGAGGAGCTCGCTGGGACGACCTTTGAGGTCACAGGCGAGCTCGCGATCATGCAAGGGGTGATCGGTGCAACGACTCCTTCGAGTGTGCTCGAGCTCGCTTTCATGAACCCTGAGGTTCGGACCATTGTCCTCACCAATATGCCAGGTTCGATGGACGACGTGGCCAACGTGCGGGCCGGACGCTACATCCGCCAGCTTGGCCTGGACACGCACGTACCGGCGGATAGCGAGGTGGCCTCTGGCGCGACCGACCTGTTTCTAGCCGGTAAGTACCGCTCCGCCGAGCCGGGCGCGCGCTTTGGCATCCACTCCTGGGGCGGAGGTCCAGTGGTCGCTACGGACCTGCCAAGAGATCATGAAGATCACCTCCTGTATCTGGACTACTACGAGGAGATGGGCATCCCCGGGGAGTTCTACTGGCGGACCCTTTCGGCAGCCCCAGCTGAGGGCATCCATTGGATGACGGAGGAGGAGCTCGAGCGCTTTGACTTCTTCACGGACGAGAAGCCTGTCCTGAAGTAAAGCTCGGAGCGGGGTCGTGTCCCCGCTCTGCCGCTCCCTAAACCGCTGTGCAAGATGGCGGAGGCGGGAGGATTCGAACCCCCGGTAGGTTGCCCCACGCTGGTTTTCAAAACCAGTGGGGGGGCACCATTGGTATCGGGGGGGCGCTTGCCTATACTCATAAGTTGTAGGCGAGTTTGTCATACCCACGCTAAAGCCAATTAGAGGAGAACGATTGCCGTGCCCAAAGTGACGGGACCCCTCAAGAATCGAACCCTCGGGTTCATCGCGTCCATTACAATTGTGATTTCTGGTTGCGGCGGCGGCGGCGGCGGCGGCGACTCGAGTTGTGGGAGTGAACAAGACCCCATTGGGGTTTCCGTTGCCAACCTCAACCAGGAGACCCATCAAGGGCTCGCGAACGCGCTCGCGATGCTCACGGATACCCTTGCTTGCGGCAATTCTTCACAGCATCACGACATGGCGCGTGTTCTCGTTTCATTTGTGCGGATAGCCTCGTTTCTTGACATTCCAAGTGG
>LWDU01036269.1_pt1 | contig 20085 bp, 12 predicted proteins | sample 727161 | NCBI WGS metagenome assembly LWDU01 (sample SAMN04566230, study PRJNA314399) | hydrothermal vent metagenome | isolation source: deep sea hydrothermal plume seawater | place: Mexico: Gulf of California, Guaymas Basin | collected 2004-07-11
ACTTTCTCCATTTCTTCCGGCGACATATCTTCGCCCAGCTTCATGCTGAGTTCGTTGAAACGATCCAGAATGGCACGGGATTCAGCGACGGCTTCTTCTATGCATTCGCCGACTGTCATCTCCGGATCCAGACGTGGCTCCTGCGGAAAGTAGCCAATTTTCGTGCCCTTGGCCGGACGTACCGTGCCCATGAAATCCGTATCTTCGCCCGCCATGATTCGCAGCAACGTACTCTTTCCCGAGCCATTGTCGCCCAGCACTCCGATTTTCGCCCCAGGATAGAACGACAGGCTGACGTCTTTCAGCACCTCTTTCTCGTCGTACATACGAGTGAGGTCTTCAATGGTCATGATGTACTGTTCGGACATTTCGATTTCTCTATGGTTAATTTGTAGCCGACGGCGGCGAGGTCGCACGCGAATGGTGGCACAGTGAAGTCGCTGGCGCGGTCAGGCAATTCGACGAACGAGAGACTTTTCAGCCCGGAGGCAACGTGTGTCGGATTGTCAGCACGGCGCGTCCTGATTCAGGATCCGTCTCAGGAGCAGACTCATGAAGCCCAGAGCCTCGCTGTAGACATCCTTATGCGAAGTTCCGCGAGGCCCCGCGACATTCAGAACGCGGATTCTAAGGGCATGTAGCTACTCCACAACAGACTCAATCTGATCATTCAGCGGATTCTCAGTCGTAAACAACCCCGGCTCATCCTCTGGACGCAGATGCACGATTTTCAACGGCTTGCCCAGACTTCTGTGTCCCCAAAGGTGGTCCTGAGAGCCGCCAAATCAGCAGGAAACGGAAAAACCGGCAACATGACTGAACCCCTTGCAATGACCTGACTCCGACATCCAGACGGTCCCGGCAGCAAGAGTCTGAAGATAATTCAGGTGTTCGCGTGCCACCGTGCAGGATTTCAGCTGCTACCGAACTGTCACGTTCGATTTGTGACAACAAACCAACAATAGCCACGTAGACAAGCTCATCCACACAGCAAATTTCCCGCAAAGACGGTTCGATTCAATCCGACATTCAGGCTGCGGTTGCGGCCGGATCGTTCGGCATGACGGTTCGGATGGCACTTGTGACTTGTCTGTGTCCAGAGACCACAACGACGAACCGGACAGTGGAAGCACCGACGATGGTTTCCGTGTGGCGAGGACGTACTTCATTGCTCCGTAGCTCCCGGAGACGTTTCAGCGCGCGGGAAACGTCCGTCGAATTTTCAGCTGGTCGAGTCCCGATTCAGGATCTGTTTCAGGAGCAGACTCATAAACTTCAGAGCCTCGCTGTAAATGTCCTCGTGCGAGCTTCCGCGTGGCCCGGCGACATTCAGAACGCGGATGGTGCCGACACGCAGCCACTCGACAACGGACTCAACCTGATCACTCAGCGAATGATCCGTCGTAAACAACCCAGGTGTATCGGTAGGACGCAGATGCACGACTTTGACGGGCTTACCCTGGCTTCTGGCGGCTTCCAACGTCAGTTTTGTGCCGCTGCTGATCTCATCCAGCACAATGACCAGCGTGCCATCGGAATCCCGTACGTTCCATGCGGTACGCACTGCATAGTTGCGGGCGCCGGTTTCCTGCAGCGGATAATGCGCGGGAATCAGGCCGGCTTCTGAACGGCGCCCCCGTGGACACCAGCCGCCGATAGCTATGCCAGCAGCCAGACCCGCGTCCAGGGCAGCTCGGTCTACGCCAGTCTGGCCCCCGGATACGATTCGTGTAACCACACCGACTGCGGCTGGTGAGTTGGCATTTCGTTGCGTCATGGGCTACCGTCTGTGATTGCAGGGCTTGGCAGTGTAGGCCTTCGCGAATCTGCTTCCAACCACAGAAACTGACCTTTCGGCCGTTGGGTGCAGTCATGGATTGTGGTGTTCGGCTGAGGGTGGTCGTGGCTGGACTGAGTGAAGCGAAGGAGAATCAGACCGGCACTGCCGGCCCCGGGATATCACTCGCAGGCTCGCTCCAACCGCGGCACGCTCTGCAACTTCAAAACCATTCCTGACTACGCCCCGACGTTATGACGGCGAGTCAATTCACTCGGAATCACTCGAGACATATCAAAAACAGCGAGGTCTGAATGTTGAATCGACGCCAACTCATACTCATCCCTGTCCCGTTTCTCAGCACGCTTATCGTCGCTGCCGCAGTTGCGGATGAATCTCGGTACGTTCCGGGACCGGATTCAAAACGGCAGTCCGGGGTGCCGATCGGTCAGGTTGAACAACTGCGACACGTCAGTGCCAAAGTCTTCGCCGGTGCAGAACGTGACTTCTGGATTTACGTTCCCGATCAGTACGACGGCAGCACGCCAGCCAGCCTGATGGTGTTCCAGGATGGTCGCAACTACATAAAAGAAGATGGACAGTTTCGCACAACGATCGTCTTTGACAACCTGATTCACCGCGGCGAGATGCCCGTCACCATCGCGGTGTTTGTAAATCCCGGTGTCATTCCGCCGTCGCAGCCGAATGCTAAGCCGCGGAAGAACCGAAGCTTCGAATACGATTCGCCTGGCGATCAATACGCGAGGTTTTTACTGGAGGAATTGCTGCCTCCCATCGAGGAACGCTACCGGGTCTCAACAGATCCGGATGACCGAGCCATTGGAGGCATCAGTTCCGGCGGCATCTGTGCGTGGACGGTAGCATGGGAACGGCCCGCCCAGTTTCGTAAGGTGCTCAGTCACGTCGGCAGTTTTACAAATATTCGAGGTGGCCACAATTGCCATGCTCTGATCCGCAAGACAGAAAAGAAGCCCATCCGCGTGTTTCTGCAGGAAGGTGAAAACGATCTGGATAACCTGCACGGCAACTGGCCACTGGCGAATCGCCAGATGGCAGCATCGCTGAAGTTCGCCGGCTACGACTATAAACTTGTGATGGGCACCGGCGGACACAATGGTCGCCACGGTGGGGCAATTCTGCCAGAAGCGCTGCGATGGCTGTGGCGTGACCATGCTGATGTCACGACGGCAAACGAAGTGAAGTAAGCCGGGGCTGACGAGCGAACAAGCGACGTTCAGCCGGACGTTTCAGGCGTCGGTCAGGCCGATTTGATGGTTGCTGAGCCGTTCGGCACCGTTGGGCCTGACGACGTAGTTATGTTCAAAACGCATACCCCCGACGCCTTCGATGTACAGTCCGGGTTCAAGTGTGATGACATCGCCGTCCAGCAGCACATCGTCGCTTTCCGACACAAGGATGGGCGGCTCCGGATGCTCCATTCCCAGACCGTGCCCGCAATGGTGAGCCAGAGCCGGATAGCCTCGCTTCAGCAGCACTGCCGATGCGGCATCGTAAACATCACTGGCACGGATGCCGGCTTTCAGAACGGATTCTGCCGCCAGCAACGCATCACGGCACGCTTCAAACTGTCGCAACTGGTCGTCAGTCGGATCGCCAACCGCAATCGTGTTTGTAAAGTCGCTGCGATATCCGTGGATAACCACGCTGTAGTCGGCAATAAACAGGTCGCCGTCCCGCAACACATACTCCGTTGGCAGACCGCCGGCCTTGTGCACTTCCGCGTTGGTGGCACGAAAGTCGCCGTACACGACACATGCACAGCCCGCCGCAAGTTCCGACGCGCGCTGAATCGCAAGGTACACATCCAGCTCTGTAGCACCAGCCGTGGCAGCGGTAAACACTGCGGCGTGGCCCGCGTCGCACGCTGACATGCAACGTTTCAGTAACTCTATTTCATCCGGAAGTTTCTGACGTCGCAGCTCACGGATCAAAGTCCCCACAGACACCAAAGACTGATCCGGACCGTTCATTGGCAAAGGCAACGCCGTTTCCGCCACGGCCGCCGCAACAACCTGAGTCACACCTTCTGCTTCGACACGGCCGCTTGTTGTTGACCAGCGGTCGCGACACTCTTCCAGTGCAGTCAGCAGCGCGTGATCGCGATTCGTGACAGATTTCTTATGCGTGTACCACGGAATAATGATCTCGTCGTCGACCACCGGATCGGTAACAGCCGTCCGTCGCACGAAGTTGTCGGCCAGCAGAGTGGCCGAACCGCTGCGTTGCAACAGCAGCAAACATCGCTGATCGGCAGAAAAGCTGATCGGATTGATTCGAAAGTTCGAAAAGTACTGCACGTGGCGAGCATCACCGATCAACACCCAATCGACACCTGTCGGCACTCGTGCCCAAAAGTTCTTCCGCCGCTGAAGGCAGCCTTCGGCAGTCAGCATGGTTACTCGTCCCGGTTGGCTTCAAGCACGGACAGAAACGCTTTTTGAGGGATTTCCACAGCGCCGAATTGTTTCATCCGCTTCTTGCCCTTCTTCTGCTTCTCCAGCAGTTTGCGTTTACGGCTGATATCGCCACCGTAACACTTGGCGGTGACGTTCTTCCGGAAGGCCGAAATCGTTTCGCGAGCGATGATTTTCGCTCCGATCGCTGCCTGAATGGCGATTTCGAACTGGTGCTTGTTGATCTCCGTTTTCAGTCTCTTCACCAACGCACGGCCGCGCCTGTCCGACGTGGATCGATGCACGATTGTGGACAACGCGTCGACTCGTTCGCCCTTCACCAGGACGTCCATCTTGACGAGGTCGGCGGCCGTGAAGCCGATGATCTCGTAATCCATCGTGCCGTAGCCGCGAGTCACACTTTTCAGCTTGTCGTACATGTCGTACACGATTTCGCTGAGCGGCAATTCATAGATCACCTGTGCTCGCTTAGGCCCCAGGAATTCCGTGTTCTTGTAGATGCCGCGGCGGTCCTGACTGAGCTGCATGATCGTACCGACGTTGTCGGCCGGCACGATGAATGTCACACGGGCGATGGGCTCCCGAAACTCCTGAATATCCCCAGCATCCGGCACGTCCTGGGGATTGTCGATGACCATGACGTCCCCGCGCCTGTTGACAATCTCATACGTGACGTTCGGAGCTGTCTGGATGAGATCCATGTCCTGCTCACGTTCCAGCCGCTGCTGGACAATCTCCATGTGCAGCATGCCCAGAAAGCCGCAGCGGAAACCAAAGCCCAGAGCATCACTTGTTTCCGGCTGGAACGAAAAGCTGGAGTCGTTCAGACTGAGCTTCAATAATTCGTCACGCAGGCTTTCGAATCCAGTGGCGTCCAGCGGATACATTCCGCAGAAGACCATTTGTTGCGGTTTCTGATACCCCGGGAGTGGTTCATCGGCTGGCTCCCGAGCCTTGGTGACGGTGTCGCCGACGGTGACGCGGCTGAGTTCTTTCACGCCCGTCAGGATGTAGCCGACCTGACCAGGACCAAGCTCTTCGCACGGCACAAGGCCCGGGCGAAACTGCCCCAGTTCGATCACTTCACTGTTGACGCCTTCACGCATAAAGCGAATGTTGTCGCCTTTGCGAATACAACCATCAACGACCCGGACGTAGGTCACCACGCCGCGGTACTTGTCGTACTTCGAATCAAACACCAGGGCCTTAAACGGTTTTTTCGCGTCGCCGGTCGGTTGAGGAAGCCGTTCGATAATGGCCTCAAAAACCGATTCGATGTTTATCCCGGCCTTCGCACTGACTTTCAACGCGTCGGAAGCATCAAGCCCCAGTACCGTTTCGACTTCATCCAGCACTTCGTCAACACGTGTTACGACCAGGTCGATCTTGTTGACGACGGGGACAATCTCCAGATCCGACTCGATGGCCGCATAGGCATTCGCCACGGTCTGAGCCTGAACTCCCTGAAATGCGTCAATCAGCAACAGCGCGCCTTCGCACGCCGCCAGACTGCGACTCACTTCGTAATGGAAGTCCACATGCCCCGGCGTATCAATCAGATTCAGCTCGTATGTCTCGCCTTTGTAGACGTAATCGATCGTAACAGAACGCGCCTTCACCGTGATTCCGCGATCACGCTCGATGTCCAGGTCATCAAGGATCTGCGACCGAAATTCGCGCTCGGAAATTGTTCCGCTCTTCAGCAGCAACTGGTCTGCGAGCGTACTCTTGCCGTGATCGATGTGGGCAATGATGCTGAAATTACGAATTAACCGGACTTCCATGAGCTTCTCTGCCAACCGACTCGACACGTTGATTCAGGAAAATGTTTGATTCCAGACATGGAGCGGTAGCTCCGGACAAGCCGCAGCGGCGGCCGGTCAGGGAAAGCCGCGAATCCTACTCTCAACGGTGTGGCTGGGTCGAGTGTTGATGTCCGCAAATCCCGCAATCGCTCATTGCGAGACACATGCGTCTCGGAAGCGGCAATTTCTGGCTTCCGGACGGTCAAAAACCAGCTTCCAGGCGGTGTTCAGTCGGCATCGTCCGATTAATCGGAATCGCCGAGGTCTGTAGTGAGAGTTTCACGGAGTGCGGCCTGGTGCTGCGGAGTCATTTCCGTGACCAGCTGTTCGCCGAGCGAAAGTCCGGCAGTAACGCACACAGACAGGTCATTGGTCTCTCCCAATTCGACTTTTCGGGGCACCAGCTCTCGACCGTCAAACACATACACAAAGTTGTGCCCGGCAATTCCCGTCACGGCGTCGCGAGGAATCTGCAGCACGTCGTCTTCCTCGGACAGCACGATGTTGACCATTACGTCCGCCTTTGGCGTCAGGAGGTCTCGCTCTTCGTCGGTTGGCAACAGTTCCACATCGATCCAATAATCCTTCACAGCCGGCGTGTACGAACTTCGCATGCGAGGATACCTGGAGATCATGGAGATTCGTCCGGCAATGGAAACGTCGTCATAGCCCGGCAGTTTTACGGTCACCGGCATGGCTTGACGTACTTTGTAGATCAACGACTCCGGCAACGGAACGCTGACTTTGAATCGACCATGATCAGGGATCTCAAAGATCTTTTGCCGGTACCGAACACGTCCCCCTTCTTCAATCTGAGTAATACCATAACTCTTCAGACGCCATGAATTCCCATACATCACCTGTCCGTCACATGGAGCCCGCAGAGTACAGGCTTTGATATTGTCCATCGCTCGACGGTAATATCGTTCGTAGATTCTCAGAGTACGTTCGTACGAGAGAGCTGTCAGCCTCGCCTTCGTGTTGGCAAGACCATTTTTGATCTTCGTACGGATGAGGTCGCGTTCTGCGTCCCTCTTCCTGTAGTCCAGTCGTAGCGTGCTGCGTTCGTGCGTAAACCCCGTGAGCATCCGCAGGCTTGTCTCCAGCTGGCTGTGTTTCTGCTTTGCCTCCAGCAACTCAAAGGCTTCAGACTGCATCTCGCGACGACCAACCAGCCCCATGACCCACAGCCGTTCCGTCTGTCGCACACTGTCGCCAGTCAACTGAACCTGTTGAGACAGCATGGAAAGATTTTCCTCCATCTTCTCCAGCTGTTGCGGAAACGTTCCTTCTGTGTATTCAAGCAGACTCTGCGTATTCGTTTCCACGGCATACTCGGCCGCCTGCAGACGCCGCTCATTGGTCGTCTTCAGCATTGTCTGGTCGTGCAGCGCGTTATCCAGTCTGCCCCGATATTTGATCAGCGGGATTTCGCGAGTCCGGGCATAGTCTTCCACATCAGCGGCATCAAGAACGCAGACGACATCACCCTTCTGGACCCAGGTGCCTTCCGGCACGATACTCAGAATGGTCGTCGTCCAATAACACGCTGATTCAACTTCGGTAGATCGATAAGGCTCAACGACTCCCTGCTGCTCAATCTGCACCTTAAATGTGGAAGGTTGTAATTGTGTCAGGCCGACTTCGACAGGAGCGACGCCACGATCAACGGCTCCCGTGAGCAGCAGAACGCAACCGAGTATTGATGTGGCAGTGCCGGCGAAGACCGCGAAACGTCTCCGGGCAACATTGCTGCGAAGCAACGCGGCGAAGTGATCAATTGATGACATAATTGTTAGCAGTGTGTCGGCGGGAGGGAAAGGAGCCGACGAAGGTGGGTCGAGTAAGGCGGGATTGGCCAGAGGATCTGACCAACGTAGTCACAGTTTAGTTAGTAAATTGGCATTAATCCACAGATTCCTCCTTTGAATCTATTTTGATCTCGGTGATTCGCCTGAGACAGGCAGCAGAATCGATCGTTTTCCCCGCTGTGGGACCGGCGCACGATAGCGAACAACGTGAGCAGGCCAACAGTTTACGTGCGGGTGACTGGACAATTACAGGCCGACGCCAGGTAACGGTCGGTCGCAGTACCTGTGCGTCCATGCACACCAGGCAACGATAACCTTGGCGGCGTTCGTGATGACACCCACATGACTATGCATGCATTTGTTACCCATCATTCGCGATCATACACAAAACGACCGTCGACCATGCATCGAAGCACTCTGATGCCCGCGATCTCGTCTTCCGGGCACTTCAGGTAATCACGATCCAGAATCACAAGGTCGGCCAGTTTTCCTTTGTCGAGTGTGCCCTTCGTGTCTTCCGCGAAAGACAGATAAGCGGGACTGGTTGTCAGACAACGCAACGCTGCCAGACGACTGATCCGTTGCTGCTGACCGTAGACATCACCTTCACGGTTGCGACGAGTCACGGCCACCTGCAGCATCAGGAACGGGTTGTAGGCGTTCATGGCATGATCCGGATCAAGCCCCATCATGTGATCACCGGCAATGGCCGTTGGCACCCCTCCTCGAACCCAATCGCCCAGACCAATAAACCGGGCGGCCCAGTCGGCACCGTAAACTTCCACGATGGCCGCCGAATCCTTGAAGTACAGCGACGGTTGCGTGTCGACGCACACGCCGAGCTTCTTCGCTCGGGCGATCGAATCCAGCGCAGGAAAGTACGCATGAGTCAGACTAAAACGCCGTGCGGCGATGTCCGGTTGCTCACGGTGCACCGCCGCCAGAGAATCCAACACGGCGTCGACGCCCGCATCGCCGGTCACGTGGCAACACCACTGCCAACCCAGCCGGTGACCTTCGCGGAAGATCTCCGTCATCTGCCGAACGGAATAATTCAGGTCTCCGCGATAGTCGGGATCCCGGTGTACATAAAAGCGAATTCGCTTCTCGCCGTACGGTTCACGCAGGTAGGTGTTGCCCCAGTGGATGCCACCGTCGACGGTGATCTTAAGCGGACCGACACGGACCCAGTCGTCTCCGTCGCCGGTTTTCATGCCCAGCTTTTCCGTATACGACGCAACATCTTTCGCCGCCCGAAACCCCGAGCGAAACGTCTGCGTCATACGGACGGTCAGATTTCCGGCGGAGTGCAACTCACGGTACAGCAGAAAATCGTTGATGCTGCCGGCGCGCTCAAAGATGCTGGTGATACCGACGGAATTGTAGTGCCGATGAACATTCTGCAGAGCGGCCCGCACCTGCTCTGGCGTGTGCGACCCGGTTGGCATGAACGATTTCAAATGTGCATTCGCTCCCGCGATCAGCCGCACCCGGCCCTCAGAATCGAAAACAACTTCGCCGCCCGGAACGGAAGCTTCGTCCTTTTTGACGCCGATCGTTTCGAGCCCCAACGAGTTCAACGCTGACTTCCGAGCAGCCGTGAAAATAACCGGGTGAGTCCTGCAGGCGACATCCAGTTCCTCAGGCGTGGGGTGACGCCGTTCCTTCAACCGCGTGATGTCCGCCCGTGGGACACGAATCCACGTTCCAGCCGGAACCAACTTCGCTCGCTGTCGAATCCAATCCTGCACAGCGCCGATCGATAACAGCTCGACATGCGGTTGACGCAAGACGTTCTTAGCCACACCCACCGCGTGGCAATGCGCGGCGATGATGCCGGGGATCACCATTTTTCCGCCAAGTTCGACAACTTTGGTGGTGTCGCCAACAAACTTTTTGATCGCCTCGTCGCTGCCAACCGCCAGAATACGTCCGTCGCGAATCGCAATCGCAGGGACGATCCGATCATCCGCTTCCATCGTGAGAATTCTGCCACCAACCAACACCGTATCGGCCAACTGCTGTTTCTGAGCAACAAGTGTCGGTGCTGTGCAGATGATGGTCGCAACTGTCAGCGCTGCGACAAACATTGTCGATTTGATCATCATGGATTTTTCCGACACCATCGGTGAACGTCACGAACACAGTGTATTCACTATCGTAACCGAAACGCTGACCGAAGGCCTGGGCTGTGTGATGGAAGATCTGCCGAGCGGTGGCTCGCACAGACCGTCGAACACGCATCATGCGTCAAGGAACAGCCGGCTTCCAGCCGGCTTTCAGCTGTTGTAATAATTCATTCACCACATGTTCGTGCGTTGCAGAAACAGCCAGATTAATGTTCTCGTCCGGGTCCACGCGATGGTCGTACAATTCATAAGCCCGAAAACCTGTCCCGGGCACCAGCCATTCCGTGAAGCGATAACGATCGGTGCGCATCGAATAGCCCATGCCGCGCCCAACATCGCCGTATCCCGGAATCACTCGACGATACTGACTGAAGGCCGCGGATTTCCAGTCACGATCCGGATCTTCAAGAAGAGGGGCAAAGCTGTGACCCTCCAGTCCGTCGTCCAGCGGCAGGGCGCACAATTCGCACAGCGTGGGGTAGATGTCGACGAATTCCACCAGGGCCTTCGTTCGTCCCGGCTGCTGACCTGGCACTCGAATGATCAAAGGAGCGTGAGTTGAGGTTTCGAAGTTCGAATGCTTGTCCCACATTCCGTGTTCGCCCAACTGCCAGCCGTGGTCACCCCAAAGCACGACGATCGTGTTGTCGCGCAAACCGTTCGCATCCAGCGCCTGTAGCAGACGTCCGACCTGCGCGTCGGTGTAGCTTACGCAGGCATAGTACGCGTGCTTCAGGTCACGCGCCTGGTCCTCAGTCACCGGCCCGACGTCGGGAATTCCATAATAGTGCCGCAGATCGTTCCAGTTGTACGTCGCGAAGTTTGGCGCATCGCGGGGCGGAAAGGGATTCGTTGCCAGTGCAATCTGATCCCGGTCATACAGATCAAAGTACTTCTTCGGCGCGATGAACGGCAGGTGCGGTTTGTGAAATCCGACCGCCAGAAAGAACGGCTCGTTCTTCAGGTCATCCATCTTTGAGATGGCGGCATCGGCGATGTGTCCGTCCTTCAATGCACTATCCGACACATCGGGCGCTTCCCACGCCAGACCGCCCGGCCTTTTCGTTTTCGTAATGCCGTCGCCCAGATCCCAGACATAAGTCAGACGGCGGTGGTCCACATTGATCCATCCCAACACCTGTTTTCCAAAATCGGTGTGATACTCGGAGCGCTTGGAACTCCAGAGCGGTTCACTCCACGAAACCGGATCATCGCGGTGAAACAGTTTGCCAAACGCAGTCGCGTGGTATCCGTTGTTTCGGAAGTGCTGCGGCAGCGTCACGACATCGCCGAGTACATCGCGAAACCGCACGCTGAAATCGACGACGCCTGTTGTGTCCGGTCGGCGTCCGGTTAGCACGGAAACTCGCGAGGGCATGCACAGGGCGCATTGCACGTAGGCACGTTCGAACAGAGTACCTTCGCGGGCCAGGCGATCGATGTTTGGCGACTGCACGGGCTGGCTATAGCAACCGAGTTCCGGGCGCAGATCGTCAACAGCGATGAACAACACATTCGGTGGCTCGGCACAGGCCGATGAGACGACAATCGTGAGCGCAAACACATGCAACAACCGCATTGATACCTCCACTGTCATGGTTCTCTGTCAGACCGTTAGCACTTCGTCCACCTTTGGCAACAGATTCCATTTCTCGATCCACGCATTCAAACCGCTCAACATTTTGTCCAGCGAAGTGAGCCGCGCGAAGCCGTTCGCAAAACAATTGTTGGAAACGCCATGGAACGGTGTCCTGGGGGACGCCTCCGTTGAGCACTGCAAAAGATGCGTGCAAACTGTCCGGCGATTGTTCGACAACGCTGCATTCCGCTCTCGGTGCGGCCCCAAATACGATTCCGACCGGTGCGTCGAGTTGATTTTCGATGGCGTATCGTTCATCCTGACGGCTCTCGCCCTCCCACCATCCGAAATGTCCCCTGTGTCCGATACCAGTTCGACGTCAGCCCGACAGCAGACATTTCATTCCCTGCCCGGAGAAAACAGGTTACTGTGGACCGTTTGGTTCACGTATGGAGCGTTCTATTTCTGTCGAACGAATATTTCCGCAGCGATTCCTGGGATTAAGGCACCGGTGGCTGCCGGCGGGCTGGGCTTCACCGGCGAGGAAATCGGATGGATTCTCGCTTCGCTTAAGATCGCGTATGGCTTCGGTCAGTTAATTAACGGGCAGCTCTCAGAACACTTCAGGCCACGGCTTCTGCTGGCGATCGGGATGTTCGGGTCGGCGGCTCTTAATATCGCGTTCGGCCTGGGCGCGGGATTCTACTTTCTCCTCTTCGTCTGGGCCTGCAACGGTTACTGCCAGTCGCTCGGCTGGACGCCGTGCATGCGGGTGATTGGCAACTGGTTTCCGAAGTGGCGACGGGGCAAAGTCCTGGGCATCATTGGAACCGGCTATCAGATAACGCTCGGCCTGACGTATGTGATTGCAAGTTTTTCTGTCGAACAATTTGGATGGCGCGGCGCTGTCTTCGTTCCATCGGTCCTGCTCGCTGTGTGTGGAATTGGCATGCTGTGTCTTCTGCGCGAATCCCCCTCGGAACCAGACATTCCGAGTCCGGACAGTGCTGCTCCGCCGACTGTCGAGCGTGGATCGTTCCGCGAGAATATTTATCTGACTCTATTCAATCCAGGTCTGTGGTTACTCGGGATTTCTCTGGGGTTATTGAACGCCTGCCGGTACGGGTTCCTGGACTGGGGGCTGACACACCTGATTGAAGTGCAGGAAACGTCCATCGGCAAGTCGGGACTGAAGTACTGCCTGATCGCTCCCGGGGCCGCTGCCGGCGCATACCTTTCCGGCTGGGCAACCGACCGATACTTCAACAGCCGACGAGCCCCGGTCATTTGCGGACTGCTTGTTCTGCTGGGAGTGTTGACCCTGAGCTACGAATCCGTGGCGCGAAGCACGGAGTGGTGGGCTGGTGGCGTGCTGTGTGGATTGCTGGTTGTGCTGGGCTTCTGCATTTCAGGTGCTGCTGGTCGGAACAGCTCCGGCTGACTTGGCTCACCGAGGTACGACTGGAGCTGCCGCCGGCTTCGTCAACTTCATGGGTTATATGGGTGCAGCGACAGGCGACATCGTCACCGGTTACTTTTCCGATGAAGCACACGGTGGCTGGCAGTTGGCCATCTGGATCTGGGCCGGCTGGGCGTTCGCTGCCGCTGGCTGCGCCGCTCTGCTGTGGAACGCGACGTCCGAGCGGGTTGGATTCCTGCCGTCTGTCGTTCCGAAACTGGCGGGAACGGTCGGGATGCTGGTCATGGTTTCGGCACTGGTTGCTGGAGACGCACCTCAGGACGTTACCATGGGATTGTTTGCCGGTCTTGTGTTCTTGCTGGCCGCGTGCAGGTATCGTCGGCTGGCGATCATGTCAGCGACTGTTGCAGCGATTGGAATAGTCTACTTCTTCGCCAACTATGTGGTCAGCTTCGGCGGTCAGGTGACCTGGCATCTGGCCGCTGGACTCGGCGGCTGCGGAATAGCAGCAATCTCGTCCATCATGATCTTCACCGACGAACGGTAATTGTATGAGAGCGATCATCATCGGAGCTGGCCGCGGAAGCAGGCTTATGCCGACCACCTCAGACACACCCAAGTGTTTCGCGGAAGTCGCCGGACAGCGAATGCTGGACTGGGCCGTCGACGCCTTTCGTCAGAACGACATCAACGACATTGCGTTTATTGGCGGTTACCGCATCGACACGGTACGGGCGGCGTACCCGGATTTCACGTTCCGGCACAACGACAACTGGCCCAACAATAATATCCTGGCGTCGCTGATGTATGCGGAAGATCTGATGGACGAGCCGTTCATCTGCTGCTACTCCGACGTGCTGTTCACTCCGGCGATTGTTGAAGCGGTGACCCAAAACGATGACGACATCGCACTCGGCGTCGATACTGGTTGGCTGACCCGTTATGAACATCGAACAGAACATCCGAGCGACGACGCCGAAAAAGTCACGGTACTAAACGGCAATATCACACGAGTTCACCGTGAGATTCCCGAGGCGGCCGCGTGGGGAGAATTCGTCGGACTGGCGAAGTTCTCCGCCGACGGAGCTGCCATGTTGCGGCAGGACTATCACGCCCGGCGAGAAGAATTCTCCGGCCAGCCGTATCGCGAAGCGAAAGTCTTCGAAAAAGCCTACCTGATTCACCTGCTTCAGGACATGATCGAAAACGGTCGGCAAATGGTGCACGTCGATACGCCCGGCGGATATATCGAAGTTGATACACAGCAGGATTTCGAATACGCACGGCAATTCTGGACAGAGCGACATTTGAACGCAACGTAAAGCGTTCGAACAGAAATGAGCCCAACCACGTTGACCGCAGATTCATCAAAACGGAGATAAGCGATGACCAGCAATATTCTTTTCCCGACATCAGTCATCGGCTCCATGCCGCGGCCGGACTTCGTCAAGGATCTGATCGCTGACGACTCACCGCACTCGGATGAGGATTATCAGCGGCTTATGGGATCCGCCATTCGATCCGTCGTCGCACTGCAGGAAGCGGCCGGACTGGACGTAATCTCAGACGGCGAGTGGTGGCGCAAGTCCTACATCGGAGTCATCGCGGAACTGGCTCACGGGTTTGAACTCAGCGTGAATCCAGCGGACGGTCGACCGTGGACGGTTGTGGTTGATCGACTGGCCCCCAAACAACCTGGCTTCATCGCGAAAGAGGTTTCGTTCCTGAAACAACTGACCAACCGGCAGATCAAGGCCACTCTGCCCGCTCCCGCTCTGCTGGGCGAACGCATGTGGGATCCCGTGGCATCGTCGAAAGCCTATCCGACTCGCGAAGCTTTTGTTCGCGACTGCGTCCCCATTCTGCGTCGCGAAATTGAACTGCTGCGTGATGAAGGCGTGTCAATTATTCAGATCGACGATCCACACCTGTGCCTGTTCGTCGATCCGGAAGTTCGAGCCGGCTACGACAACCCGGACCAGGCGGCGGACTTCGCGGTCGACATGGACAACCAGGTTGTCGCGGACTTCAAAGATGTCAGTCTGGCCGTTCATCTGTGCCGCCGCGCCGGCGCGAGGGCTCGCGGCGACGCACAACATCAGGGCAGTTACGAACCGATCATGCAGCAACTGAGAAAACTGGACGTGGGTCACATCACGATGGAATTCACCACGCCCGGTTCCGGCGAAATGTCCGTTCTGCGCGAACTGCCGGAGAACATTGATATCGGCCTGGGTGTCGTCAGCACGCTGCCCGGTGAAATCGACTCTCCTGAGACCATTGTTGCTCGTGTGGAACAGGCACTTAAACACGTCGCGCCGGAGCGAATTACGTTGAATCCGGAATGCGGATTCGCGCCAGGTTCGGCGGCAAAGGTCGATGTCGATGAGGTTTACACAAAGCTGAAAAACGAAGTCGCCGCCGCACGCATTCTTCGCGAAAAGTATAGCCAGGAGACTGCAAGGGTACGTCTGTTCTTGTGAGCGGCTTGGCGCTAACCGCCGGTTATTGGCATTGTTTTACCCGCGGCTAGCGCCTTGCGGCTCACTGTTTCAGGTATCGGGACAGCCTCCTGGTGCGAGAAGTCCGACTGATCCAGAAGATAGAACAACGGACCATTGATTTTGGACTGCCTCCGTGATTCCGTATGCGTCCACGGCCATGGAAATCGTTATACTCAAAGCCGGTTGCCGCCGGCAGAATGTATCACTCTCACGAGATGGGGAATCCGTTATGAATCGACACCAACCATGCACTCGCCGTGAAGCACTGATGGCCGCAGGTCAGACAGCCGGCGTTCTGGCGTTCTCAGGAATGGCCGGCGCAGCAGAAACACAACCAACGCGCACAATACCGGCCGTACCGGGAAAGCTGGCGGTGGCATGGAGACGACGTGAAGAGGAAGGAAAGAGTGTTCGCGTCGTTGAAGAGACCGTGCAGTGGAATGCGTCTGACACGGCCATCATTATCTGCGACATGTGGGCCGACCATCCGTGCAAACTGGCGGCCATGCGCGTTTCGCGGATGGCTCCCCGCATGAATGAAGTTGTGTCACTGGCTCGCGATCACGGCGTGGCGATCATTCACGCACCCAGCAGCGGCATGAAGCATTACGAAGACACACCGTACCGCGAACGTATGAAGACCGCACAAAAGGCAACTCCTCCCGTGCCGATTCAGGGTTGGTGTTATCATAACAGCGAACACGAAGGTCCGTGGCCGATTGTGGACGACGTCAAGCGAGGTGCAGCAAAGGTGACCGGCTGCGACGACCCCGTCGGCCTGCCACACGTTCCGACAGATCGCCACCAGCATCCGGACATTAAGATCATTGGTTACGACGGCATCAGTGACAGCGGGCAGGAGATCTTCAACTTTCTGGAACAGGAAGGTCGGAACAATGTGGTGCTGATGGGCGTGCACACCAACATGTGCGTGCTGGGTCGACCATTCGGCATTCGTCAGCAGAAGTATCTTGGTAAGAATGTCGTTCTGTGTCGCGACCTGACCGACGCGTTGTACGACCCGCGTGACAAGCCATTCGTCAGCCACGCGCGGGGCGTGGAACTGGTGATCGAGCACATTGAAAAATTCTGGTGTCCTACGATCGAGGGCGTTTCGCTGACTCACGTGGTTCCTGGAACGTCGGGCCCCGTGGCATCGTGATGTTGGCCGAACACGATGCGGTTTTCAGACGTCATTTTGCATGTCAACGCGAACGGTGTGCAGTTTTAAATTCAGAAGGCCTGGCAATTAAGGTGTTGCATCGATTGTGAGCAGCAAACATACAATTCTGCGGGCGTCCGTGATGGCCGCCGCTCTACTGGTGGTGTCGACGTGCACAGCCGCTGAACCGGACACTGACGAACTGAATCGCCGATTCGCGAAGACGGTTGACCCGTTTTTGAAAACGTACTGTCTGGACTGTCACGGTAACGATCAACCGGAAGCGAAGCTGGACCTCAGTGCCTACTCCTCTGCCAGAACCGTGGCGAACAATCACCAGTTCTGGGCGATCATCCTTGAACGGCTTGAAGCCGGCGAGATGCCGCCGGCAGATTCGGAGCGGCAGCCCGAACCAGGTCAACGGCAGGCGGTGATTGACTGGATCAAGGCAGCCCGCGAGTTCGAAGCAACAAGGAATGCCGGTGACCCGGGCCCTGTGTTGGCCCGCAGACTGAGTAACGCCGAATACAATTACTCCATCCGCGATCTGACCGGCGTTGATATTCGTCCAACAAAAACATTTCCCGTGGATCCGGCGAACGAGGCTGGCTTTGACAACTCCGGTGAATCACTGGCAATGTCACCGGCACTGCTGAACAAGTACCTTGGTGCCGCGCGACAGGTTGTCGAGCATCTTGTGCTGACGCCGGACGGCATAGCGTTCGCCCCCCACCCGGTTGTGACCGACACGGACCGTGACAAATACTGTGTGAAACGCATCGTTCAATTCTATCAACAGCAGCCGACAGACTACGCCGACTATTTTCATGCGGCCTGGAAATTCCGTCACCGCGAAGAATTCGGGCAGGTGGCCGCGTCTCTGCACGATGTCGCAGTAGCCACCCGTGTCAGCCCGAAATATCTGTCGACGATCTGGTCGTTTCTGGACGACACCGAAGAATCGGTCGGCCCCGTCGCAAAACTTCGGGATATGTGGCACGAGCTTCCGCCGCCGCTGGATCACCAGAACACGGTGCGGGCAGACTGTGAAGAAATGCGAGACTTCGTTGTTGAGCTTCGCGGCAAACTGGTCAGGGATTTCGACCACCTGTATATAGAAGGCAACCATAAAGGCTCGCAGCCATTTGTGCTTTGGAGAAACCACCAGTTTGCGTCGCACCGACGGAACTTCGACCAAAGTGCGTTGCAGGTGCAAGGTGTTTCGAACGAGGCGCCACCGACTGACGAACCGACGACCGACGAACCAGATCCCGTCGACGAAGATCTGCTTGTCCCGGATGACAATGCCGAACGGAGTCGCTACAAAGCCGCGTTCAAACAGTTCTGCCTGGTGTTTCCGGATGCGTTCTACATTTCCGAACGAGGCCGTGGATATGTCGAAGAGTCAAAGAAGCAGGACGGAGAAAAAGGACGCCTGTTGAGCGCTGGTTTTCACAGCATGTTGGGATATTTTCGAGACGACGGACCGTTGTACGAGATGGTTCTGGACGAATCTGAACAGCGAGAAATCGATCGTCTCTGGCAGCAACTCGACTTCATCGCAGCCGCTCCGATGCGGCAGTACGTCGGCTTTCTGTGGTTCGAACGCACGGATTCGCGTTTTATGAGAGATCCTGAATTCGATTTTGCTCGCGCTGAAGACAAGAACGCTCAGAGCGAAGCAATGATCGTAAAACTGGCGGACGGCTATCTAAAGAAAGCACTGGAAAGTGGCGGCAGTGAAGTTGAGATTCAGGCGATCGAAGACTATTTCCACCAGATCAACGATCAGATCCGTTGGGTGGAACGTGCCCGCAGGGAAGCGGAACGTGGTCACCTGAATGCCGTGGTTGATTTCGCCGCACGAGCATATCGTCGCCGCTTGTCTGTCGCCGAACGCATCGAGCTTGCCGCATTCTACACGTCGCTGCGCAACAACGACGGTCTCAGCCATGAGGAGGCGATTCAGGACACGGTCGTGTCAGTGCTTATGTCACCGCACTTCTGCTATCGGCTGGACCTTGGCGGCGCTGGCGCGGGGCGGAGGGCGTTGACGGACGATGAACTCGCCAGTCGGCTGAGTTACTTTTTGTGGTCCAGCATGCCGGATGAGGAATTGCTGAGAAACGCCGGTAGCCACGATCTTCGTCGTCCGCCAGTCATGATCGCTCAAACCCACCGCATGTTGCAGCACGAGCGTGTGCGCGGTTTCATCACAGAGTTCGCCGGTAACTGGCTGGACTTCCGTCGCTTTGAACAGCACAACGCCGTTGACCGCGAGCGGTTTCCGGAATTTTCCGATGAGTTGCGTCAGGCTATGTTTGAAGAACCGATTCGCTTCTTTGTCGATCTGGTGCAGCAGGACCGGTCCGTCCTTGAGTGTCTGGACGGCGAACACACCTTCGTTAATCCTGTGCTGGCGAAACATTACGGAATGGATGCCGAAAGTCTGCCCCTCCACGACGAACATTGGCTGCAAATCAACAATGCCGCCGACTACGGTCGTGGCGGACTGCTGCCGATGTCTGTGTTTCTAACGAAGAATGCTCCGGGGCTGCGAACCAGTCCGGTTAAGCGTGGCTACTGGGTCGTACGTCGGTTGCTGGGAGAACGTATCCCGCCGCCACCGCCGAATGTTCCTGAACTGCCCGATGACGAAACGAAACTCGGTGATCTCACATTGCGGGAAACGCTGGCCCGACATCGTGATCACGAAAGTTGCGCCGGATGCCACGACCGCATTGATTCAATTGGACTTGCATTTGAAGGTTATGGACCGGTCGGTGAGTTGCGCGACAAAGATCTGGGTGGTCGTCCGGTCAGCACAACCGCGACGTTTCCGGGCGGCGACGAAGGAACCGGCCTTGATGATCTGCGAACATATCTTCGGCAGCATCGCCAGGAGGAATTCCTCGATAACCTGTGCCGCAAGCTGTTATCCTATGCACTGGGCCGCAGCCTGATTCTGTCGGACGATCTGCTGGTCCGGCGGATGCGGATGCAGCTTGAAGCCGACGGTTTTCGGTTCAGCAGTCTTGTAAATAGTATCGTGAGCAGTTCTCAGTTTCTCAACAAACGCGATGACAGCGGACACGATCCCGGAATCATTAATGATGAATGACCTGACTGGAGCCCGCCGTCACAATTTTTCACGACGAACGCTGCTGCGTGGAACTGGTGTCACGATGGCTCTGCCGTGGCTGGAATCCATTCCGGTGTGGGGGCTTCAGCCAGCTACCGATACGGCGTCCGGCCCCTTCCCCAAACGATTTGCCGTGTTGTTTATGGCATGTGGTGTACACCCTGACCACTGGTGGGCCACCGGGGCTGGTTCCGAAATGGAGTTGAGCAAAAGCCTCGCGCCGATGGAACCGCTAAAGGCGAAGATGAATGTCGTCTCCGGCCTGTTTAACAAAAACGCCACCGGCGTCGGCATTCACCC
>LWDU01000172.1_pt1 | contig 20080 bp, 20 predicted proteins | sample 727161 | NCBI WGS metagenome assembly LWDU01 (sample SAMN04566230, study PRJNA314399) | hydrothermal vent metagenome | isolation source: deep sea hydrothermal plume seawater | place: Mexico: Gulf of California, Guaymas Basin | collected 2004-07-11
ATTTCTTTATGCCTTATATTTTCATTGTATTTCTTATCTACTAATATTCACAAATTTGCATTTAATATTGGGTTGGTTGGATTAATTTCTGGTTTTCCTTATTTTATTTTGAAAATTTTTGATTTTAATTTAACTAAGTTTTTATCTGGTTATTCATCCCTTCAAGTTTTACATGAATTAATAATTCAGAAATTATCTAGTAATTTTTTAACCATATTTATTGTAGGTTTAATCTTCCTTTTATTTGAATTCTTTATTATGATTGTTTCTAAAAAAAGAAAAAAAGTTTAATCTATAAGGTTTAAATATAGAATTAAACTCTTTTTTTTATGAAAATTGGAGAAGTTATGAAATCTGTTAAAACGATAGATGTGAATCTTAGTCTAGCTAAAGCTTCAGAAATTATGAATTAAGAAAATATAGGTTTAATAACTCATAAAGATATTGTAAAAAATTTTGGAAAAAATGTTAAAGTTTCTGAAATAATGACTACTGAAATTATAAGTATTTCTTCTGAAGAAAATGTTAATGAGGCAATAGAACTTATGAAAGGTAAAAAAATTAGTGTACTCCCAGTAATAGATTCTGGTGGGCTTGTAGGAATTATTTCCACTGATGATATTGCAGTAGATGCTTGCGAGGGAGAAGATTTTTTAATTGATTAAATGATCTTAAATATATTCTTTATATTATTAGCAATTCCCTCTGGATTTTTAATTGCTTGGCTTGCCAGAGATGAATTAGTTTCTGGAAAAAAGTATTTTAGAATCTTAATTATTGTTTCTATTTTGGGGGCTATTGGGGGAATTTTTTATGATCTTACTTATTTAAGTTTGACTTTTGTTTTTTATCTTATTATTAGTTTAATAAGTTTGATTAAAAGTGAAGACCAAAAATGGACTAAAAGAAAACTATAAAAGGATTATTCAAAAATAATTAACATGTTAGATTTTAAAAAAATTGAAGAAAAAGCCAAAAAAGTTTGGAAGAAATATGATAAACAGATTGACAATTCTGTTCAGGATGATAAAAAGAAAAAAATTTTTAGTTTTCTTGAAGGCCCTCCTACAGCTAATGCTCCTCCAGGATTACATCATCTTGAAGTTAGAACTTTTAAAGATTTAATTTGTAAATACCAGTTTATGAAAGGAAATAGTGTTCCTCGAAAAGGTGGTTGGGATTGCCATGGTTTGCCTGTTGAAGTTCAAGTAGAAAAATCTCTTGGATTAAATTCTAAAAAAGATATTGAAAAATATGGAAGTTCTAAATTCATTAAAAAATGCAAAGATAGTGTTTTCTCAAATATTGGTGATTGGAATATTTCTACTGAAGAATTAGCTTATTGGATAGATTTAGAAAACCCATATAGAACTTTAGATAATAATTATATTGAAAGTGTTTGGTGGAGTTTGAAAGAATTATACAAGAAAAAATTATTATATGAAGGTTACAAAGTTGTTCCTTTTTGTCCTAGATGTGAAACACCCTTATCTAGTCATGAAGTTGCTCAAGGATATAAAGATATTAAAGAAGATTCGGTTTATATTGCCTTTGAGATAAAAAATAAACCTAAGGAATATATTTTAGCCTGGACTACTACTCCTTGGACCTTGCCAGGAAATGTCGCTTTAGCTGTCGGAAAAGATCTTGATTATGTGAAAATTAAACTAGCTGATGGTGATTTTGTTTATTTAGCTAAAGAAAGATTAGAAGTTATTAGGGGGGAATATGAGGTTGTTGAGAATATTAAAGGTTCTAATTTAGTGGGAATTGAATATGAACCTTTATTTGATATTGAAAAATTACAAAATGAAAACTCTCATAAAATTATTTTAGGTGATTTTGTTACAACTGAAAGCGGAACTGGTATTGTTCATACTGCTGGAATGTATGGGGAAGATGATTATCAAGTTTGCGAAAAAGAAAATTTGCCTTTAGTGCATACTGTTGATCAGAATGGTGAATTTAATGATCTAGTTCCTAAATGGAAAGGAAAATTTGTTAAAAATGTTGAAAATGAAATAAAGAATGATTTGAAAGAGCGAGGTTTATTATACAGAAAAGAAAAGACTGAACACACTTATCCTTTTTGCTGGAGATGTGATTCTCCTTTGTTATATTATGCGATTGATTCTTGGTTCATTAAAGTAAGCTCTGTCAGGGATAAATTGATTAAAAAAAATAAAGAAATAAATTGGTATCCAGAACATATTAAAGGGGGTAGGTTTGGGAAATGGTTAGAAGGTGCTAAAGATTGGTCTCTTTCAAGATTTAAGTTTTGGGGAACTCCATTACCAATTTGGAGATGTGAATGTGGAGATGACAAAATGATCGGTAGTGTTGCAGAATTGAAAAAAGAATCTTTGAAAAAATTTAAGGAATATGATTTACATAGACCTTGGATTGATAAGATAAAAATAAAATGTACTTGTGGTAAGGAAATGAAAAGAATTCCTGATGTAATTGATTGTTGGTATGATTCTGGTAGTGCAAGTTTTGCTCAATTTCACTATCCTTTTGAAAATAAAAAAGAATTTGAGAGGCAATTTCCATATACTTATATTGCTGAAGCTATAGATCAAACTAGAGGCTGGTTTTATACCTTGCATGTACTGGGAGTTTTATTATTCGATAAACCCGCATATAAAAATGTAATTTGTGCCGGACATATAGTTGATGAAAAAAAGGAAAAAATGAGTAAATCCAAAGGAAATATTATCATTCCTAAAGATATAATTGATAAAACTGGAATTGATGCAGTTAGATTGCAATTTTGCACAACAGATGTTGGCAATTCTAAAAGATTTTCTTATGAATTAATGCGTGAAAATGTTTTGCCTTTTTTAACTGTTCTTGAAAATTCTTATAAATATTATTCTCAATTAGATGGAAAGAAGAATACTAAACAAATAGAGGATAAATGGATTTTGAGTAGACTAAATAGTTTGATTAAGAAAACTACTGAAAACTTGAATAATTTTTCTTTGAATTTAGCTTTGAATGATATAATGGATTTCGTAATTAATGATTTTTCTAGAGTTTATATTAAATTTACTAGAGATAGAAATGATACTAAAGAAATTTTAGGAGAAATCTTAGAGAAAGTTAGTTTGTTGTTAGCCCCTTATGCCCCTTATATTTCTGAATACATCTATAGCTTCTTTGATAATAAAAGTGTTCATTTTAGTAATTGGCCAAAACATAATTCTTTAAAAATTGATGGAGAGTTAGAAAAAAAATTTGAAATTATTTTAAAAATAATTGAAACTGGATTGTCCAATAGGGATAGATTGCAAATTGGATTGAAATGGCCTTTGAAAAAAGCAACTATTAAAACTAATTTGAAACTAGAATCTAACCTTAAAGAAATAATTAAACGTCAATTAAATGTTAAATCTGTGAATTTCATTTCTGGAGATAAAATTGAAGTTGAACTAGACTCTAAAATGACTTCTGAATTAGAAGCTGAGGGATTTGCTAGAGAGATTTCTAGAAGAGTGCAAGCTGAAAGAAAGAAAAGAGGTTTAGAAAAGAAAGATTCTATTAATCTTAAACTTTATCTTGGTAAACTAAACAATGTTGACCAACATATAGATCTAATTAAAGAAAGAACTGGTTCTGAAGATATAAAAATTGTTGATAAAGAACATTCAAATTTTTTAAAGTTTAAAGTTAAAAATAAAGAATTTAGTTTCTCTTTCTAATTTATACTATTCTGGAGTAAAAAATCTTGAAAAAGATTTAAATAGTTAAAACTGTTGAGGAGTTTATTAATAAAATCAAGATGATAGTCAATGGAGAATTTTTAAGTAGACTGAGAAAAATATTTGATTTAAATTTATATGAAGTTAAAGTTTGGACTTCATTGTTATCTAGAGGGGTTTCTACTGCTGGAGAATTAAGTAGTATTTCTGATGTTCCAAGAAGTAGAACGTATGATATTTTAGAGTCGCTTGAAAAAAAGGGGTTTATTCTTATGAAACTTGGTAAACCAATTAAATTTATTGCTCTAAAACCTGAAGAAGTTGTTGATCGTGTGAAGAAAAATTTAGTTGTTGCGGCTCAAAATAAATCTAAAAGGCTTGATGAAATAAAGGGCAATGATGTATTGAATGAACTTTCTAATCTGTTTAATAATGGAATAAAATTTGTAGAGCCTGCTGATCTTTCTGGAAGTTTAAAAGGAAGACAAAATATGTATAATCATCTTGATATGATGATTAAAAATGCAAAAAAAAGCGCAGTCATTGTTACTTCTTCAGACGGAATTAATAGAAAACTTGAAGCTTTATCTCAAACATTAAATCAAGCAAAAAAGAAAGGAATTAAGATAAGAATTGCTGCTCCAATAAATTCTCAAAATGTTAAAATTGCTAAAAGTCTTTCCAAATATGGTGATGTTAGAGCACTTAATGAACCACATGGTAGATTTGCGATTATAGATGGGGAACAAATAATGTTTATGTTGTTAGATGATAAAACAGTTCATCCTAATTATGATGTTGCTGTTTGGTTTTCTAGTGAATTTTTTGGTAAGTCTTTAGCATCTATGTTCGATTTGTCTTGGGCTAAGTTTAAACCCTTAAATAAGTTGGATAAAAGGTAATTTTTTAGAAAAATATATATATTGGATTGTCTTATTTATGTCAATGAGTAATTATTCTTTAAAGGATGATTTTTCTGTTAGGTTTACATTAATTGAATTAAAAGATAACTATAGATTTTATTGGCATTTGAATAAAGATCTAGAAAAAGAAGCTAGAGTTCATTATTCTGAATTTTTAATTTACCCTTGGAAAGAAAGAGTTGCTGTTATTGATGAACCAAAAATTTATGAAGAAAATAATAAACTTGCATGGAAAGCTAATTTGATAAGAAAAAATTTAGTTTTTTTGTTTCCTGAAGCGGTTAAATCTAGATTAAATAATGGCAAAAGAAATGGAGTTTCTTTAGTAAGGCCTTTTGAAAATTTAGATGAAAAGTTAAGAAGATCTTTTATCAAAAACCGTGGCTTATTAATTGATTAATCTGAAAAAATAATTCTAGAATCAACAACCTTTCCTGATTTTTCATTTAAAATGAATGGATTGATATCTAATTCTGCAATCTTTTTATTATTTGTAGGAATCTTTGATATTTCTACTAAAACTTTTTTTAATAAATTTGTATTTAATTTTTTCCCCCTAAATCCCTCAAATATTTTTTTAGCTTTTAACTCTGAAATCATTTCTTTCGCGTCTTGAAGAGTTATGGGACATTTTCTTATAGAGATATCATCTAAAACTTCTGTAAAAATTCCACCTAATCCGAATAAGATAACATGGTTAAATACCGGATCTTTTTTTATTCCGATTATTAATTGTTCCCCTTTGTAAAATTCTTGTACCATGATTCCTTTTAGTTTAATTTTCTTTTTATTTGCTGTTTTTATTAAATCTTTAAAATTACTTTCTAATTCTTGATTTGATTTAATAATTCTCACCCCATTTATTTCTGTTTTATGTAAAGCATCTTTAGAAATTATCTTTAATACTAAGGGAGTTTTTATCTTAATTTCCCCTATCGATTTTACAAGTTGATTTTTTGAGACTGGAATATATCTCTTAAGAAACTTTTCCGATTGAAATGCATCAAATACCTCTCCCATTTTATTTTTAGTTAATTAGATATTAAATAGTTAGCGGTATGAAAATTATTTAAACTATCTAGATGTTATAAATTTAAGATGGTGAATTTATCAAAAAGAGAATTGCAATTACCTGAACTTGAATTTCCAAAAATATTCAAAAAAGTGATTAATGATAAATCTATAATTTCTTTGGGCCCTGGAGAGCCAGATTTTATTACTCCTAAACCTCTGCTAGATTATGGAAAAAAGATTATTGGAAAGAGCACCCATTATTCAGAACCTCAGGGATTGTTGGAACTGAGGAAAGCCATTGCAAAAAAAGTACAAAGAGAAAATAAAATAAAAGCTGGCCCAGATAATGTTTTGGTTAGTTGTGGGAGTCAAGAAGCTATTTTTTCAGCTTTACTTACAACTATCGATCCTACTGAACAAGTTGTCTTACCAACTCCTGGTTATTTAGGTTATTTGCCGGCAATAGGATTAGTCAATGGAGTCCCTAAATATCTAAAATTGGAAGAAAAAGATAAATTTGAAATTAACCCAGATAATTTAAAAAAATCTATAGATAAGAAAAAAACAAAGGTTTTGATAATAAATAGTCCATCTAATCCTACTGGAAATGTATTGTCAAAAAAAGTTTTGGAAGAAATTGCAGATATAGCAGTAGATAATAATTTGTACGTTTTCTGTGATGAAGCTTATGAACAATTAACTTATGATCGGAAGCATATTTCTATGGCTTCCTTGAATGGGATGAAAAATCATGCAATTAGTTTTCAAACTTTCTCTAAAAGTTTTGCCATGTGTGGTTTTAGATTAGGTTATGCTGTTGGTCCAAAAAAACTCATACAAGAAATGACAAAAGTTCACCATTATGTTACTTTAACAGCTCCACATTTATCTCAATTAATTGGTGTTAAAGCTTTAAGTTTATCTAAAAAATATGTTAATTCTATGAAACAAAAATATCGTCGAAGAAGGGATTTTATTGTTAAGAGGTTGAATGAGCTTGATTTGTCAACACCTACTCCAGAAGGTGCCTTTTACACATTCTCGAACATTCAAAAATTTTCTAAAAATAGTGTTAGATTTTCTAGATTATTAATGGATAAAGCAAAAGTTGCTGTTATTCCTGGAACTGAGTTTGGCAAATATGGTGAAGGTTATGTTAGATGTAGTTTTGCAACAGATTATGATTTAATAGATAAGGCCATGAATAGAATTGGAAAATTTTTGAAAAAATGAAATTCTTTTTACATAATTCCAGTTTTGAGGATTCAGAAGTTGTTTTGATTGGAATTCCTGATGAATCTGGAAGTAGATCTAAAAGGAAAAAAGGAGTTTCCAAGGCTCCAGATTCTATTAGGATGGTTTCTAATGAAAGAGATGTTTTTGGAAAAAATAGAAAAGTTCAGTCTCAAACAGGAATTATAAAGAAAAAAATATGTGATATTGGAAATGTGGAAAAAAATATGGCTAAAAAAACTATTTCTAAATTAGTTAAAAAGAATAAAGTTCCAATAATCCTTGGGGGCGACCATTCTATAACTAGTGAAATTTTAGCAGGTTTCAAAAATCTTAAAGATATCTCTTTGGTTTATTTTGACGCACATCCAGATATTAGATGTACTAGGGAAAAATATTATGGATCTGTCGTATGTGATGTATTAAAATTAGGAAACATTAATCCAAAAAAAAGTTTATTTATTGGGATAAGAGCATCTGAATCTGAAGAAATTAAGAATTTAAAATCTGAGAATCTTTTTGTAATAACTCCTTATGATATCTCTAATCTTGGAATTAAAAAAATCTTTGAGAAAATAAAGAAAAAAGTTGGTGGAAAAATTTATATTTCTGTTGATATGGATGTTCTTGATCCCGCATTTGCGCCAGGTGTTGATACTCCAGTTCCGGGCGGTTTAACTTCTCAACAATTAATCTTTCTTTTGAAAAAAATATCCTCACTTGGGCTTATTGGAATGGATGTTGTAGAGATAAATCCGAAATATGATGAACAAAAAATGACTTCTCATTTAGCTTCTAGAATAATTGCGGAGGTTATTCAAAGTGCAAGATAAATTTAGATTTTATACTCTTAATGAAAAAGAATCTCTTGATAAGTTGGAAACAGATAAAGAAGGGCTTAGTTCTAAAGAGGCAGAAAAAAGATTGGAAGAATATGGGCGAAATGAACTTATAAAACTAAGAAAACTCAATACTTTAAAATTGTTTTTCAATCAATTTTTATCTCTTCTTGTCTTAATTTTAATTGTTGCTTCAGTTATTTCCGCGCTCCTTGGACATTGGATTGATTTTTATGTTATTATGGGCATTGTTATTGTTAATGCTTTCTTTGGATTTTTTCAAGAATATAAAGCTGAAAAAGCTATAGAGAAATTGAAATCTATGTTAGTCCCTATAACAAAAGTTTTTAGAAATGGAAAAGTTATGGAAATAGATTCTAAAGAAATAGTTCCAGGAGATATTCTTGTTTTGAATGAAGGAGATAAGATTATGGCAGATTCACGTATTATTTCAGCCTCTAGTTTAAGAGTTAATGAAGCTCCGTTTACTGGGGAAAGTGTTCCAGTAGATAAATTAATTGGAGCTTTGAAGGAAAATATTCCGATAACTAGTAGAACTAATATGATTTACCAAGGAACGGATATTGTTCGTGGAAATTGTCATGCAGTAGTTGTTGCAACTGGAATGAATACGGAATACGGAAAAATAGCTGAATTAGTTCAAGAAGTTCAACCAGAAAAAAATCCCTTGAGAGTGAAATTAGATAAATTTGCTAAAAATTTATCAATAATTACTCTGATATTAATGGCCATAATTGTAGTTGTAGGAATTACTTTTGGTTTTGATAAATTTGAAATGTTTTTAATTGCTGTTAGTTTAGCTGTTTCTGTTATTCCAGAAGGACTTCCAGCAGTTATAACGATTACTCTAGCTCTTTCGACACAAAATCTGTTAAAAATGAATAGTTTAATTAGAAAACTTCCTGCTGCTGAAACCTTGGGTAGGGCAACTGTTATTTGTTCTGATAAAACTGGTACAATGACTAAAGAAAAAATGCAAGTTAGGAATATTTTCTTTAATAATAAATTTTCTGAAAAAATAGATAAATCTTCTTCTAAACTACTTTTCAAAGTTGGAGCATTATGCAATAATGCTAGAATTGAAAATGAAAAAGGAAAAGAATATTTAATTGGAGATCCAACTGAACAGGCTTTACTTTTATCTGCAAGAGAGTCCGGATTTAATATAAAAAAAGAGGATGAAGAGAATCATAGAATAAAGGAATTTCCATTTAGTTCAGAAAGAAAAATGATGTCTGTTGTAAGACATAAAAATGCTTATGTAAGTTACTGTAAAGGGGCTCCGGAAGTTATAATTTCTAAATGTTCTTCTGAAGTTTCTAATGGAAAAATAGTTGATTTAAATGGGAAAAGAAAAAAAGAACTAGTAAAAAAATATGAGGAAATGGCTTCTAATGGGTTGAGGGTTTTAGGTTTTGCATATAAAGCAGTTGTTGGAGAAATTACTCAGAAAAAGGCTGAAAATTCTTTAATATTTGTTGGATTGCAAGGGCTGATTGATCCTCCAAGAAAAGAAGTTAAAGAAGCTATAAAATCTTGTAATGATGCTGGAATAAAAGTTGTGATGATTACTGGAGATTCTGTATTGACGGCTAAAGCTGTTGGAAATCAAGTTGGTTTGAGTGGAGGGGCTTTGACTTCTCAAGATTTAGAAAAAATGAGTGATGAAACTCTTTGTGAAAAATTAGATAGTATATCTATATTTGCAAGAGTTAATCCTGAAGATAAGCTTAGAATTGTAGAAATGTTTAAGAAAAAAGATGAAATTGTTTCAGTCACCGGAGATGGAATCAATGATGCTCCGGCTCTTAAAAAAGCAGATATTGGAATATCTGTAAACAGAGGAACTGATGTTGCTAAAGATGCTTCTGAAATGGTTCTTTTAGATAATAATTTTGCCAGCATTCCTAAAGCTGTTAAAGAAGGAAGAAAAATTTATGATAATATAAAAAAATTCATAAAATATTTATTGGCAGCCAATTTTGCTCAGGTGGCTTTAGTCCTTGTAACTCTTTTATTTGGTTTACCACTGCCTATGTTGCCATTGCAAATTTTATGGATAAATCTTGTTACGGATAGTTTTCCTGCATTGGCCTTGAGTAAAGAAGCGCCTGAAAGAGATTTGATGAAAAGAAAACCAAAAAGAGAAAATCTGTTAAAGGGAATTATTCCGTTTATTGTTATTTCTGGTTTGCTCTCTTTCAGCATTAGTTTTTTAGTATTTTATTTATACTTAGATGATTTATATAAAGCAAGAACGATGGCTGTGACTTCTGCTGTAATCTTCGAAATGTTCTTAGCATTTAATTCGAAAAGTAAGGGAAGTGTCTTTAAATCTCCTATGAACAAATATCTTATTTATGCAGTTTCTTTTTCTATTTTCCTACATGTAATTGCTATTTATACTGTATTCGGTAGTTTGTTCAGTTTTGTTCCTTTAGAACTTAATGATTGGATATTAGTTTTTTCTCTTTGCCTAACTAGTTTTGGAATTATAGAAGTTGTAAAGAAACTTTCTTTAAGAAAGATATAATTACTAAAAGTTTATATATAATTCTAATTTAATTTCTATGAAAATGGGTGATTTATTAATGTTTTATGGAGATGAATGTAAACATTGTCATGAAATGATTCCCCTTGTTGAAAAATTAGAGAAAGAGGGAAATGTCAAGGTAAGTAGGGTGGAAACTTGGCATAGTTCGGCTAATAAGAAAAAACTTGAGGCCACTCCGGGATATAAAGAATGTGGGGGAGTTCCTTTTTTCTTTAATAAAAAAAATAAAAAAACTATCTGTGGTTCCGCACCTTATGGAAAATTAAAGGCTTGGGCCGAAAATTAAATTCTTAAAATGGAAAAAATCATTGGAAAATTTCAAACAAAATATTTGCAAATTTTAGATGAATTTGGAAAGTGTGATGAAAAAAATGTTCCTAAATTTAAAAAGTCAGCAATAAAGAAATTATATGAATATATGATTCTTACTAGAGCTTTTGATGATAAAGCTTTGAAATTACAAAGACAGGGAAGAATTGGAACTTTTGCATCTACTAGGGGGCAAGAAGCTTGTCAAATAGGTAGTGCTTTGGCCATAAAAAAAGATGATTTAATATTTCCAGCTTTTAGAGAAAATGGAGTTTATTTAATGAGGGGGATGCCTATGTATAAACTTTTTTCTTATTGGGCAGGAGATGAAAGAGGAATGATAATCCCTGAAAATGTGAATCTATTTCCCATATCTATAACTGTTGGAGCCCATCTTCCACACGCTGTTGGAGCTGCAATGTCATTTAAAATTCAAAAAAAGAAAGCTGCTACAATGGTTTTTTTTGGAGATGGTGCAACTTCAGAAGGGGATTTTCATGAATCAATGAATTTTGCTGGAGTGTATAAAGCGCCAGTTGTTTTTATTTGTCAAAATAATCAATGGGCAATTTCTGTCCCTGTTAAAGAACAAACTTCTTCAGCCACTATTGCTCAAAAAGCCATAGCTTATGGATTTGAAGGAATAAGGGTGGATGGAAATGATGTCTTTGCAGTTTATAGGGCAGTTAGTGATGCATTAAAGAAAGCTAGATCTGGAAAAGGCCCTACTTTAATTGAATGTTTTACTTATAGGATTAGCGATCATACTACTTCAGATGAGGCTAAAAAATATAGAGATGAGTCTGAGGTGGAAGTTTGGAAAAAAAAGGACCCAATAGATAGATTGAAAAAATATATGTTAAAAAAAGGCCTCTTTTCTGATAAATATGAAAAAAATGTTCTTACCAGGGCTGAAAAAATTGTTAGTGAAGCTGTTGAAAAAAGTGAGGCTCTAAAGGACATTAAAGCTGGAGAAATATTTGAGTATATGTATGAAAAAAAGACTCCTGATTTAATTGAACAACAAAAAGAGCTGAATGGAGGTCTTAAGTGAGCTTGGATTTTAAAATATTAGATTTGGGAAATATTTCTTACCAGGATGCTTGGAAAATTCAACAAGAATTTTTTGAAAAAAGACAAATTGGTGAAGTTCCAGATACTTTAATTTTTGCTCAACATCCTCCAACAATTACTCTTGGTTCAAATAAAGAATGGAATACTATTAAAGTTCCTGAATCCGAAATTAGAAAAAGAGGTATAGAACTTTATAATTCTAAAAGGGGTGGAGGTGCTGCATATCTTGGTCCTGGACAAATAGTTGGTTATACTATCATGGACATTCACCCTTATGGAGGAGTTCTTAATTTTATGAAAATGCTTGAAGAAGTTATGATTAAAACTTCAAAAAATTTTGGAATAGATGTTGATAGATATGATGTAATGAATCCTACGACGGATAAACCTTATCGTGCTACTTGGTATAGGAATAACGGCAATGACCATGTTCTTTGTACTAAAGGAATTGGAATGAGGCTAAAGGGAAATGGCAGTTATACTCATCATGGTTTTTGTTTAAATGTTAATAAAAATCAAAGTTATTTTGATTTAATAGATCCTTGTGGATTTCCTGTGGAAGAAGTTAAACCAATTTCTATGGAAGAAATAAATGGGGAAGTAATTAATTATTTAGATGTTAAAAATAAAATAGTTGAAAATTTTAAAGAGGTTTTTGGAAAAAATGGCGAAGCTTAATTTAGTTGAAGCAATTAATCTTGCTTTAAAGCAAGAAATGAAAAAAGACGGAAAAATAGTTTTAATTGGAGAAGATATTGGTGAAGATGGTGGTGTTTTTAGAGTTACAGAAGGTCTTGCAAAACTTTATGGTAATGAAAGAGTTATGGATTCTCCTTTAGCTGAATCTGGAATTCTTGGAACTTCTATAGGCATGGCTGCTACTGGCTTGAAACCAATTTCGGAAGTTCAATTTGAAGGATTTTTGATGCCTGCATTTGACCAGCTTATATCTCACGCTTCAAGAATAAGAAATAGATCTAGGGGGAGATTTACTGCTCCAATGGTTTTGAGATGTCCAATTGGTGGGGGAATCAAAGCGCTTGAACATCATTCAGACTCTCCTGAAGCCTATCTTATACATACCCCTGGTTTGAAAGTAGTTATTCCTTCTAATCCTTATAATGCAAAAGGTTTGATGATCTCTGCAATTAGAGATCCAGATCCAGTTATCTTTTTTGAGCCTAAGAAAATATACCGGGCTATTAAAATGGAAGTTCCTGAAAAAGAATATACTGTTCCAATTGGAAAAGCTCATGTTGTAAAAAAAGGAGATGATGTTACGATTATTACTTATGGTGCCTGGGTAAAAACTGTTAGGGAAGCTGTTGAGAAAATGTCTGATGTTTCTGTAGAAATTGTAGATCTTCGTACTCTTTCCCCACTTGATACAACTACTATTATTAATTCCGTGAAAAAAACAGGTAAATGTGTGATTGTTAATGAAGCTCAAAGAACTGGGGGATTTGCAGCGGAAATAATTGCTAGGATAAATGAAAAAGCTTTTTTCAACTTGGAAGCTCCTGTTGAAAGAGTTACAGGATATGATATTGTTGTCCCGCTTAGAAAATTTGAAAATCTCTATTTGCCAACCCATCAGAAAATTATTAATGCTGTCGATAAGGTTATGAAGAATTCTGGTAAGTAGATTATTTTAGACTACTTATTCTCTTTCGGAAGTATTAAATATATTTCTAAACTTTTTACTTAATAAAAAAGATGGCTTATGAATTTAAGTTCCCAGATGTTGGAGAAGGAATCACTGAAGGAGAAATAGTGAAATGGCTTGTGAAAGAAGGAGAAGATGTTAAAGAAGATCAAAATATTGTTCAAGTTGAAACTGACAAGGCAGTAGTGGAACTTCCAAGCCCTAAGAAAGGTAAAATGCTGAAAATAAATTTTAAAGAAGGAGAGAATATTAAAGTTGGAGAGGTTCTTTGTGTTATTGGTGGCGCTGGGGATAAAGTAGTTGTTTCTAAGAAAAAAGAAATAAAAAAAGAGCCTATAAAAAAATCTATTGAAAAGAAAAAAGATTCTTTCGGAGTTGTTGGAGAATTGGAAGCTTCTGGAGAGGATTATGAAACTAGTGAGATGGGTCAATCTGAAACAATGATTGGAAGTTCTCAAACGAAAAAGATTTTGGCATCTCCAATTGTAAGAAAACTTGCTAGAGAGATGAAAATAGATCTTAGTAAAATAAAAGGTTCTGGCAATGGTGGAATAATTTTGAAATCAGATTTGGGAGTTAAAAGAATGAAGACAATTGAAAAACCAGCTCAGCAAAAAATACTTGTAAAAAAGAAATATGATGAGTATGGATATCTTGAAAGAATTCCTCTTAAAGGAATTAGGAAAACCATTGCTAAAAATATGGTGATCTCTCATACTGAGACTGCTCCAGTTACTGCTATGGAAGATATTGATGTATCTAAACTATGGAATCTTAGATCCAAGGAAAAGAAAATATTGGAAAAGAAAGGAATAGATTTAACATTTCTTCCATTTATTATTAAAGCCGCAATAGCTGCTTTGAAAGAAAATCCCCTTCTTAATTCAAGCATTGAGGAGGATGAAATTGTTATTAAGAAATATTTTAATATAGGTGTTGCTGTCGAAACAGAAGTTGGTTTGATGGTTCCCGTGGTAAAAATTGCCGAGGACAAAACTATAATTCAATTAGCTAAGGAGATAAAAGAATTAGCTGAAAAATCTAGATCTAGAAAAATAGATCTTATGGATTTGAAAGGAAGCACATTTACCATTACCAATTACGGTTCTATCGGTGGAAATTATGGTACCCCCATAATTAATCCTGGAGAAGCTGCTATCTTGGGACTTGGAAGAATATTTGATAGAGCGATTTTGGAAAAAAAGAAAATGAGAAATGCTAAAATTCTTCCAATATCTTTGACTTTTGACCATAGAATTTTAGATGGTGCTCAGGCAGCTAGATTCTTAGAATCTTTAAAATTATTCCTCGAAGATCCTGCAAATTTATTAATGAAATTGAAATAAATATATAAAGCTTATATTCTTTAAATTATGAAGATGGTGAATTTGAATACTTTTTTTAAACCTAAAAGAATTGCAGTAATTGGCGCTTCTAAAAATCCAAATAAGGTTGGGCATGTTATTATGAAAAACATAATAGATGGTGGATTTGAGGGAAAAGTTTTCCCAGTAAATAATTCAGGTGGAGAAATATTAAATTGCAAAGTTTTTACAAATATAAAAAAAATAAAAGATCGAGTTGATTTAGCAGTTATCTCTGTACCTGCAAAATTTGTTTTGAAGGTTGTTAAAGATTGTAGGGATAAGAATGTAAAAAATGTCTTGATAATTAGCTCTGGTTTTAAAGAAATTGGAAATTCTAAACTTGAAGAGAAACTTGCTGATTTCTTGAATAAGAATAAAATGATGGCTATTGGTGTTAACTGCTTGGGAATTTATGATTCCCATAATAAATTGGATACATTGTTTCTTCCTAGATATCGACTTAAAAGACCTTCTCCTGGTTGTATTGGTTTTGTTTGTCAGTCAGGTGCTGTTGGGTCAGCTATATTGGATATTGCAACAGAACAAGGTCATAAATTTTCAAAATTTATTAGTTACGGCAATGCTACTCAGACTGATGAGTCTGATCTTTTAGCTTATCTTGGAAATGACCCTAATACTAAAGTTATTTGCCTTTATGTTGAAGGAATAAAAGATGGAGAAAAATTTTTTAAAACTATCAAAGAAGTTTCTAAGAAAAAACCTATAATTGCTTTAAAGGGAGGCCTTACAGAACAAGGCATGAAAGCAGCTCTTTCTCATACTGGATCTTTGGCCGGTAAAAAAGAAATTTATTTTGGCATCTTTAAACAAACTGGAGTCATAAGAGCGGATTCCTTAGAAGAGATGTTTAATATTGCTTCTCTTTTTGAGAAAAAAATAAAATTTAAAGGAAATCGTTTACAAGTTATAACTAATGGGGGAGGTTATGGAATTATTTCTACAGATAATATTGTTTCATCTGAAAATTTAACTATGGCTGAACTCTCTAATAACTCTAAAAAAGTTTTCAAGAAAGTCTTTCCTAAAACTATTAATCTTAGAAATCCATTAGATCTTGTAGGTGATGCGACAACTGAAAGATATAAAATAGCTTTGGAAGAATGCACCAAAGACAAAAATATTGATGGAATTATTCTTGTTGTTTTGTATCAAACCCCCTTAATTACTACAGATATTGTCGAGATTATTTCTGAATATAAAAATATTGGCAAGCCAATTGTTGTGATCTCTACTGGCGCTGAATTTACAGAAGTTTTATCAGAATCTTTAGAGAAACTAGGGATTCCTACGTTTTCATTTCCTGAGGAAGCTATAAAATCAATAGACAAAATGGTTGGATATCAAAAATTTATTTCTAAAAGATAATTCTATTTTAAGTTAGTTTAGTTATTAGTAACATTATTGACATCCCCATTATTAGGAATATTAGCTGTAACCAAGATTCTTTAATGTTAAATTTTTTATGAAGTTCTGGCATTAGATCTGATCCTGCAATGTAAATAAATCCTCCAGCAGCTATTGGGGCTAAAATTATTTCTATATTTGGAATAAATTTGCTTGACACTAGTGCAATGATTGTTCCCAATATCGCTACTGATCCAGATAAAAAGTTGATAAATAATGCTTTTGATCTAGAAAAACCCCCATGCACAAGCACTCCGAAATCCCCTATTTCTTGAGGAATTTCATGAAGCATGACTGCTATTGTTGCAGCTATTCCAGTTGGAATACTCAATAAATAAGAAGATCCAATTATTAACCCATCAAGAAAATTATGTACTCCGTCACCCACTATATTCATTATTGCAAATCTATGAATCTGTTTTTTATTTGAAGGAAGGTGGAGATGTCTCCAATGGATTATCTTTTCTGTGACAAAAAAGATTGCTATCCCTGATAAAATTAATATTGAAATATTTTTATCGAAACCGTATTTTTCAATTATTTCTGGAATTATATGAAAAAATACTGTTCCAAATAAAGCCCCTACAGAAAAGCTAATAAAATAAATTATTATTTTATTTAATTTTTTAATTTTTATAGATAATGTGAAAATTCCGATAAATGAAATTAAACTGACAAAAAAAACGCTAATTATTGCGTACACCCAATTTTCAACCATATTGATAAATATGATATGGTGTATTTAAGGTTTTTTGAGATAAATCTAAAAACTAATTTTTGTTCATAATTTAATGTATATTGATTCGCATTGTCACATCGATAAATTGGATAATATAGAAAAGATAGTTGAAAATTCTAAAAATGCTGGCGTTGAAATGATAATTTCCAATGGTTTAAATCCAATTAATAATAAACTTGTTTTAGAGTTATCTAAAAAATTTAAAGAAGTGGAAGTAGCACTTGGGATGTATCCTATTGATTCTTTAGAACTTAAAAAATCTGAGATTGATCAGGAGATTGAATTTATTAAAAAAAACTCTAATAAGATTATTGCCATTGGGGAAGTTGGTCTTGATTTTAAAGAAGGCTTAGAAACAAGAAAAAAACAAGAAAAAACATTTAGAGAATTTGTAAAACTTGCAAAGGATCTTGATAAGCCAGTGATTGTTCATTCTAGAAAAGCTGAAAAAGAATGTATTGAGATTCTTGAAGAACTTAATTCTAAGAAGGTTATAATGCATTGTTTTTCTGGAAAATTGAAATTAGTTAGAAAAATCTTCTCTAATGGTTGGTTTTTGACTATTCCTACATGTGTTAAACATTCTGAACATTTCCAAAAAATAATTGAGATTTGCCCTATTGAAAACTTATTATGTGAAACAGATAGTCCTTATTTACATCCTGATAAAAAATTTCCTAATGAACCAGCTAATGTTATTGAAAGTTATAAAATGATTTCTAAAATTAAAGATATTAATTTAGATAAAGTTGAAAAGAAGATCCAACAAAACTTCAAAAGATTATTTTCTTAACATGATTCAAAATCATGAATGCGGGGAGTAGGCTCTTAAAAATCTTAGATTTTTGGATCCTCCAACATTACGATTTTGGAGTATTCGAACCTAACGCACGGCGATTAGGATCCTTAGGCATTCATGATTCAAAATCATGAATGCGGGGAGTAGGATTCGAACCTACGCAGGCACTAAGCACACAGGATTGCTTATGACAATCCAATCTTATTGTATTCTAATGAATACAAGACATCTTAAGTCCTGCCCGTTTGACCACTCCGGAATCCCCGCTTAAAGTTCTAAAATTCAAAAGAAACATAGTTTAAAAGTTTTTGTTATTCAAAAGAATCATCAATTTTTTCTAAAATTTCTTCGACGTTAGTTGAAATATATTGCATTATTTCTGATTCTAAGGCTCTTGGGTTTCTTTCCTTAAATTTAATGGCATTGGCTGCTCCGGAAATAACTGCCATTTTTAATTTGTCAAATTCTTCTTCCATTGTTAAGATTGGCTTCTCAATTATTTAAAATTTATTATAATTAAGTTTAAAAACCAATTTGAAGATATTTTTTTATGAGACTTGATGATTTAATTGATTTCGAAGAAATCTTTTCAATTAAAGGATTAAAGGTAGTTGATACTTCCTTTATTGGTAGATTGAATAATTTTTTTGATAAAGATTCAATAGAGGAAGAAACTAACTTTTATGAAGGCCTGGTTAAATTATTAGATGATGAAATTTTGTTTCCTGAAGAGACTTTAATTGAATTAAAAAATTTTACAAATAGCTATAAAAAACATGCTAAAAGGGGCTTGAAACAGGGCAGATCCATTGATTCTGAAGGAGGATTTTATTTAAGAAATAAAGTTTATCTTGAAGATTTAAAAAGAACTTTAAAAGCTCTTAAATCTCTTGGTAGAAGAGAAACTAAATTAATTAATAAAGTTTTTAAAAAACACCCTGCAGAAGAATACATTTCTAGAAAATCTACCGAATATTTGGAAAACATCCTTGATTCGGTAATAGAAATTTCTAAGCGTCCTGGGATTATGAGATCTTGTGAAAGATATAATAATTATAATCCTAGCAATATTACTGATCAAAAAATTTTTGCAAAAGCCGTAGCTATTTCTGAAGATAGGCCAGTAACTATTCTGACAAAAGATAATGATTTTCAAAGAATACAATCAACCTTTTCCCTAATCATGATGTAAACATTTTATTTGGTGATCAATCTAATGAATATTTTTTGCATAATCCTACATTAGGTAAAAAAAATTGGAAAAGTGACGGAAAACTTCTTATTGGTTAATTTTAATTTTTCAATTAAAAATATAAAGTCTATTTTTGATATTATATCATGAAAGTAGAAGTGATAAAATCTCTCCGTTTTACTAAAATCTCTCCCAAGGATCTAGATAAATTAATTGAAGTTCCAAAAGATTCTTTGATGGGAGATTATGCTTTCCCTTGTTTTTCACTTTCTAAACAATTTAAAAAAAATCCTGCAGAAATAGCTAGAGAGTTATCTAAAAAAATTAAGTTAGGAAAGAATTTTGAAAAAATTGATATTAAAGGAAGTTATATTAATTTTTTCCTTAATCGGGAAATTATGGGAGGGGTAAACATTCTAAAAAAAAGATCATGATAGAATTTTCTCAACCTAATACTCACAAAGCTTTTCATGTCGGTCACGTTAGAGGAACATCTCTTGGAGAAAGTATTGCTAGAATAAATGAATTTTGTGGAAATAAAGTATTAAGGGCTAATTATTCTGGAGACACTGGAATGCATATAGCTAAATGGATTTGGTGCTATACTAAATATCATTCAAAAAAAGAATTAAGTGATGATGAAAGGTTCTTGGCAAATATTTATTCGGATGCAATCGGGAGATTAGAGAAAAACGAAAATTGGCAAAATGAAGTTGAAAAAATTAATAAAAAACTTGATTCTAGGTCAGATAAAGAATTAAATAAAATTTGGAAAGAAACTAGAAAATTATCTATAAAATCTTGGGATAAAATTTACCATGAATTGAATACGAAATTTGATATTCATTTTTTTGAAAGTGATGTTGAAAAAGCAGGTAAAAAGATTGCTAAAGAATTAGTAAAAAAGAATATTGCAGAAATATCTGATGGAGCTACAATAATTGATTTTGTAAAAGCTGGGAAACCTAATTTAGGAGTCTTAGTTTTGTTGAGAAAAGATGGAACTGTACTTTATGGTTCTAAAGATTTGGCTCTTGCAAAAAGAAAGTTTTATGATTTTAAGATAGATGAATCAATTTATGTTATTGGTAGGGAACAAGATATGTATATCCATCAGATATTTGAGACTCTCAAGTTGATTAATAAAAATAAAAATAAAAGTATTTATGTTCCTGTTAGTGAAGTCAGGCTTCCATGGGGTAAAATGTCCTCGAGGACTGG
>LWDU01037709.1_pt1 | contig 20080 bp, 24 predicted proteins | sample 727161 | NCBI WGS metagenome assembly LWDU01 (sample SAMN04566230, study PRJNA314399) | hydrothermal vent metagenome | isolation source: deep sea hydrothermal plume seawater | place: Mexico: Gulf of California, Guaymas Basin | collected 2004-07-11
CTCCAAGCTCCTCACCACGATCGGCGCCGCGGCCGTGCTCATCGGCGCGGTCGTGCTCGGCAGCAGCCTGAGCGGCAGCGCCGGCGACGCCCTCCCGACCGGCGAGTAATCATGCGCACGACCGTCCTCCTCGTTCTCGCCGTCCTGCTGGCGGTGCCCGCCGCCGGCCAGACGCCCGCCGCGCAGCAGGGTGTCCGGATCAAAGACCTCGTCGTGCCCGCGGGCGCGGTGCCGGTCCAACTCCTCGGCTACGGCATCGTGGTCGGGCTGGACCGCACCGGCGACCGGGCGCGAGGCCGCAACGGTGCGCCCTACACCGTGCAGAGCATCGCGAACATGCTGGAGCGGTTCGGCATCGCCGTGGACCCCGCGACGCTCGGCACGCGCAACGCCGCCGCCGTCATGGTCACCGCCACCCTGGACCCGTTCGCGGGGCCGGGCTCGGCCGTGGACGTGACCGTGGCTGCGCTGGGCGACGCGCGCTCGCTCTCGGGCGGCGTGCTGCTCCAGACGCCGTTGCAGGACATGGCCTCCGGCGGGGAGGTGGTCGCGCTCGCCCAGGGCCCCGTGCTGACGGGGACGCTCCAGGCCTCGGCCGCCGGCTCCACCACGCGGACCGGCCCTACGAACACGGGCCGTGTGCCCGGCGGGGGTGCCGTCATCCGCGCCGCCAGCGCCACGTTCCCGACCGACGTGCTGGACCTCTCCCTCCGCCGCCCGGACTTCTCGACCGCCGCCGCCATCGCGGCCTCCATCAACGGGCAGTTCCCCGGCAGCGCGACAGCGCTGCACGCCGGTGCCGTCCGCGTCGAGGTGCCGCCGGAGGTCGGGGCCGTGGGGATGATGGCCGCGCTCGACGGGCTGGCGGCGCGCGTGGACGCCCCCGCGCGCGTGGTGGTCAACGAGCGGACCGGCACCATCGTGGCCGGGGGCGCGGTGCGCATCTCCGAGGTCATGATCACCTACGGGGCGCTGACCATCTCGACGCAGGTGGACCCCGTGATCTCGCAGCCGAACCCGCTCGGCGATGGCGAGACCGTCCAGACGCGCGTCGGCTCCGCGCAGATCGACGCCGCGCCCGTCCGCTCCGTCGTCCTCCCGCCCAGCGCCGACGTCGCCGAGCTGGCGGCGGCCCTCAACGAGCTGGGGCTCTCCGCCCGCGACGTGATCGCGGTGTTCCAGGCCATCGACCGAGCCGGCGCCCTCCAGGGCGAGCTCGTCGTCCTCTAGCCCATCGCGCGATGACCGTGTCTCCGCTCGCCGCCTCGGCGCCCACCCCTTCCGCCAGCCGCTCCGCCACCTCTCCCGAGGAGGCCGCCGAGCAGTTCGAGGCCGTCCTCACCCGCCAGTTCGTCCAGGTCATGACCAAAGACCTCTTCGACGAGGAGGGCGAGGGGATGCTGTCCGGGCAGGCGGACCTCCAGCGCGATACGCTCACGGACGCGCTCACGCAGCACCTCACGGACGCCGGGACGCTCGGCATCGCGGACCTCCTCCTCACAGCGTGGGGCGAGTCCGCTCCGCCGGAAGCCCCCGCCGACCGCTCCCCGTCTCCCGCGACAGCCGAATCCGGCGGCACAGCCCCGTTCCGTTCTCGCGAGATGACGATGGAAGAGGCCCTCCGGACCTACGCGCCGGCTGCACAGCGGCCCGCATCGCTCGATTCTACCCAGTAGCTGCCGACGCCATGACGACTCCTCTCACGAGCGCCTTCGAAGCCGAGCGGGACGCCCTCCTCGCCGTCGCGACCTCCGCGCGCGCGCAGGTGGACGCGCTGGCGGAAGGCCCCGACGCGTTCGAAGCCGCCGTCTCGGCCACGCTCGACGCCGTCTCGGACCTCGACGCCTGCCAGCGCCGCCGCCAGCGGCACGCGGCCGACCCCACCTCCGGCGACGTGGACCCCGCCGCCCGCGAGGCGCTGGAGTCCGCCGCCGCAGACGCACAGCACGCCTGCGATGTGCTCGCGTTCGCGCTCCGGCACGCCGCCGCGCTCGGGCGGGACCTCCTCCGGGTCGGGCACGAGTCCGAGCCCCTCGGCCAGGTCTACACCGCCCGGGGTGCCGTGGCGGCTACGGGTCGGGCGGTCCGCCCCCTCGGCACGCGCCTCCCATGAGTCTCTCCAACCTCTACCTCACCGGCCGCCGTGGTCTCCTCGCCGCCCAGGCAGGGACGAACGTGGCCGGGCAGAACCTCGCGAACGTTGAGACGCCGGGGTACTCCCGCCGGACGCTCCGCCTCTCGACGGACCCCATCCCACGAGGCGGCATCGTGTTCCACGGCGTCGCGCCGGGCGCTGGCGGCGGCGTGGGGGTGACCTCGCTGGACCGCCTCCGCAGCGCCATCATGGATGACGCCGTGCGCGATGCGCGAGCGGGGGAGGGCGGTGCTGACGAAAGCGCCCGCCTCCTCGCGTCGTTCGAGGCGCGCCTCGCGCCGGACAGCGGCGGCGGCTTGCTGGGCGCGCTGGACTCCTTCTACGCCTCCTGGTCAGACGTGGCCGCCGCGCCCACGGATTCCGGCCGTCGCGACGTGCTGCTCGCCTCGGCCCGCGCGATGGTCCAGGCTGTGCAGACCGCCAGCGGGCGGATGGACGCCGTCGCGGCCTCCACGCAGGGCGAGCTCCAGACGGCCGTCGGCGAGGTGAACGACCTGCTGAGCGAGATCGCCAGCTTGAACGCGCAGGCCCGCGCGGCGCACGCCACCGGCGCCGAGGCGCACGACGTGCTGGATCAGCGGGACCAACTCCTCGACCAGCTCTCCAGCTTCGTCCCCGCCCAGGTGCGCCCGCAGGACGACGGGACCGTGACCGTCACCGTGGCGGGCATGATCGGCGTCCAGGGCGAGACCTCGGAGGCCTTCGAGCTCCGGCTGCCGCCCGAGACGGACCAGCCGCAGGTGTTCGCGGCCGGCGCCCGCCACCCGCTCCGCCTCGACGCGCTGGCGGGAGGGCGCGTCGGTGCCCAACTCGGACTGCTCAACGACGCCATCCCGGCGGCACGCGAGAGTCTGGACGCCCTCGTCGCCGAGGTCGTCGGCTCCGTCAACGCCGCCCACGTGCAGGGCGAGGGGCTGGACGGCCAGACCGGCCGCACGTTCTTCGATCCCACGGGGACGAACGCGGACTCGTTCGCGCTCAGTGCGGACCTCACGAGCGGCGACGCCATCGCGGCGGGAACGGCAGGGGCCGGGCCGGGCGATGCGGCCGTCGCCAACGCGATCGTGGACGGCAGCGCCTCGGCCACGGCCACCCTCACGGACCTCCTCACCGACATAGGCACGCGGACGCAGAACGCTTCCGCCGCCGCAGAAGCCAACGCGGCGGTCGCCGCTCACACGGAGGCCCTTCGCGATGGCATCTCGAGCGTCTCCACGGACGAGGAGATGACCAACCTCATCCGCTACCAGCAGGCCTACGCGGCCTCCGCGCGCGTCATCGAGACGGCCAACACCCTCTTCGACTCGCTCCTCTCGATCTAATCGCCATGCCGAGCCCGCTCCATTCCGTCGTCGGACGCTCCCTGACCCAGATCGGCGTGGACCGCGCCCTCCCACGCACGCGCGCTCAGGTGGACGACCTCCGCGAGCAGCTGGCGACGGGGCTCCGCGTGCGCCGCGCCTCCGACGATCCGGGCAGCTACGGCCAGGCGCGGCGGCTGGAACAGGTGGAGAGCCGCCTGACTCAGGTGGAGCGCGGGCTCGGGCTGGCGGACCTCTGGTCCAACCGGACGCAGGACGAGCTAGACGCCGTCTCGACGCTCTTCGCGGAGGCCTACGAGACCGGCCTTCGCGCCGCGAACGGCGTGGTGGACCTCGAACCGCTGGCGGCCAAGACCGAGTCGCTCCGAAGCGAGGTGATCGACCGGCTCAACGCCCAGAGCGACGGCGAGTACCTCTTCGCGGGAAACCAGACGCGGACGCAACCGCTCCAGGCAGACGGCACGCTCGCCGCGGGCGACTTCTCCGGACAGCGCGAGCGCGAGATCGCGCCCGGCATCACGCTCGCCGTCAACATCCCCGGCAGCGACGCTTTGATGATCGACGGAGAGGCCGCGCCTGCGCGTCTCCAGGCGCTCGCGGACGCGATCCGTGGCGGCGACCCGACGGTCATCCGAGACGCGCTCGAATCCGTGGGTGCCGGGCGCGATCACTACATCGACCTCGGCGCTCGTGCCGGGACCACCGCGCAACGGCTGGACGCCGCCCGTTCCGGGCTGGAGGCTCAGAAGCTCTACACCGCCGAGGCCCGCTCCGAGGCGGAGGACGCGGACGTGGTGGAGGTCCTCGGCGCGCTGGAGCGCCAGCAAGCGGCGCTGGAGGCCGCCCTCCGTGCGACCGCCGCGTCCATTCAGCCGTCGCTGATGGACTACCTCCGGTAGCGGAGGGCACCGAGTCGGCCGAGCGCGAGGCGGGAGGGGCGTCCGCGCCATACGTCGTGCAGAGGTGGGCCGCGCGCTGGCGGACGGTCCGAACGAGCGGAAGGGGGCGTGTCGAGGGGCGCGAGCGGGTGAGAGGAAAGGCCTCGGACTCGCGCGGGACCCGCCGTGCGTCCCCGTCGCCGCCCGGTTCATCGCGCTGGTGAGAGCCGCCGCCAGCGGGGCGGGAGGGAAGGGCGTTGCACAGGGTTCCCGGTCGGGACCCGTTGAGACGGGCTGAGTGTCATGCTCGCGTACCGGATTCTCGGTCGATACGGCGATTCGAGAGAAAAGCGGCGGCCGGGGTGGACGGCAGGCGGTGGGGATCGAAAACGGAAGCAGGTCGGATGTGCCGGCCGCCAGAACCAACCGCCCCCCGGGTACCTCTCATGTCCTTCCGCGTCAACACCAACGTCCAGGCGATGCGCTCGTTCGCGGCGCTGAACTCGACCAACGAGGAGATCGGCGTCCGCCAGATGCGCCTCGCCACCGGCAGCCGCCTCAACCGTGCCGAGGATGACACGGCCGGCTACACCATCTCCAAGAAGCTCCAGGCCAAGACCCGCGGCCAGGCGCAGGCGCTCTCCAACATCGGCGACGCCAAGAACATGCTGACCGTCGCCGAGGGCAGCCTCTCCTCCGTCCAGGACATCCTGATGACGATGAAGGAGAAGGCCGTGCAGGCCGCCAACGACACGATGGGCAGCGACGAGCGCGCGATGAGATCGAGGACGTCCTCGGCAACACGGAGTTCAACGGCACGAAGCTCTTCGACGGTGACGGCGGCGCGTCCCGCAGCTTCTCCTTCCAGGTCGGCGACACGCAGAACGACAGCTTCGGCGTCAGCGTGGACAAGCTCGACGCCACCGAGCTCGGCATCGGCGGCGGGGCCGCGGCCGCGCAGCTGGACTACGGCCAGAACTGGGGCAACGGCTCCAACTTCGCCGTCGTGGACTCCGCCATGGGGACCTACGCCGGTGGCCCGGACTCCTTCTCCTTCGAGGTCGTGAGCAAGGACAACACCGGTGGCTCCGAGTCCGTCACCTTCCGCGTGACCGATCGCGCTGGCAACTCCCAGGACTACGTCGGCGCGGCGGGCCTGGACACCAGCGGCGCGGGCCTCATCGAGGGCCTCCAGGTCAACTTCGGCGACGCCAGCGGCACCGCCGTCAACGCCTCCGCCGAGTCCACCGGCTTCTTCGAGGTCGGCGACACGTTCAGCATCGACGTGACCTCCGGCTCGATCGACGTCAGCGACGCCGCTGCGGCCCGTGGCACGATCGGCTCCATCGACAGCGCGATCTCGAAGGTCAGCGAGCAGATGTCCACCATCGGCGACTCGCAGTCCCGCCTCACCTTCAAGGCGGACAACCTCGAGACCTCGAAGACGAACTACGAGGCCGCTCGCAGCCGGATCGAGGACGCGGACTTCGCGCAGGAGCAGATGAACATCGTCAAGCTCCAGATCCTGCAGCAGACGGGCTCCGCTTCCTTCGCGCAGGCCAACGCCGCGCCCCAGTCCGTCCTCTCGCTCTTCTAGAGCGAGCGCCGAGCCGGGCCTTCCTGAGGACCCTGTTCTGGCGGCCGACGCAGGCCCGCGCTCCGCGGCCCGCCGTCCCCACCGGCGGCGGGCCGCTTTTTTCTGGCCGCCCCCTAAACGCTTCTTCCCACCGCTCGATCCTCCGAGTACGCTCCGCCTCCCATGACCTCCGCTTCGCGCCAGTACCACGCCCAGGCCGTCCTCGCTGCTTCCCCCGTGGAGCTCATCGACAAGCTGTACGGCCTCGGCATCGCGGCCGCCCACCGGGGCGACGCGCCGCACGTCCGCCGCGTACTGACCGAGCTCGTGACCGCGCTCGACGAAGAGCGGGGCGGCGAGCTGGCGACGCGCCTCCGCGACCTCTACGAGTACGCACTGCGCGAGTCCGCCACGGGCAACCTGGAGCCCACCATCTCCGTCCTGACCGGCCTGCGCGAGACGTGGCGCGAGGCCTTCCTCACCCCCGCCGCCGCGGCGTGAGCCCATGACCGCCAACCTCTCGTCGCTGTACAACGCGAGCTCGCTCTACGAGCAGCTCATCAACCAGGTGATGCAGATCGAGTCGCAGCCGCGGCTCAAGCTCAGCGCCGCCAAGAGCGACGAGACCATCTACAAGGCGGTCCTCAGCGACTTCGACAGCCGCGTGTCTGCGCTCCACTCCCGGCTGGAAGGCATGGCGGACCCCTTCCGCTCGCCGTTCGCCGCGATGACAGCCACGGCCGGGGACGGCTTCTCCGCCGAGGCCTCGGACGAGGCGGCCGCCGGAGAGCACCGCGTGCGCGTGCTCCGCCTCGCGGCAGCGGACACCCGCCTCTCGCGGCAGTACGCCTCGGCGGCCACGGACCTCTCGTCCAGCCTGGGCGCCAGCGCGCGGACGCTGACCGTCGGCATCGCGCAGCCGGACGGCTCCGTGGTGGACCTGGACGTGTCCTACGCCCCGCCCGAGGGCGCCACGAACGCCGACGTGCTCGCCGGCATCTCCGCCGCCATCAACAGCGCCGTGGAAGCGGCCGAGGACGACGGCACGCTGGAAGAGGGCACCGGCGCCCGCTCGACGCTTATCCGCGAGTCCGGCACCCACGCCCGCCTCTCGCTCCGCAGCGACGCGACGGGCTACGGCAACAAGCTCGCGATCTCCGGAGACCCCGACCTGCTGGCGGCGCTCGAGATCGGCAACGAATCGGTGCGCGCTGGGACGGGCGGCGGCGCCGTCTACGATGTGGGCACGGATGCCGCGTCCTCCGCGCTCAGTGCGTCGTTCGAGTTGGACGGCCTCACGATCTACCGCGATTCGAACACCGTCAGCGACGCCCTGGACGGCGTCACCTTCACGCTGAAGGCGCCGGGAGAGGAGAGCCGCCTCACGGTCGCGCCCGACGCCAGCTCGATGCGCAAGGAGATCGACGCGTTCGTGAAGGACTACAACTCGCTCATCACCTTCCTCAACCAGAAGTCGGCCGTGGACCCGGACTCGGGCAACCGCGGGGCGTTCGCGGGCGATGCCGGCGTCAACGCCCTCCGCTTTGGTCTCCGGACCGACGCCACCGGCACGATGGAAGGCGCACTCAGCGGCCTCGCGGCACTCGGCATCGAGACCAAGCGCGACGGCACGCTCACGATCGCCGACGAGAGCGCGCTCACGGACGCGCTGGCCTCGTCTCCCGCTGCCGTCGCCGCCGTCTTCGATGGAGAAGACGGGATCGTCTCCCGGATGTCCACGCGGCTCGATAGCCTCCTCGGCTCGGACGGTGTGATCGCCTCGCGCCAGAAGGCGACCGAGCAACGGATCGACCGGATCGGCGACCAGATCGAGCGCTGGGACTCCCGGCTGGCCGCGCGTGAGTCCTCGCTCCGGGACCAGTTCAACATGCTGCAGGAGGTGCTGGCCCAGGTCGAGAGCCAGCAGAGCTCCCTCGCCTACTACTCGACGGGCGGCTACTACTAGGCTCTGACTGGCGAATCCAGATCGGCCTACACGCGGCCCCGGAGCCGTCCCGCCGCGTCGCGCTCCATCGCCGTAGCTCGCGCTACGTCTGCTTCACGCGCGGGCCGCCCCCGGTCCTCGCGTTCGGCCTCGCTCCGAATCACCAGACAGAGCCTAGACTTCCACGATGCCGACTCCGACCGACACCCTCCGCGCGATCCTCGCCTCCGGCCACGCAGCCGAAGAGGCCCTCGCCTCGGCGGATCTCCCCGGCGCGCTGGCGGCTCTTTCGGAGCGGCGTCAGCACCTCGACGCGCTCACGTCGGCAGCCCCCGCCACGGGGCACGAGGCCGCCGGCCTCCTCGCCGAGGTCCACCGTCAGAGCGACCGCCTCCGGACGGGCGCCGCCGAACGCCTCCGCTCCACCGAGGACGCCCTCCGCCAGGCGGGCGCCGTCAGCCGCGCACACGGCCGGTACCAGACGGGCCCCGCCAGCGCACACGTGCTCGATACCGCCCCGCGCGGAGGAATCTCGGGAGCTCGCTAAACGGACGGCGCTGCCGCTCGATCCTAGGGGTACAGCGCTGTCTCCACCGCCATGAACATCCGCCCGACCTCCCCCTACGCCACGCCTGCCGCTGAGGTCGGCGGTGTGCGCGCCGAGGCGAACGCGACGTCCGGCCGGACGTCTTCCTCTCCCGCGCCGCCCGCTGGCGCCGATTCCGAGGACCGCGTGGAACTGTCTGCACAGGGCCGTGAGGCCGCCCAAGCGAGCGCCCTCGCTCGCGCATCCGACCCCGACCTGGAGGCAGCCCGCGTGGGACTCCGCGCCCAGCCCGAGATCAGTCCGGCCCGCGTGCAAGAGCTCCGGGAGGCCATCGCGGACGGCGCGTACGATACGCCTGAGGCGATCGACGCGATTGCAGGCGCGCTGACCCGGCGGCTCTAGCCGGCCGCGCGCTCGTCGAGGAAGCCCTCCTCGCGGTAGCGCTTGAGCTTGTTGCGGATGGTCCGGTCGCTGATGCCGAGCCGGTCCGCCGCCTGGACCTGATTGCCGCCGCTCTCCTCCAGCGCCTGGAGAATCATCTCGCGCTCCATCTCGTCTAGCGTGACGACCGCGCGAGGCCGTGGCGCGAGGCCGCCCGGCGCCGCCGTCGCGTCCGCCAGCAGGGCGTGGTCCACGTCGCTCACGTCGATCTCCGTCCGCTCCGCGGAGAGCACCACGCCCCGGTGGATGAGGTTTTCCAACTGGCGGACGTTGCCCGGCCAGTCGGAGTCCTGGAGCCGCGCTTGCAGCGCGTCGGAGAGCGTCTTCGTGCCGAAGCCGTAGAGCTCGCAGTACTTCTCGACGAACCGTCGCGCGAGGAGGAGCACGTCGTCCCCGCGGTCGCGGAGCGGGGGGATGGTGACGGGGAACACCGCGAGGCGGTGGTAGAGGTCGTCCCGGAACTGTCCGGTTTCGATGGCCTCCGCCACGTTCCGGTTCGTCGTCGCCACCACGCGCACGTCCACGCGCTTGGGCTTCGGCGTGCCGACGGCCTGGACCTCGCCCTCCTGGAGCACGCGGAGGAGCTTGGCCTGCACGGCCGGCTCCACCTCGGTGACCTCGTCCAGCAGAAGGGTGCCGCCGTCGGCCTCCTCGAACACGCCCACGTGATGGTCGATCGCGCCGGTGAACGACCCTTTCCGGTGCCCGAACAGCGCGCTCTCCACGAGCTCGCGGGGGAGGTTCGCGCAGTTGATCGCGACGAACGGGCCGGAGCGGCCGCTCTGCTCGTGGAGGTAGCGGGAGAGGACCTCCTTGCCGGTCCCGCTCTCGCCGTGGATGAACACGGGCGCCTGGCTCCGCGCGACGGTCTCCGCCAGTTCGCGGAGCCGGACGATGCTCGGGTGCTCGCCCACGAAACGAGGCCCCTGCTTCTTCTTGGCCGCGCCCGAGGCTTTCGGTTTGGAGGCGGGCGCCGCCTCACGGCGCGCCTCGCGGCGCGCGTCGATCTGCTCGCGCACGCGGTCCGCCAGCGCGTCCACGGCGAACGGCTTGGGCAGGTAGTCCACGGCGCCGTTTCCCATCGCCATCACGGCGTGCTGGACGCTCGCGTGCCCCGTTAGCATAACGGCCGGCAGGTCCGGGTAGTTCTCGCGCACGTGCGCGAGAAGCTCGAACCCGTCCATGTTCGGCATCTGGTAGTCCGTGAGCAAAAGGTCGAACTCCTTCTCCCGCAGCCGCTCCACGGCTTCGATGGCATCGCCAACGCTTTCGACCTCAAATCCGCGCCGCGTGAGGACTCGCGATACGACCGTACGAAGGGGGAGCTCGTCGTCCGCGAGGAGGACGCGAGGGGGGGCCTGCTCGGGCATGTGGGAGGGAGTGAACAGGAAAACGGGAGGCCGGGGCGCAGCGCCGGGGATTCGCTGCGGCCGGGCGCCCAAAGTAGCACCGGACCTCGCCAGCGTTAGGGGAGGCCACGGAACGCACGGCGGGGGAGAGGCAAGGGATTCCGGCGCGGACGGTCGTTCCTTCCGTCTCGATCCGGGACGGGAGGCGTCAGGCTCCGTCCTACGCGCTGGCGGCGGTTGGCACGGGGTTGGGACCAGCGGGCGCAACCACCGACCTCGCCCCGTGACGACCCCCTCTCTCCGGCTCCTTCAGAACGCGATGCAGGCCTACTCCGCGCGTCTGCAGGGCCTCGCGTCGAACGTCGCGAACCTGGATACGCCGGGGTACCGGCGCATCTCGGTCTCGTTCGAGGACGAACTACAGGACGCGCGGCGGAGCGGGAACGCCGACCCCGGCACGCTCACCGCGGAGGTCTCCGTGGAGGACCGGCCCGCCCAGCTCGAAGACGAGCTGATGGAACTGGCCGATACGCAGATGCGCTCTCAATTGGCGTCTCGCGCGCTCCACGAGCACTTTTCCCGCGTCCGCACGGGCATCACCGGTCGCGCGCTCTAGTCCATGCTGTCTCCCACACGGACGCTCAGCCCCTTCCAGACCGCCGCGCGAGGGCTGGAGGCCCAGCGCATCGCGATGGGCGTGGCGACGGAGAACATCGCCAACGCCACCACCAGCCGGACGGAAGACGGGACGGCGTACCGCGCCAAGCGGGCCGTCCACGAGTCAGCGACGGGTCCGGGCTCGTTCCGCTCGCTCCTGCTCCAGCGGCGGCTCGATCTGGACGTGCCCAACGGGCGGCACCTCGCCGGCTCCCCGCTCCGCACCTCGTCCGGCCGCGCCGACCTCGGTCCCCGGACGGAGGTCGTGGAGTCCGAGGGCGAGCGGCTCGAGTACGACCCTGAGCACCCGCACGCAGACGAGAACGGGTATGTCCACTACCCCGACATCAACGTCGTGGAGGAGATGGCGCGGATGATCTCCGCGAACCGGGTCTATGAGGCCAATCTCTCCACGGTCAAGGCGACGAAAGAAATGATCAAGCGCTCGCTCGAAATCTGAGTATGACCATCCGCACGTCCCCCTACGTCCAGGCCCCCGTGGCCCCCCGCCGCGCCTCGCTGGCAGCGGCGCCCGCCCCAGCTCTCTCCGCCAACGAAGCCGACCGGATCACGGCGGCCTTCCCGGAGAAGCCCGCCGTCGTGCAGCGCCTCTACGGTGCCGACCGGAACGTCCGCCAGCCCGCGGCGCTCGGCACGCGGCTGGACCTCTCGGCTTAGCCTCGCGCGACCGATGCTGCCCTCCGTCACCGCGCTCGCGTCTCGCGCCGCCGCCGCTCAGGCCCCCGCCACCGGCCCCGTCCGCGTGGGCGTGGCAGGGGAGGGCCGCCGCGCAGGAGGCCCGGACGGCCCCGCCTTCTCGGACACGCTCCGCGACGCCGTGGACTCCGTGGATCAGGCGCAGAAGGCCGCCGATGGGCAGGTGGAGGCGTTCGTCGCGGGCGAGACGGACAACGTCCACGACGTGATGATCGCGCTCAACCAGGCCGAGCTCCACTTCCAACTCCTCACCGAAGTCCGCAACAAGCTCCTGGAAGGGTACCAGGAGATCATGCGGATGCAGGTCTGATCCCCTCTGACCTCCGATGACCGGTCCCCTCGCTCCCGCCGTCCGCGCGTTCAACCAGCTGCCGCTCCAGCGGCGCGTTCTGCTGGGGGGCGTCGTCCTAGGCTCCCTCGTCGCGATGCTGCTGCTCGCGCGATGGGCGGCCGCGCCGGACTACGCGCTGCTCTTCGGCAACCTCTCCGCGACGGACGCCGGCGGCATCGTGGAGCAGATCGAGGGCGAAGGGATCGCGTACGATCTCCGCGACGGGGGGACCTCGGTGTACGTGCCGAAGGAGGAGGTCTACGGCCTCCGCCTCCGGCTGGCGTCCGCCGGCGCCGTGCCCGACGGCCCCGCCGGCTACGAGCTGTTCGACGGCGGCACGCTCGGCATGACCGACTTCATGCAGCGGCTGAACGTGAAGCGGGCGCTCGAAGGCGAGCTGGCGCGGACGATCGGCGCGCTCAAGCAGGTGCAGAGCGCGCGTGTGCACCTCGTGCTGCCGGAGCGGAGCGCTTTCCGCGATCAGCAGGTCTCGCCGAGCGCGTCCGTGGTCCTCTCGATGGGGAGCCCTCTGGGCGCGGATCAGGTGGCCGGCATCGCCGCGCTCGTGGCGGGCGCCGTGGAAGGCATGACCCCCTCGGACGTGACCGTGCTCGACGCGGCGGGGCGGATGCTGACCGGCCCCGAGGGCATGGGCGGCGAGTCCGGCCTGACGAGCGCGCAGCTCCGGATGCGTCAGGAGATCGAGTCGCACCTCGTGGAAGCGGGGCAGTCCATGCTGGACCGGATGCTCGGCCCCGGCCGCGCCGTCGTCCGCGTCTCGGCAGACCTCGACCTCTCGCGCAAGGAGTCTGAAACGCAGGAAGTGGACCCCGAGGCTCAGGTGCTCATCTCCGAGGAGCGGCAGGAGGAAGTGGGGCAGGGGACCGGCGCCACCGCCAGCGTCCGCAACTACGACATCACGCGCCGCACGATCCGCGAGCAGCAGGAGGCCGGAGGCGTCCGCCGCCTGACGGTTTCCGTCCTGCTGGACGAGGCCGCGCCCGCCGTGGACGTGGCCACACCGAAAGAGTCCGGCGCCACGCCGTTCACCGACGCGCAGCTCGGGCAGATCGAGTCGCTCGTCAAGAACGCCGTCGGCTTCGACGAGGGGCGTGGCGACCGGTTTGCCGTCCAGCAAATCCGCTTCAACGACTCCGCCGTGCCGTTCGCGGAGGAGGCGCAGGCGCAGCAGCGCGCCGAGCTCATCTCGCTGGCCGCCCGCTACGGCGTGATCGTGCTGGCGCTGTTCCTGGCCTACCGGCTGCTCCGCCGCCTCGCGGACCGTCTCCAGGAACCCGCCCCCTCGCCCTTCCAGATCGACGCGCTCGCGTCCGACCCGCTGGCGGATCTCCTGCCCGAGCCGACCGCTTCCGCTGCGGCCCTCGGCGCGACGGAGCCTGCGGACGACGACGAGCCCGCGACCGTCATCGAGTCGGTCAGTGACGGGGTCTACGCCGAGAAGCTCTCGGACGAGGCCCGCCTGCACCTCGCGGACTCCGTCGACTTGCTCAGCCACATCGCAGAGACCATCGACACGCGCCCGGACGAGGCCGTGGAGGTGGTCCGGGCCTGGCTCCGCGAGGACGCCGAGGCCGACGCCGCGCTCTCCTCCCAGGCTCCCCGCTCATGACCGCCCCCGCCCTCTCCGGTGCCCAGCGCGCCGCCGTGCTCGCCGTCGCGCTCGGCGTCGAGACCTCCAGCAAGCTGATCCCCGGGCTCTCGGACGCCGAGGCCGAGCGCGTGACCGTCGAGATCGCGCGGCTGCAGAGCGTCCCGAGCGAGACCGTCGAAGCCGTCTTGAAGGAGTTCTACCTGGACGCGAGCCGCCTGGGCACGGCGTCTCTCGCGAAAGGCGGGCTCGCCGCCGCGCGGGAGCTCATCACCTCCGGCTTCGAGGAGCCCCGTGCGACGCCGTTGCTCCACCGCGTGGAGGCCGCGACCGAGGGCACGGGCTTCGATCTCGCTCGCCGCGCCGAGCCCGCCCGGCTGGCGGCGTTCATCGCCGGGGAGCACCCGCAGACGGCTGCCCTCGTCCTCTCCCGCCTGGAAGCGCGCCCCGCCGCCGACGTCCTCACGCGCCTCCCCGCGGAGTCCCGCGCAGACATCATCCGCCGGCTCTCGTCGCTCGGCACGCCCAGCCCCGAGGCGCTGCGCTCTCTCGACGAAGCCCTCCGCCAGTCGCTCGGGCCGCAGCCGGAAGCGAGCGGCGGCGCCAAGAAAGCCGCCGACATCCTCACGCAGGCCAGCCGCGAGGCGAGCAAGTCCGTGCTGGAGGCCCTCCAGGCGCAGGACCCCACGCTCGCCTCCGAGATCGAAACGCTCATCTTCACCTTCGACGACCTCGTGGGCTTGAGTGATCGCGCCCTCGGCCGCGTGCTCTCGGGCGTGGACCAGAGCGTCCTCGCGCTCGCCCTCCGCGGCACCGAGGTCGCCTTCCAGGAGCGCGTCTTCGGAGCCATCAGCGAGCGCGTCGGGGCCGCCGTTCGAGAAGAGATGGAGCTCGCCGCGCCTGCCAGGGTCAGCGACGTGGAGGACGCGCAGCGGACCATCGCGGAGGCCGCCCTCGCGCTCGCTGAGAGCGGCGAGATCGAGGTGGGCGCGACGGAGAGCGCCGCCACCACGATCTGATGAGCGCGGTTCTCCCCGACCCCCAGCCGTACCACTTCACGGCGTTCGACGCGGGGCTGGAGTCCTCGCCCGCGCCCCCCGCCAACGGGGCGGACGCGGGTGACGATCCCTCGCCCGCTCCCGACGCCGCCGACGAGGTCCGCGCCGAGCTCCAACCCCGCCTCGACGCGCTGGCGGCCGAGGTCGCCGCCCTCGAAGCCGAGCGGGACGCGCTCCGCGCCGAGCTCGACGCGGCCCGGTCCGAGGCCGAGGCCGCCCAGACAGTCCGCGAGGCCAGCGACCGGGTCTCGCTTCTCTGGACCGAGACGCTGGCGGCCCTGGAGCCCCGCCTCGCCGCGCTGGCGGTGGACGTCGCCGAGCGCGTGCTGGCGGCGCCGCTGACCGCCGAGGCCCGCGCCGCCGCAGACCGCGCCATCGCGGACGCCGTGGACCGCCTCGCGGCGGACTGCCCGGTGACCGTCCGGCTGCACCCTGTGGACCTCCTTCACCTCCAGGAATCCGGCCTCGCGGACACCCTCTCCGCAACGCACCCCCGCCTCCGCTGGGAGCCGGATGCCGCACTCGCGCAGGGGGACTGGACCGCCGCCTCCGAGGATGCCGAGATCCACCGCATCGCCGCGGCCACCTTCGCCGACCTCAAGGACCACCTCGGCCTGACGACGTGAGCTATCTCGAGCACGCCCTGCGCGAAGTCCAGACCGCCCCGCTCGGTCCCACCGCCTACGGCCGCGTGCGCACCGCGACGGGCATCGTCGTGGAGGCGACGGGCATGGACGCCGCGATCGGCGACACCTGCGTGATCGGTGAGCCCGGCACGTCCGCGGTCTCTGCCGAGGTCATCGGCGTGCGGGGCGCGCTGACGGTCCTGATGCCGCTCGGCGACGCGACCGGCCTCCGCGCCGGCAGCCTCGTCCGCAAAGCCTCCCGCCCGGACACCGTCCGCGTCGGGCCCTCGCTGCTCGGCCGCGTGATCGACGCCAGCGGGACGCCGCTCGACGGAGGTCCCCCGCTCACGCTCTCCGCCGAGCGGGCCGTCCGCGCCGAGCCGCCCCCGCCGCTGGAGCGCCAGCTCATCGACGAGCCGTTCCACACCGGCGTCCGCGCCATCGACGCTATGCTGACCCTCGCGCGAGGGCAGAGGGTCGGCATCTTCGCGGGGTCTGGCGTGGGCAAGAGCACGCTGCTCGGCACCATCGCGGCGCACTCCTCCGCCAGCGTCAACGTAATCGCGCTCATCGGCGAGCGGGGCCGCGAGGTCCGCGAGTTCGTGCACGACACGCTCGGCCCCGAGGGGCTGGCGCGCTCGGTCGTCGTCGCGGTGACGGGCGACCAGGCCGCGCTCGCCCGCGTTCGCGGCGCGATGGTGGCGACCGCCATCGCGGAGCACTTCCGGGACGAAGGGCACGACGTGCTCCTCATGATGGACTCCGTGACGCGCGTGGCGCAGGCCCAGCGCGAGATCGGGCTGGCCGCCGGCGAGCCGCCGACGACGCGCGGCTACACCCCGAGCGTCTTTGCGCTCCTGCCGCGCCTGTTGGAGCGAGCGGGGCCGGGCGCGACGGGCACCATCACCGGCCTCTACACCGTCCTCGTGGATGGCGGCGACCTGGACGAGCCCGTCGCCGATGCGACGCGCGGCATCCTGGACGGCCACATCGTGCTCTCCCGCAAGCTGGCGGACGCCGGCCACTTCCCCGCGATCGACGTGCCCGCGAGCGTTAGCCGCGTGATGGGCCGCGTAGCCTCGCCCGAGGCCGTCCGCACCGCCCGCGAGGCCCGCGCGCTCATCTCCACCTATCGCGAGGTGGAGCCGCTCGTCCGCGTCGGCGCCTTCGAGCGGGGCCGCGATCCGGACGCCGACCGTGCCGTGGCGCTCCAACCCGCCCTCAACGCCTTCCTCCGCCAGTCGCCCGAGGAGGCGGACGTGGAGGACGCCGCCGACCGGCTCCACGACCTGCTCGGCGAGCGGGCTGGCGCGGCGCTTGCATAACGGGAGGAGGAGCCCTCGCACCCTGCACAGGGCGCCCAGACGCCCTCTCGACCCGACAAACCTTCCATGACCGGCAGCCGTTTCCGCTTCTCCCTCGATCCCGTCCTCGACGGACACGCTCGCTCGGTCGAATCCGCGCAGCGGGCGCTGGCGGACGCCATCCGTGCCACGGCCCAGGCCCAGCGCGCGGTGGAAGCCGCCGCCGCCGCGTTGGACGCGTCCAGCCAGGCAGGCGAGGGGGGAGGTCCGGCCTGGCGCCTCCAGGCGTCGGCCCGTCACCGGGACGCTGCCCGCACCGATCACTCGCGGGCGCTCCAGGCCCTCGCTCGCGTCCAGGACGCCGAGGCCCGCGCGCGCCGCCAGCTGGCGGCGGCCGTCCGCAAGCACGAGGCGCTCTCCGCGGTCCGCGAGGAAGCCGAGGCCGCGCACCGTGCCTCTGCCATGCGCGCCGAGCTCACTGTTCTCGACGATCTCGCCGCGTCCCGCCACACCAGCCTCTCCATGGGACGATGAAGGCCGGGCTCACCGTTCTCGCGATCGTCGCCGTGGTGGCCGCGGCAGGTGGCGGCTTCCTCTACGGCCGCACGCAGACGCCCGCCCCGGAGGCCGCGGAGCGCACTGGCGCTCCCAGCGATTCCACGCAGGCGGACCTGGAGCCCATGCGCCAGGAGATCACGCGGCTGCTCGATCGGTTGGCAGCGGCGGAGGGGCAGGCGGACTCGCTCCGAGCCCAGCTCGCTGTTCATCAGGAGGAATCGGAGGCCCGGACGCAGAGCGCGTCGGGGCTAGCGAGCACGCTCTCCAAGCTCGAAGACGACGCCCTCAGCGACGTCATCCAGAAGCTGGATGGGCGCTCGTTCGTCCAGCTCTACGAAGCCGCGTCGGCCCGGAATCAGGCCCGGCTCCTCGCCGCGCTGACGCCGGATCAGGCCGCCTCGTTCGTGCGCTATCAGCTCCCCGGCGGCCCCGCCCGCGCTCGCGCCGCGACCGTCTCCGACACCACACAGGCAGGATGATGACGCGGCTCCTCCTCGACGTTCTCTCGGTTCCGATTGCCCCATCGGGGGGGCGAGCCCCCGTACCGGAGTCGCCCTTCGGCGACATCCTCCGGGACGCGACCGCCACCTTGAGCGAGTCCCCTGAGGAGTCGGGCGCGGAGACTTTGGCAGAGGGCACCGGCGAGGAGTCCGTCTCCGAGGAGTCGCGCGCCGAGGGCACGCCGTTGCAGTCGCCCCAGAGCTGGGGTACGGCAGAGCCCCTCGTGGCGCATCGCCCCCGTTCCACGGGCGGTGACGGGACCCCGGGCCCAGCACCTGATGACGTGACCGACCCGGCTGCCCCCGACGCGCCGTCTCTCCAACGCCTCGCCCCGCTGGCGCCTGCGCTCGCCGAGGCCACCCGCCAGCCGGACGGGGAGGCCCCGGCGGAGGAGCCCGCGTCCGATCAGTCCGCTCCCAGCGATGCAGGGACGGAGGACGCTGCGGGCCTCGCGACGGACGCTGAGCGCCACGCCGCTCCTCTTCCAGGAGCCATCCGCGCGACGGGAAACCGTGGCACGTCGGAGCCGGACCCGCTGCCACCCGCTCGCACGGAGGCGCCGGACGCCCCCACTTCGCGCGAGGGCACCGGGCAGACTTCCGAGGCACGCGCGATGGAGTCACAGGACGCCGCGACGCGCACGATGGCTGAGCCGCGCCTCGCCTCAGTCTCCGCCCCGGACTCGGTGGCGCCACCGGCCGCAGACCTCCCGGAGGCTCCGCCTGCAGACTCCGCTACCGCCGACCCCGTGCCGGTGCCCGAGTCGGCTCCGCGGGCCGAGGCCCCGACTCCCGACGTGGCCCGGTCCGAGGCCGCGCGCCCGCAGGCGTCCGTCCCCTCGCGGCTGGCGGCGATGCTCCGCACGAGCGACCTCGCGGCCGCTCTCGCCGCCAAGCGAGGCATCGACGTGTCGCTAGGAGACGGGGGGCGGGTCCGGCTCCAGGCCGACCGCCACGAGGGGCGGCTCGTGCTCGATCTCCAGTTCTCGGACCCCGCGACGCAGGCCCTCGCGCTCGCCCACGCGGACCTCCTCACAGACGCCGCCGAGGCTCGTCTCGCGGAGCCCGTCTCCCTTCGCATGGACGGACAGCCGATGGACTCCGGCGACGGCCGCCGGCCGAACCGTCCCCCCACGCCTTCCCCGGGCTCCCGCGCCGCCGAGCGTGAAGCCCCATCCCCCGATGCTCCCGCGCCGCCTCCAGCGGACCGCCGGGAGTGGGTCGGGTAGCCCCCGCGCGTATGTCGCCCATCACCGCCCTCACGTCCACGACCGCCGCCAGCCCGACAGGCGCGGCCTCGTCCGGCTCCGCGCTGGGCAAGGACGAGTTCCTCCAGTTGCTCGTGGCACAGCTTCGCAACCAGGACCCGTCGAGCCCGCAGGACGGCCACGAGTTCGCCGCGCAGCTCGCACAGTTCTCGTCCGTGGAGCAGCTCACCAACCTCAACCAGACGCTGGCTGCCCAGGGCTCCCAGCTGGCGGCGCTCTCCGGCGCCCTCGGGGAGATTGAGGCGGGGCAGAGCGCGATGGCGCAGGAGCTCTCGGCGCGCATGAACCTCCAGGCTGCCGCTGGCCTCGTGGGGCGCTCGGTGCGGGTGGAGGACGCCGCGCTGGAGTGGAGCGGGGAGGGGAACGCCCCCTTCCAGGTCCACCTGGGCGCCGCCGCCCGCGAGGTCGAGATCACCGTGCGGGATGCCGATGGCGAGGTCGTGCGCACGATCCGGACGGGCGCCCTCGGCGCGGGCACCCACGCGCTCAGCTGGGACGGTGCCCTCTCCGATGGCTCGCAGGCGCCCGCCGGCGACTACAGCCTGGAGGTCTCCGCCACCGGCCCCACGGGCGCTGCCGTGGAGGCGGCCCCGGTCTCCGGCGGCCTCGTGGACCGCGTCACCGTCGAGTCCGGCCGCGTCATGCTCTGGATCGGCGGCCGCCCGATGCCCTTCGGGTCGCTGGTCTCCATCGAGCCCGACGCCGCCACGTTTACCCGCCTTCCCTAACCGCTTCCCGAGGCCGTCCGCTCGCATCCCGCGACCCGGACGCCCCGGCCGCTGCCGCCCGGAGAGGCGGTGTCATCCCCCAACCCCCATGATCCGTTCCCTTCGCACTGGCATTACCGGCCTCCGGAGCAACCAGCTCCGCCTGGACGTCATCGGCAACAACATCTCCGGCGTGAACACCGTCGGGTTCAAGCGGAGCCGCGTGCTCTTCCAGGACGCCCTCACGCAACGCATCGCGACGGGGGGGCAGCTCCACGGGCCCAACGCGACGAACCCGTCGTACGTCGGCCACGGGGTCGCGGTGGGCGCGGTGGATCAGGTCTGGTCCCAGGGGGCCTTCGAGTACACGAACCTCCCGACGGACCTCGCGATCGCGGGCGACGGCTTCTTCATCGCCGGGACGCCGCAGGGCAACGTGCTCACCCGCGCGGGCGCGTTCTCCTTCGATGCGGACGGCTACCTCGTGAGCCCCTCCGGCCTCCGGATCCAGGGCTGGTCCGCCGGCCCCGAC
>LWDU01035634.1_pt1 | contig 20075 bp, 27 predicted proteins | sample 727161 | NCBI WGS metagenome assembly LWDU01 (sample SAMN04566230, study PRJNA314399) | hydrothermal vent metagenome | isolation source: deep sea hydrothermal plume seawater | place: Mexico: Gulf of California, Guaymas Basin | collected 2004-07-11
GGGCTACAACCACATCGTAGGATATGGCGTCGATGTATTCCTGCGTGAAATCTGCTGCAGAAACAGTGCCTCTTCCAGTAGAGAAGTTGTTTTCCTGGAGTCTCTGAAAAAGGGCGCTGATCTCATGGTCAACCAGACTCTTGCCTTCAAGGACCACCTTAAACCCATTGTGATCAGGCGGGTTGTGGCTGCCCGTAACCATCACGCCGCTTTTCGTGTCCGAGTTACTGGTCGCATAATATAGAACGGGTGTTGGGACTGAGCCGATATTCAAAACGTCCCTGCCACTGGAGGCGATCCCTTCAATTAGTGCTTCAGCCAGTGCCGGACTATACTCGCCGCCGTCGTAGCCGACGAGTAGACTTTGTTCGCCCCTGTTACCAGCTTCGGAGCCAATGGCGAGCCCTATCTGGCGAGCAATGTCTTCGTTGATTGATTTACCGACGATTCCGCGAATGTCAGAGGCGCGAAAGATATGTTCGATAGAGGCAAGGTGGTCGCTTGCTTTGTTTGCTTTTTTAACCCCCGAATCAAAATCGTCTACCTCAAATTCTTCGACCTCCTCAAACAGATCATCATCGGTCATTTTGATGTTGACGGTGAGTGCGCCTTTGGGAGGATGGACCCTTTTAGATTGACTCTTTGCTGACGCGGGTTTGCTGTCGTCGGTCTTCGCAGGGGGATAGTTCCGTAGCTTCTTCAGCTTACTATCCAGGTAGGCAAACCCTGGCAACGTATAATTAACCTTGTTGTCGTAGTTTCCACCGGTTACTCGTCCGATCTGGTTTCCGATCAGTATAAGGTTCTGCTGTATTAATGTGCGTGTCTGTACTGCACCAAAGGCTGTACCCCCGAGAGCAATCAGCAGCATTGCGATTCCGGGTAGCAGGTATGTCAGGAAGCCAGCGGGTGAGTTACCTGATATAGCTGCCGATGGTGAATACTGTAGAGTCCAGTGCGGGTTATTTAATGCGCTTGTTATGGCGGGCCCTGTACCGGCCGTTCCTGAGGTCGCGATTGCCATGTCAGCAACGCCCACCGCCTGAATAACCCAAACCTGACCTTTTGTACCATCGGTTAGGTTTGCACTGATGGACAGGGCGTTGAAATAGACAAACAAAGTACCCTGGATATTGCCATCACCGCGTTTGATTGGGGCAGCAGCGATGATCCATTTCTCTCCTTTGAGCTGTGGTTGAGAGCTGATCGCCTCGGGAGAAACCGGTTCTCCTGCTTCAATGCCTTTGACCATATCCAGCGCGATAAAATTAAATGGTGGGAAGCCCTGATCGATTATGGCCTGGCCGGTAGGAATTAGCCGCACTTTTTCAGCGAAGGGTAGAATCTGAGCGATAGTCAGCTCTGCTGCCGATAGGTCAGCGATGGAGCCGGTAATCGTGTTAGTGGCCAGAGCGCTAGATGCGATTTTACCCAGCTGCTCGATGAGTTGGGTTTCTTTGATATTAACCTGCTGTGCGATCTCTTCGGCTAATGCCTGGCTAAGTGTGGACTGATGTGAGCCATTGATGCCTGATTGAAGTACAAAGACGGACAACAGGCTCGTGACAACGAATCCACCGATCACCGCGACGCTGGGAATCATGCCAAAAACTTTTAGGTGTTTGTTTGCCACTTTGGCGCCTTAACCTAGCCCTGAGGACCCAAATCCCTCGGCACCTCTGTCGGTTGATAAGAATTCGCTGACGACACTAAACTCGATTTGTTGAACTGGTACCACGACCAGTTGAGCGATCCTGTCCCCGGGCTCAATCGTAAAATTGCTGGCGCCGCGATTCCAGGCTGAGATCATCAGTTCACCTTGGTAGTCTGAGTCGATTAGTCCTACCAGATTCCCCAGAACGATACCGTGCTTATGGCCGAGCCCGGAACGAGGCAATATCAATGCCGCGTAGCCAGGATCTGCAACGAAGATCGCGATACCGGTCGGAATCAGTGAGGTCTCTGCTGGTGCCAGGTTAAGTGATTCATCAAGGCAGGCTCGCAGGTCCATGCCTGCTGAGCCAGGTGTTGAATATGACGGTAACGGAATATCGTCGCCGATTCTTGAATTAAGGATTTTGACCTGCAGGCTTTGCATTAGGCCTCCGCTATCTGTTCGGCGATCAGCTCAATGAGTTTCCTGGACAGGTTTTCTTTTGACATTTTCGGCTGCTGCGCTTCTGTAGTCCCGGTAATAGTCCCGGTACTAGTCCTGGTGATAATCGTCGTCTCGTTGTGATCGCTGTTAAAACCAATCGATGTATCAGCGACGTTGTTAGCAATAATCATATCGAGATTCTTGGCGGTCAGCTTGGTGCGTGCATACTCGATGACGTTCTCGGTTTCAGCGGCGAACCCTACGGTAAAGGGGCGATTCTCGAGGTTCGCTACTGTCTTCAGGATATCCTGGTTCTGTACCAGGTTCAGCGTCAGCGCGCTGCCTGCTGATTTTTTTATCTTCTGGTTCTCGACAGAGACAGGTTTGTAGTCGGCAACTGCGGCAACGCCGATGAAAATATCAGCATCGCTTATTGAAGACATAACAGCCTCCAACATTTCATCCGCGGACTGGACAGCGACAACCGTTGCTCTGTCTGGGGCATTTATATTGGTTGGGCCTGAGATCAGCGTTACTCTCGCTCCTGCCTCTATCGCAGCAAGTGCCAGAGCGTAACCCTGTTTGCCGGAACTGTGGTTGCTGATATAGCGAACCGGGTCAATTGCTTCCCGGGTTGGACCGGCCGTAATGACAACATGGCGACCGCCCAGACTGGCAGTTCTAAATCGGGACGCAAGAGCGGTGACGATCTCTGGAACATCCATCAATCGACCTGCGCCTGTTTCGCCACAAGCCTGCAGACCAACGCCTGGTTCAAGCAGGGAAACCCCCCTTTGCTTTAGTAACTGCGTGTTCTGTTGTGTACTTGGCTTAGCCCACATGGCCTGATTCATCGCCGGTGCGATAATCACGCCACATTCTGCGGCAAGGCAGATCGTGGTTAGCAGGTCATCGCCGTGGCCTGCAGTCAGCCGTGCAATAAAGTCAGCGGTCGCCGGTGCAACCAACACCACGTCAGCCCAGCGGGCCAGCTCAATATGCCCCATGACCGATTCGGTCTCGGTATCCAGTAGATCCAGATGGACGGGATGATTAGAAAGCGCCTGCATGGTGAGTGGCGTGATAAATTCCTGGGCGGATCGTGTCATGACGACACGTACGTCGGCGCCGTCGTCCTGCAGTCTCCTGACAAGGTCTGCGCTTTTGTACGCAGCAATTCCGCCGGTAACACCCAGCAGAACCCTTTTGTTCGTAAGACGATTCACTACCATTCTTCCGTGCTTATAGGTGATGGCTGATAGCTGGTAGCCAAAGGCGGTAATTACGGGACCAGATTCAATCCATATCCCACAATTTCCTTGAGGCAACACAGGTTAGCATAGCTTTGCTTCGAAGTGGTTACTTACTATTTACGTTTTACAAAGGAGGGTCAAGCTATGATGCCTAGAGAGAAACTCGTTAAAAATGGTGTTGAATCTCTTTCCGACAGTGAGCTCCTTGCTATCTTTCTGCGAACCGGGTTGCCGGGGTCGGGAGTGCTTGTTCTGGCTGACCAACTGCTTGCGGAATTTCAGGGACTCAGGGGATTGATGCAGGCGAATGAAACAGAGCTAACAAGCTGCCGCGGTATTGGGCCAGCGAAATCCGCTCAGTTGTCTGCAGCGCTTGAGATGACTCGCCGCTTTCTTCAAGCTGGTATGGAAAAGGGCGAATCCATTAGCGATCCAGAAATTACCCGCCAGTTTCTGCAGATCCAGTTACGCGGCTATACCAGAGAGGTGTTTGCCTGCCTTTTCCTCGATAACCAGCATCGGCTGATCAAATACGAGGAACTTTTCTTCGGGACAATAGATGGAGCCAGCGTGCATCCGCGTGAAGTTGTTAAGAAAGCCCTGGAGTTCAATGCCGCTGCAGTTATTTTTGCGCATAATCACCCCTCGGGAATTTCGGAACCTTCCCAGGCAGATAAGAGAATTACGGAGCGCCTATGCTCTGCGCTGGGACTTGTGGAGATCCGGGTTCTTGATCATTTGGTTGTGGGGGATACAGAGATCACGTCTTTTGCAGAACGCGGGCTGTTGTGATGGGTTTTATTACGGTCGTCTACCAGGCAGGTTTACCCCGCTGACCTTGAACAGGGGTCCCTTTTAGGTCGTACCAGGTAGCGCTGAGGCCTCTCCTCGCTGTTCGAAATCACGAAACAGCCCTGAGCGTTATCGACAGCCCTGAGCGTTATCGACAGCCCTGAGCGTTATCGACAGCCCTGAGCGTTATCGACAGCCCTGAGCCCTGAGCGTTACCTGGATAAATGTTGATGGGACCTGTTGAGGATATCGGGGTAAAATTTCTCAGTAGACGTCCATAGACTGCTCTGTTCAGGTAGCCGGATATCAACATAAACTAGACGTCCAAAGACGGTTCTGGTATAAAGCACCGCTGTCACGTCGTAGCGTTAGGATGAAATTTTTGTCCTCGCAGCAAGTCATTGAATTTAAAGGTAAATTGACATGTCCAGAGAATGTCAGGTAACAGGCAAACGTCCGGTTAGCGGAAACAATGTTTCCCATGCAAATAACAAAACCCGAAGGCGTTTTTTGCCAAACATACATGATCATCGTTTTTGGCTGGAAAGTGAAAATCGGTTTGTGAAACTCCGGGTATCGGCAAAGGGTATGCGTATTATTGACAAGCTGGGTATCGACCAGGTGGTAAGCGATATTCGAGCCAAGGGACAAAAGGTCTAGTCATGAGAGAAAAGATTAAACTGGTTTCTTCTGCAGGTACGGGTCACTTCTATACGACCGACAAGAATAAGCGAACGATGCCTGACAAAATGGAGATCAAAAAATTTGATCCCGTTGTCCGCAAGCACGTGATCTACAAAGAATCCAAGATCAAGTAATCGTGATGCTCGCAGCTGCGAGCGTCCTTTGTTTCTGTTATTTGCTGACCTTATGGCTTTAGGCAGGTTCTGTGCCTGAGCTTCCAGAGGTCGAAACAACACGTCGGGGTATTGAACCCCATATCGTCGGCAAGGCGATCAAATCTGTGGTTGTTCGCCAGCCGAGTCTGCGTTGGCCTGTTTCTCCGGAACTCTCCCAGGTAATGACCGGCAACAGGGTCACCGGGATAAGCCGTCGAGCCAAGTATCTGCTGTTCAGTACAAACACCGGGCGAATGATGGTTCACCTGGGCATGTCCGGTAGCCTGCGAATTACTAATGGCTCAACTGCCTTAAAAAAGCATGATCATATTGATATCGTCTTCGATGATGGCACAGTTTTGCGCTATCACGATCCGAGGCGATTTGGCTCGGTCTTCTGGATTCCTGAGGGTAGCAGTCACGAACTGATCGATAGTCTTGGGCCGGAACCCTTATCTGATGAGTTCAATGGGAGCTATCTCTACGAGCTTTCAAGGCGCCGTAAGCTGGCGATCAAACTGTTTATCATGAACAGCAAGGTGGTTGTAGGCGTTGGTAATATCTATGCCAACGAGGCCTTACACGCGGCTGGAATCAGGCCTGACCGACTCGCGGGGCGGGTTTCACGAGACAGGTACGCAACGCTCAGCCAGGAAATCAAAGACGTGCTTACAAGCGCCATCTCTAGCGGGGGTACTACTTTAAGGGACTTTGTCAGGGAGGACGGCACTCCCGGCTACTTTAAGCAGAGCCTGCTGGTATACGGCCGTGGAAACGAACCTTGTCTGAACTGCGGGCGTGGGCTTCAGGAAGTAAGGATCGGTAACCGAACAACGGTGTTCTGTACCAAATGCCAGCGTTAACCGATCTCTTTGTTCTTTAGCGCTGTGGCGACGGAGGGATGAACGAATTGCGTAATGTCTCCACCGTACCCGGCAATCTGGCGTACCAGGGATGATGAGATATAGGAATTTTCCTCAGATGGGGCAAGAAATATGGTTTCTATTCTCGGTTGCAACGCCCGGTTCATATTGAGCATCTGAAACTCATAGTCGAAGTCTGTGACAGTTCGAATACCTTTGAGTATTACAGAAGCGCCAATCTCATTGGCAAAATCTACGGTCAGAGTATTAAACCCAACCACTTCCACATTTTTGATATGTGATAGTACCTCTTGAGCGAGATTCACCCTTACTATCAGTTCACCGGGTGACTTGTGAGGACTGGTAGCAATGCCGAGTACTACGTGATCAAACAAAGTTGCTGCCCGTTCAACGAGGTCTGCGTGACCGTTGTGAATTGGGTTGAATGTGCCAGGGTAAAGAACTGTAGTCATGTCAGCTTATCGTGATTTGGCGAAATCGACATCATACAGATGGGCTTACGACGATATCAACTGGTAATACAAAGACTATAGTGCACTGATCCTGTGTATTCTTGTCGGTATAAATTCCATTGATTGGGAAGATCGCCGGTTTCCAGCGCTACGGGTGTTTCCAAATAAACAAACTTACGAGCAATCTGCCGAACAGCGAGGTGCTCCAGGACAGCAGGTATCACATTTGACGCGAAAGGTGGGTCGATGAAAATAAGATCAAAACCGGTGTCGCATTGGCCCAACCAGTTCATTGCGTTCGATTTGATGTTATCGAACCTGTTCGGATCGGCATCGAGTAGAGCCAGGTTCTGTGAGTTTCTATCAGGGTGACATGGTTAGCACCGCGAGACAGGGCTTCGATCGATAACACACCGCTTCCCGCAAAAAGGTCCAGGCAGTCCGCGCCCCTGATATCATGCATTAACCAGTTGAAGAGCGTTTCCCTGACACGGTCACCCGTTGGTCGGATGCCATCGTGTTCAGGAAAAGTAATTTTGCGACCGCGCCAATTTCCGCCGATAATTCGAAGCGTGCGATCTTGATGCTTCATGAAATTACACCGCCTTGCGGATGGTCTTCATCAATCTGGGTCATGGGATACAACTTCTAGGGATTTATGCAGTCTATGCCAACTAATGTTGCAGATGAAACGAGTGAAGACAAGGTTGGTTTTTTCAAGCGCCTCAAGTCAGGTCTGGGGAAAACCCGCAACAAATTGTCCGAGGGAATACAAAGTGTCTTTATGGGTGAAAAAACCCTGGATGAGGAGATGCTGGAAGAGTTGGAAACCATTCTCCTGACCTCAGATGTCGGCGTTTCTGCTACGCAGGAAATAATTGGCGATCTGACAAAAAAAGTGGGCCGCAAAGAATTAACAGATGCCACGGCAGTCTATCACCATCTGCAGGAAACCCTGGTGGACCTGCTGAGACCCGTCGAACTCGTCCTTAAAACAGATTCGAATCATCCTTTTGTCATTCTAATGGTCGGGGTAAACGGGGTAGGTAAGACAACCACCATTGGCAAGCTTGCGAAACTTTTTCAAGCGGAAGGGAAGTCAGTCATGCTCGCCGCGGGTGATACTTTTCGTGCTGCGGCGGTTGACCAGTTGCAGATTTGGGGAGAGCGCAATGAAGTCCCTGTTATCGCACAGGATACAGGCGCAGACAGCGCGTCAGTTGTCTTTGACGCCGTTGCCGCAGCACGCGCAAGAAACATTGATGTATTGATTGCTGACACGGCTGGGCGATTGCAAAACAAGAAGAACCTGATGGATGAGCTGACAAAGATCATGCGGGTACTTCAAAAGATCGATCCAACTGCTCCTCACGAAGTGATTCTCGTGCTGGATGCAGGTACAGGCCAGAATGCATTGTCGCAGGCACGAGAATTTCAGAAAGCCGTTGATGTATCCGGCCTTGTTCTGACCAAGCTCGATGGCACGGCCAGGGGCGGAGTGATTTTTGCACTGGCGCAGCAATTGAAAATCCCAATCCGGTATGTCTGTGTGGGGGAGAAAATTGATGATCTGCGTCCCTTTTCGGCTGAAGAATTTGTGACAGCTCTCTTTGAATAATTTTAGAGTTTGAGTACAAGAGATACGACGGTGGCTCGGAAGCGCTATCCAGGGTCAGTTTTGAGTTGGCTGATGGGGAGATGTCATTCCTTACGGGTCATTCTGGCGCCGGTAAAAGCACTCTGATGAAGCTGATTATCCTGATGGAAAGAGCGAGTCAGGGTCAGGTAATCGTAAACGGAACTAACCTCAACCGGGTATCCCGGCGCCAGGTACCAGCCGTGCGTCGAAATGTGGGGGTTGTATTTCAGAACCATCAGCTTTTGTTTGATCGAACCGTTTATGACAATGTGGCACTCCCACTGACAATCGCTGGATTTTCGCCCAAAGAGGTTGGCAGACGGGTGCGGGCAGCCCTCTCCAAGGTTGGGTTATCTGACAAAGAGAAAAAGTACCCGGTTGCGTTGTCAGGTGGTGAACAACAAAGGGTGGGCATAGCCCGCGCGGTCGTTAACAAACCGCCGCTATTATTAGCCGATGAGCCAACGGGAAACCTGGACCCAGAGCTGTCACAGGAAATTATGGATCTGTTCAGTCAGTTCAACCAGGTGGGCGTCAGTGTTCTGATTGCGACCCATGACCTGGACCTTGTCCAGCGAATGGCAAAACGAGAACTGATTTTACGACAAGGTAAAGTCGTTAGCAGCGTGATCGCATGAGGTCGGGAGCGGGTGCAACGGTCGCCAAAACGGGTCGCCGAGACCGTTTGGTTGCCTGGATATCACACCATCAGCGTGTCTGCCTCTCGACGTTAGCTGAGCTGCTTGGGAATCCATTTGCCAGCTTGATGACCTGGCTGGTTATCGGCATTGCCCTTGGCCTGCCCTTGATTCTTTATGTGGTGCTGCAGAATGTTTCTTCTATTAGCGGTGACTGGGGCGGTAAGCCAAGGGTTACCCTTTACCTGGCTCAGGAGGTTACCCTTGAGGCAGGACAGGCGCTTGCAAGGGAAATTGAGCAACGCGCTGATATAGACGAAACCGAGTTTGTGTCATCGACAAGCGCGTTGCAGGAATTTCAGCGAAGGTCAGGGTTTGGTGATGTTTTATCCTCACTCGATCGGAATCCACTTCCTCATGTTATCGAGGTCGTACCTGCAAACCCTGATCCCCTTGATCTGGGTAAGTCGGTTAGCGCCTGGAAGGCAAACTTGCTCGTAGGGAATGTCTCGGTTGACCTCCAGTGGCTTGAACGATTGTTCGCGCTGTTGGTTTTTGCCGAAAGGCTGGTGACCGCTCTCGCAATTGTTCTTGGTCTGGGTGTCATGTTAATCATGGGCAACACGATCCGGCTAGCGATTGAGAACCGGCGCCAGGAAATTGAAGTAATCAAACTTGTCGGAGGCACAGATGCATTTGTGCGACGTCCCTTTCTCTATCTGGGATTCTGGTATGGGTTGGGCGGCGCAGTCACAGCATTTTTTCTATTGCAGACGAGCCTTTATTTTCTTTCTACACCTGTCGAGATGCTGGCCCAGAGCTACAGGGATGACTTTGCACTTCAGGGCCCGGGTTTTCTTGGTAACTTGCTGTTGCTGGTAGCGGGTTCGATCCTTGGCATCATTGGATCTGTGCTTGCCGTATCGAGGCATCTTGCCGATATTGAGCCCGGATAGGCAGGTGAACAGCGCAATATGGGATTAGCAGTCTGGAAACCAGAGTGCTAGACTTCGCTCCCCTAAAACTTTAGTCATTGCTTTCACGGCTATTTGCCATCACTCGGAATGACGATTATTTGAAATGATGATTATTTGAAATGAAGGTGTCTAACGAACTTACACCCATGCCAGTACTATCTCCGGGCGACAGCCTGGAAGCTTACGTGCAGGCTGTAAACGGCATTCCGGTACTGACTTCCGAGCGTGAACGTGAGTTGGCAGAACAGTTGTTTGGTGACGGTGATCTGGACTCTGCCAGGCAGTTAGTGATGGCTCACTTACGATTTGTGGTATATGTGGCAAAGGGTTATTCAGGTTACGGCTTATCAGAAGCAGACCTGATTCAGGAAGGAAACGTGGGGCTGATGAAGGCAGTGCGTCGTTTTAACCCGGAATTTGGTGTTCGGCTGGTTTCCTTTGCTGTTCACTGGATCAAGGCAGAGATTCACGAGTTTATTTTGAAGAACTGGAGAATCGTCAAGATAGCGACGACAAAACCCCAGCGGAAATTATTCTTCAATCTCAGGAGTGCGAAGAAGCGTCTTGGTTGGATGAACGATACCGAGGTCCGTGACGTTGCAGAGCAGCTTGGTGTCGCGCCTGAAGATGTGCGCCAGATGGAAACAAGACTCTCAGCCCGTGATGAAGCCTTCGAACTGGATTCTGATGAAGATGACGGTTTTACACCCTCTCATTACCTCACAGACGAGACACTTGATCCGGCGGTGATCACGGAAAAAGAGAGTTTTGCAGGTGCCCAGAGTCGAAAACTGGCGAAGAGTTTTATTGATCTCGATGAACGGTCACGCGAAATCATTCAGCGTCGATGGTTAACGGATAGCAAAACGACGCTCCAGGAGCTCGCTGACCAATTTGGAATCTCTGCAGAAAGAGTACGTCAGCTCGAACAAAATGCACTCAAGAAACTGAAACTCAGTTTTAGCTAACAAGCGCCAGGCTTTTTTCATCGTGACACTAAAAATCGCATTTCTATTTGCAGCCTTTGCCGGAGCGCTTGGCGTTGTACTTGGCGCATTTGGTGCGCATGCGCTTCGTGGGAGCATTGAGCCGAGGTTAATTGAAACCTTTCAAACGGCCGTTCAGTATCAATTGATTCATGCACTCGCGTTGCTGTTGGTGTCGCTCACGATGGGATGGCTAGGCCAAAGTCTGTCATTCGAGATTAGCGCCTATGCATTCATGGCAGGGATCATACTTTTCTCCGGCAGTCTCTATGGGTTAGTGCTTACTGAAATGAGATGGCTGGGTCCTGTTACACCGCTAGGTGGTTTGTGTCTTATCGTTGGTTGGCTCGCATTGCTGGTTGGCGGATTTCGCCAGATTGCCTGATCGATTGCGAGGGATTAAGTCCTTTGTGCTCCGGCAGGGCCGGCTGACTCCAGGTCAGACCCGGGCGCTGAAACTGCATTGGCCGAAGTTCGGCAGGGCAATTGACGACGGTATGCTTAACCCCCGAACCCAGTTCTCGGACGCTGGACCACTGCACCTGGAAATCGGTTTTGGCATGGGAGACTCCCTTGCAGAGCAGGCGCGATCAAATCCCACTGTTAATTATGTCGGCATAGAAGTTCACCGTCCTGGTGTTGGGCATATCCTGATGCTGATTGACGATTACCAACTGGATAACCTGCGCCTTTATTCTGAAGACAGCATAGATGTATTGAGGGAAGTGATTCCGGCGAAAAGTCTCGATGCTGTTCAGGTGTTTTTCCCGGACCCCTGGCCGAAGAAAAAGCACCATAAGCGGCGAATTCTCAATCGCAACTTTGTAGATCTAATAGAAACAAAACTCAACGCTAACGGGTTAGTTCATATCGCGACTGACTGGCAGCCCTACGCCGAAGAAATCGAATCCTTGTTTGGTTCGATTACGCAGTTTAATCGGGTTGCTGCGCCTTTGAGGCCTCAGACGAAATTTGAACGAAGGGGCATGAAACTCGGACATACAATATTCGACCTTGCTTATCGGCTAGTCGACTAACATCAACAAATCATTCAGGAAAAGACGACCCTTTTCAGTCGGTATGATTTGATTAATGCTTCGAACTAGAAACCCCTTTGGTATCGCCTGCTCAAGGAAGGAGTCGAGTAAACCGGGACTCAAGCCCGTCGTTTCCTCAAACAGTGAGAGATCAAACCCATTGGTCAACCGAAGTGTATTTAGCAGAAACTCGAGTTTGAGGTCATTGGAATCCACGATTTTTGATTTACCTTCCGGATGTTGAAGATATTCTGTCGGCATCCTGTTCTTGGTCGTACGAATTACCTGGTTAGCCCTGCTGATTTTTCCGTGGGCGCCTGCGCCGATCCCCAGGTAATCCCCAAACTGCCAATAGTTCAGGTTGTGCCGCGATTCCTCCGAGGGTAAAGAATATGCAGAGACTTCGTATTGTACGAAGCCAGCAGATTTGAGCAGATCGTTACCGGCAATAAATATATCTTCCAGTACAGGGTCCTTTGGTAAAACGGGAGGGTACTTGTAGAACCGGGTGTTCGGTTCGATCGTCAGTTGATACCAGGAGATGTGTTCAGGCTCGAGTTCGATAGCCCAGTTCAGATCGTTCAGTGCATTCTCCAGGGTTTGGCCGGGCAGACCGTGCATCAGGTCTATATTGATTCGGTTAAACCCAGCTTGCCTTGCACCATCGTACGCCAGTTCGATTTCACCTGGGCCGTGAATCCTGCCCAGCCGGGCGAGCGCGTCAGCGGAAAAGGACTGCGCTCCGATGCTCAGCCGATTAACGCCTGCTTCGTGATAGCCATCAAAGTGCTCCTGGTCAAAAGTTCCCGGATTAGCTTCCAGGGTGATCTCAGATTTGCTGATATCAAAACGGTCCTTAATACCGGTGAATAGATTGCTAATGGCTTCGGGTGAAAACAGGCTTGGTGTTCCCCCCCCCATAAAGATTGATCGAAGGGTTGTGCGCGACTCTGACTCAATCTCAAACTCCAGATCGCGAAGTAGTGTTTCAACATACCGGGTTTCGGGAATCTCGCCTTTTAGCTCGTGTGAATTGAAATCACAGTATGGGCACTTTCGGGCGCACCATGGGAAATGGATGTACAGGCTAAGTGGCGTATCGATCACTGAGTAGTCCAGATAATGCTGCGAGCGCCTGTCCGCGATGGCTAATCGAATTCTTCTGCTCACTGGTCAGTTCAGCTGCCGTTTTACCAAGAGATGGTATCCAGAAGATTGGGTCGTAGCCGAATCCGTGGTCGCCCGAGGGTTCATGTGCGATCTCTCCTTCCCACCTGGCCTCAGTAATGATCGGGGTCGGGTCCTCGGCCGCCTCCATATGAACCAGCACGCAATAAAAAAAAGCGCGTCGATCAGACGCCCCTTCAAGCGCTGAGCGGAGCTTCAAAAGGTTATCGATATCAGTTGCTTCCGGTCCTGCGTATCGAGCTGAATAAATTCCCGGGTCACCCGACAGAAACGGAACGCAAAGACCAGAGTCGTCGGCGATGGCTGGGAGACCGGTAGCAAGGCTGGCATGTTTGGCCTTGATAATCGCGTTCTCTATGAAAGTCGTGCCTGTTTCAATCGGTGATTCCACGCCAAGATCCTTCTGCAGGACGAGTTCAAAGTGCGCCGGCAGAAGTACTCCGATTTCTTCAGCCTTGTGCTGGTTGCCACTCGCAAGGACGAATTTCATTAATCGTATCGCCTGACAAAGTTAATAGGTACCGACTCGATCGCATTCAGGATGTCGTGTTCGAGAGCAAGATAACTTGCCAGGTAGTAGATTGCGTCGGCCTCATTGACCTCATCGAATACCAGTTCAAATCGTTGGTTCAACAAGTTGATGACATGGCCGGATATGGAGGCGGTAGCGGGTATACCTTGCTTTAACACTGAAAGGTTCAGAACGATTCTTTTCTCTGAGCGGACGATGCCATGAGCGCTTGCGACATCCGGCGGGATGATTAGGCTAGAGAAAGTCGTAAAGTGAATTCTGTGTTCACCGTGATCGAGGTATCGCGCCGCCAAGGCAGGTGTCGAGCCAAGGCAGCAGAACAATAACAGTAGAAGTTTGAGGTGCATTAAAGCCCCAGTATCAGGCCCTGGGGTATACCGACCAGATAGGAATCGATCAGGGTTATCGCGACGAATACGAGAATAATTGAGAAATCCATACCGCCCATCGGGGGCAGTAGTTTTCTTGCAGGTGCGCATACTGGCTCGGTCAGCTGGTTAACCAGAGCCATCGCCGGGTGGTTTGAGTAAGGTGCAACCCAGCTTGCGATCACCATAATGATAAGTGAGAAGTAATAAATTTTGAAAATTGTTGAAAGCAGTCCGACAAGTGACCAGGCGATATAGACCGGATGGAAGGCATATCCACCGCTGAGGAACATGACAAGTGATATCGCCAGCAGTTGCACAACCAGTGTGACAAACAATGTTGAAACGTCTACTCCACGGATGGTTGGGAGTATTTTCTTTAAGGGCTTTACCGGGGGGTCTGTGACCTTGACTATGGCCTGGCAGATAGGATTGTAATAATCCACACGTGAAAGCTGCATAAGAAATCGTAATAAGAGCAGAATCACATATAGCCCTGCAAAGGTCTGTATCAGAAATACTCCGGCGCCTAATAAATTCTGTGTCATTCAATTAATCCTGGATGCTGTATATAGATTATAGGCTATTTTTTCTCAGTTCTTTGATAGCTCAACGGATCGGGTTCTGGCCGCGTTCACCGCGCCTCTCACTGCCTCTTCAAACTTAACTGACTGGAAGTGCTCTATCGCCGCCTGGGTGGTGCCACCAGGCGAAGTTACCTGTTTTCTTAAGGTTCCAGCGTCGGATTCACTTTGCTTTGCCATCACAGCTGCGCCAAGTGCGGTCTGAAGGACCAGTTGTGTCGAGACTTCCGTGCTTAGCCCTTCCGCGACACCAGCATTAATCATTGACTCCATCATCAGGAAGAAATAGGCGGGGCCACTGCCAGATACTGCCGTGACGATATCAAGTTCAGCCTCAGTATCCACCCAGAGTGACTCGCCCACCGATGTCAGTACTGAGGTGGCTGATGCTCTTTGCTCTGCGGTAACCGCTGGGGAGGCGAACAATGCGGTCATACCTGTTTTGACGAGGGCGGGCGTATTGGGCATGCACCTGACCAGCGCCGTGGCCACAGGCAATCGGCTCAGCATGTTAGCGGTGGTGATACCGGCAGCGACACTGATAAACAGTTTCCCCTGGCTTGAGGTTGAAATTTCATCGAGCAGATCAAGAACGACATCAGGTTTAACACACAACATGACGATGTCTGCCTTGGAGATAGCGTCGGTATTACTGGATGCGATTGCAACACCCTGACCGCGAGCTCTCTCACGGCAGTGCTCGATGGGATCGAAGGTGAATAGCGAGTGACCATCAGAAATCAGGCCGCCCATGATTGCGTTTGCAATGTTGCCTGCCCCCAGGAATGCAATTGTCGACATGTTGGTAATTATCCTTTTATTGTGTAAGTAGAAGGTGTTGGCGGTTTGTTTCTGGGACCAAAGATAGCAGTGCCGATTCTAATCCATGTTGCGCCTTCTTTGATGGCTTCAACAAAGTCATTGGTCATACCCATTGACAGCTGGTTGAATTCGGGCAACCCGTATCGTGATTCTATTTCATCTTTCAGCTCGCGTAGCTCACGGAACGTGGCAGCCTGCGCTGAGTGGTCGTTGGTGGGAGCGGGTATTGTCATCAGCCCCCGCACTGAAATTTGGTCAAAAGCCGCGATCTGTCCAGCCAGTCTTATCGCCTCATCGGGATTGACACCCAGCTTCTGGTCTTCGTCGGAAAGATTAACCTGGATCAGGCAATTCAGACGGCCGAGCGTCGGCTCCCGCTGCTCGGATAGGCGCTTCGCAACCTTTGCTGTGGCAATGCCATGCACCCAGCCGAACTTATTAGCGATGTCGCGGGTTTTATTACTCTGGATTCCGCCGACAAAATGCCAGATAGCCTCAGGAAATGCTGAAACCTTTGGTCGTGCGTCCTGCAGGTAGCTTTCGCCAAAGTGCTCTTGACCAGCATGGATGGCACTCGCGACGGCATCGACACCCATGGTTTTGCTTACGGCAAGCAGGTTCACACTAACCGGATTCCGGTTCGCGATCTGACAGGTTTTGACTATTTCTTCCCTGATGGCCGCGATTCGTGATTGGATATCTGTCATAAAAAGGGGATGTATTGGGTGAGCCGCCAGTATTGGTTACTTTGAAGGTGACATAAAGCCCTGACTTTAGTTGATTGTCATTCGGTCAGGGCTTTTATCCCGGCTGCAGATTGTCCATTGCAGAGGTATACTGCCTTTTAATTGCCGCGCTGCGGCTTTAACGCGATAGGAAGATGCGATGGACATAACTGAGTTACTGGCATTTAGCGAGAAGCAGGGAGCATCTGATTTACACTTTCGACGGTGATATCCGTCGAATCAACTTGCCCGCACTGGATCATAAGGAAGTTCATGGGTTGATTTATGAAATCATGAATGACAAGCAGCGCAAGGATTATGAAGAGTTTTTTGAGTGTGACTTTTCTTTTGAGGTTCCGGGCGTCGCGCGATTCAGGGTAAACGCATTCAATCAGAATCGGGGCGCTGGTGGTGTCTTTAGGACCATTCCATCAAAGGTTCTCACCATGGAAGATCTGGGTATGGGGGAAATCTTTCGTGATATCTCCGAGACTCCGCGCGGCATGGTGACTGTTACTGGACCAACGGGTTCCGGTAAAAGTACATCGCTGGCGGCGATGCTGGACTATATTAACAACTCCCGCTACCAGCATATCCTTACCGTCGAAGATCCGATCGAGTTTGTACATGAAAGCAAAAAGTGCCTGATAAACCAGCGTGAGGTTCACAGGGATACCCTGGGGTTTAACGAGGCGCTTCGCAGTGCGTTGCGTGAGGACCCGGATATTATTCTGGTCGGTGAGATGAGAGATCTGGAGACAATTCGACTTGCTCTTGAAGCCGCAGAAACGGGCCACATGGTGTTCGGTACTTTGCACACATCTTCTGCTGCAAAGACCATTGACCGCGTCATTGACGTGTTTCCTGCGGCTGAAAAATCCATGGTGAGGTCGATGCTTTCAGAATCTCTTGCGGCTGTAATTTCACAGACACTGCTGAAAAGGATTGGCGGCGGTCGAGTAGCCGCGCACGAAATCATGATATGTACACCGGCGATTCGCAACCTGATTCGAGAGGACAAGGTTGCACAGATGTACTCAGCTATTCAGACAGGTGCGCAACTGGGGATGAAAACTCTGGATCAGACCTTAAAGGAGTTGCTTGAAAAAAATATCATCACCAGGGAAGCGGCGCAGGAAAAAGCCAAGATGCCAGCCGACTTCCAGTAAGTGCCAACCAGTCATAACAGGTGCGTCGCTATTTCAGGTTTAAAGGTATTCTTCCTCAATTTGGAGAAGCAGCGAAGATGATGGGTTGTAAGGTAGTCTTACTTGGTTCCGGGCGGACGATGGAAGGTGCAGGAACATGATTGATTTTGATAAGTTGTTAAAAGTCGTAGTAGAGCAAGGTGCTTCTGACCTGTTTATTACAGCGGGACTACCGCCGTCAATAAAAGTTAGTGGCAAAATGATGCCGATGTCCAAGACGGCACTGACACCTGAGCAGGCAAAGGAAATGGTTCACGCGACCATGACCGAGGCTCAGATTCAGGAGTTTGAAGCAGAGCGCGAATGCAACTTCGCCATACATTCACCGATAGCTGGCCGATTCAGGATAAGTGCTTTTTACCAGAGAAACTTTGCCGGTATGGTGTTGCGCCGAATCGAGACCGAGATTCCGTCGGTAGACGACCTGATGCTCCCCGACGCGATTAAAAAGCTCGCCATGGCTAAGCGAGGACTGATTATTTTCGTTGGTGCAACAGGTACTGGTAAATCCACGTCGCTTGCTTCGATGATTGGATATCGAAACCAGAATTCGAAAGGCCACATCATCACGATTGAGGATCCGATCGAATTTGTACACGAACACAGAGGCTGCATGGTGACGCAGCGTGAAGTCGGGGTGGATACGCCCAGCTTCGAAATAGCGCTCAAAAACACGCTTAGACAAGCACCTGATGTCATCATGATCGGGGAAATAAGAACCTTGCAAACCATGGACTACGCGGTGGCCTTTGCAGAGACCGGCCACCTGTGTCTTGCGACGCTTCACGCAAATAATGCCAACCAGGCGCTGGATCGCATTATTAACTTCTTCCCGGTGGACAGGCATAAACAGGTGTGGATGGATTTGTCACTGAACCTGCGTGGCATGGTTGCTCAGCAGCTTGTACCGACAATTGATGGCAAGGGTAGACGTGCGGCTATTGAGATCATGATCAATTCACCTCTCGTGTCGGACCTTATCCGGAAGGGTGACGTACATGCACTTAAAGCGGTCATGGCGAAGTCGACAGAGCAAGGCATGCAGACTTTCGACCAGGCATTGTTCAATCTGTACCAGGAAGGTCAGATAACACACGAGGCTGCGCTTGCATCGGCAGATTCTGCCAACGATCTCCGGTTGCTTATCAAGCTCTCGGGTGGTGTTGAACCAGAGAGCTTCAATTCTAGCCAGGGACTTTCACTGGAGGGCTCAGAGACAGACTAGGATTTGTCTGGGCCGTCTAGGTGGAATCTGCAAGCCAGGTTTCAAGAATCAATTTGGCCGCTATTGCATCGAGCTGGTCGGGGGTCTCGAACTCTCTTGCTTCGAAGGTTGAAAGTCTTTCATCCATCAATTCGATGCTGATGCCATATCGCCCATGTAAGCGCCTTGAGAACCGAGTAGCGGCTTTTGACATGTCGCTCTCGGTACCATCCATGTTGATGGGTAAGCCGACGACCAAGACGGTTGGCTGCCACTCTTCCACGAGTCGGTCTATCACTAGCCACTGTGGAATGCCGTCTCTTGCCTTCACTACGGCCACAGGCGTTGCGGTACCCGTAATTTTCTGTCCAACAGCAACTCCGATTTTTGTGGTGCCAAAGTCGAATGCCATCGCCAGCCCAGTCATCCAGACACCTCCTTAATCATCTTGTTACCCGTGTCCCGGGGTGGGAGATATCAGATTCAGGTCGACTCCAATTGACTTAGCTGCTGCCTCAGGTCGTTCGTCAAAGGGTACATTGAAGACGATGTCCCGCATGTAAGGTATCACCAGCCATACGTCGGCTTGAATTTCGTTCTCAAGTTGGCCTCCGGACCAGCCAGCGTAACCGAGCCCTGCGAGGATGTTGTCTGGCCCTCTTTGTTCGGAGATAGCGTCCAGAATATCTAACGATGTCGTCAGGGCAAGGTTGTCAGCAATGCCGATAGTACCCTCGAACATGGCTTCTGTTGTATGCAGGAAGAACAATCTGCCCTGTTCAACAGGGCCACTCTCAAGCACTGTGATGTTTGGTGGGCACCGCGCTATTTGATTGCCTAGCAGCGCTGCCAGGTCTGCATCCAGGGTTTTGTTTATCACGAGACAACGTAACGGTGTGAGAAAAATAGTCACCCTGCATTGTCGGCAGAGAAACCAGTAACTGTCCTGACAATGAAGTGAATTCTGACAATCTAGTAGCTCCGCAGGGAAGAGTTCTTCCTAAACTGCCAGGTTCGAATGATTTCAAGCACATCGGTTGACCGTCGTAGTTCATCTGGGAATGGGGCGTAAGGTGCTGATAGCCGAACTATCCTGACTGCTGCGTCATCCAGAACCTGGTGCCCGGATGACTCAAGGAGCTCTACCTCTTTCAAAGAACCGTCCGGCAGGATAGCTACCATTAGGCGCAGTGACCCATATAGTTTGTTCTTTCTCGCTTTCTGCGGGTAGTTAAGGTTACCGACACTTTCGATCTTGCGGCGCCAGGAGTTCAGGTAGAACGCATCTGCACTGGATGCAGTCGATAGGCTGGTTAGCCTTTTTATTCTGGGTCTTTTTGCGTAAATCTGGCGCTGACGGTCGATGCGGGCTTCGAGACTCGCAATTTCAAGCGCGCGTGCCTGGAGCGACTTCTTGTTTTCGAATTCGGCTTTTTGCGGAGCCGTTTTGGTCTCCTCACTATCCACAGTGACATTGTGATCTGTCATGGCAGTGGTTGTGATAGCTGTTTGCTTTTGCTCAACCGCCTTGTAGGAGGCACTTTGCGGGACGTCCTGACTGGTTTCGCGGATTTCAGTATCCTGAAACTGAGCCTCTGTTGGCGCGGTCATGAGTGCCTTCTCCTCCAGCGCACCGCTGCCAACCTGGTTAAACTGGGCCAGGTAGTCGGCTTTGTCGGGCCTGCGCTTGGCGCGTTGCTGGGCAAGAGTGACTTCCATTGTGTGAGTTGATGGCTTGCTGGTGACGTAGGTGAAAGTGACGCCGAGTATCAGGGCGGCATGCAGGGCAACCGCCAGAAAGACTGTAAAACTGAGTCGATCACCCGGGCTGACGGTAGCTTCGAGCCGG
>LWDU01040269.1_pt1 | contig 20062 bp, 24 predicted proteins | sample 727161 | NCBI WGS metagenome assembly LWDU01 (sample SAMN04566230, study PRJNA314399) | hydrothermal vent metagenome | isolation source: deep sea hydrothermal plume seawater | place: Mexico: Gulf of California, Guaymas Basin | collected 2004-07-11
ACTGGATGAAAGTGGAACAAGAACGCGGTATTTCCGTGACATCTGCCGTGATGACCTTCGAAAAAGACGGTATTACCTTTAACCTTCTGGATACACCGGGGCACGAAGACTTCTCCGAAGATACATATAGAACACTGACTGCTGTTGATAGCGCCGTTATGGTGCTCGACGTTGCCAAAGGTATCGAGCCGCAAACGCTGAAACTTTTTGAAGTTTGTCGTATGCGCGATGTGCCGATTATTACTTTCATCAACAAGCTTGACCGTGAAGGTCAGGATCCTTTCAAGCTGCTGGACGAAATTGAAAGCCAGCTTGCCCTTGATGTATCACCAGCCAGCTGGCCGATCGGCATGGGACGTGAATTTAAAGGTTGTTATGACTTGCTGCAAGACAAGCTGGTTCTATTCGATCGTAGTAAAGGTGACCAGATTAAGGAAAGTATCGAGTGTACTGGTCTTGAGGATCCCAAGATTGATGAATTGCTACCAGAGCGTCTGGCAAAGCAGCTTCGTGAAGAAGTCGAGATGGTGCGCGGTCTGTGCCCGGAGTTTGATTTACAGGCATACCTCGAAGGACACATGACGCCAGTATTTTTTGGTTCGGCGGTTAATAACTTCGGTGTGCAGGAATTGTTGCACGGTATCGCAGAGTTTGCACCGTCACCCAAGCCGCAAACAACCGAAGAGCGTGAAGTCAAACCTAACGAATCTAAGGTCACAGCCTTCATCTTTAAAATTCAGGCCAATATGGACCCGAAACACCGTGACCGTATCGCCTTTACGCGTATCTGTAGCGGTAAGTTCAAAAAAGGCATGAAGCTCAAACACGTACGCTCTGGTAACCCGCAAATGTTCTTCTCGCAGGATCGTGAGACAGCCGAAGAAGCATGGCCAGGTGATATTCTTGGTCTGCCGAACCATGGTAATCTGCGTATCGGTGATGCTCTGGTCGAAAGCAACGAAGATTTACACTTCACGGGCATTCCGAATTTCGCGCCTGAATTGATGCAGCGTGTCCGTTCCGAAGACCCGATGAAAGCCAAGCACCTTGAAAATGCACTGGTACAATTGGCGGAAGAGGGCGCGGCGCGCGTCTTTAAGCCGACAATGGATTCAGGCTGGGTAGTTGGTGTTGTGGGGGCGCTGCAGTTTGATGTTCTAGCAGACCGTATCCGTACGGAATATGATATCCCTGTGAAGTTTGAGGAAGCGGCGCTTTATACCGCACGCTGGCTGTCATCCGAAGATACAGCGGCGCTCAAGAAATTCATGGATGCGAATGGAAGTGCGATTGCCAATGATCACGACGGTGATCCCGTCTTTATGGCGCGTAATGCTTGGCATCTAGGGGATGCGCAGGATAAAAACCCTGCGATCAAATTCACGGCAACTAAGTAATTACAGGTTCAGGTCGCTTTTTGTTGCGCGCTCTGGCGTAAGTAGATCAGCCGCCATTGATAGAACTTTTACGCCCGGAATTTCTGCTGCAGCTTTCAAAAAGGATGTAAAACCTTCGGCTTCGGCTTGCTGTGCAGCTGTTCCTGCCTTGATCTCCGGAATGATACTCTCTGTATTAAAGTTATTGCTAGGCATTGGTTTCCCTTCGTTTTGTTGGTTACACTAACCTATTTATGCGCCCATTATGGCCGTCAAAAGGTTGAAATGAGGTTAATTTAGGATTTGTGCGGGTTTTTACTTGAAAAACGATGCTAGGCATGACATTTAATTGGCACCGAAATTGTACTCTTTAACGATACAGCATTATGATTAAACTGGCAAAACTGACAGATTACGCAGTCGTTACGCTTTCCGCGATGGTGGAACGTGATGGGACATTGTTATCTGCTGTGCAGCTTGCCGAAATCACAACTTTGCCTGAGCCCACAGTATCCAAGGTACTGAAAATGCTTGCCAAGGGCGGCGTGATTAATTCTGTCCGCGGTGCGCATGGTGGCTACAGGCTGGCAGAGATGCCCGAGGACATTACAATCCTTGATATTATTGAGGCAATTGAAGGCCCCGTGGCGCTGACGGCGTGCATCGAAGGCAGTCACGAAAACTGCGCCATTGTAAAGATGTGTGGTACAAAAGGGCGTTGGGATTTGGTCAATACGGCTGTGAAAACAGCCCTTGAGAACGTGACATTACGTGATATGACATCACGGTCAGTAACTGATATCCGAACACTACAGGCAAGTAGTGGAGGCAGAGCATGAGTAATATTTCAGAAGATACAGTCAGACAGGTAGAAGAGCTTAGCGGTAAATACGAAGCAGGCTTTGTTACCGATATCGAGATGGAAAAAGCGCCGATGGGCCTAAACGAAGACATCATTCGTTTCATCTCTGCCAAGAAAGAAGAGCCTGAATGGATGCTGGAATGGCGCCTCAAGGCCTATGCGCGCTGGCTGGAAATGCCAGAGCCTGATTGGGCAAAGGTCGATTTTCCTGAAATTGATTACCAGCAATATTATTACTACGCCGCACCTAAAGATCAGGACCGCCCGAAATCTTTGGACGAAGTTGACCCGAAGCTGCTGGAAACATACGAAAAACTGGGCATTCCTCTGCGTGAGCAAGAGATGCTAGCAGGTGTGGCCGTTGATGCGGTATTCGACTCCGTATCCGTTGCCACAACATTTAAAAAGACACTAAGCGAAGCAGGGGTGATCTTCTGCTCCATCAGTGAAGCCATTCGCGAACATCCCGAGCTTGTAAAAAAATATATGGGTTCGGTTGTCCCTTACCACGATAACAAACACGCGTGTTTGAACTCTGCTGTATTCACAGACGGGTCATTTGTTTACATCCCCGAAGGTGTGCGCTGCCCGATGGAGCTGAGCACTTACTTCCGTATCAATGAGCTGAATACAGGTCAGTTCGAACGTACGCTGATTATCGCAGACAAAGGCTCTTACGTATCCTATTTGGAAGGCTGTACAGCGCCGATGCGCGATACGAACCAGCTGCACGCTGCTGTGGTTGAACTGGTCGCGCACGAAGATGCGGAGATCAAGTACTCAACGGTTCAGAACTGGTACCCCGGTGATGAAAACGGCAAGGGCGGTATCTATAACTTCGTGACCAAGCGCGGTATTTGCGAAGGCGCAAATTCTAAGATCAGCTGGACGCAGGTCGAGACAGGCTCTTCTATCACATGGAAATATCCATCCTGTATATTAAAAGGGGATAACTCTGTGGGTGAGTTTTATTCCGTAGCAATTACAAATAATTGCCAGCAGGCCGATACAGGCACAAAAATGGTGCATATCGGCAGAAATACAAAGAGTCGTATTATCTCCAAAGGTATCGCAGCAGGCAAATCAGACCAGACATATCGCGGCGTGGTCAAGATCATGCCAAAAGCCGAAGGCGCGCGTAACTTTACGCAGTGTGATAGCTTACTAATCGGTAAAACTTGTGGCGCGCACACAGTGCCTTATATCGAAAGCCGCAATCCGAAAGCGATGCTGGAGCACGAAGCAACCACCAGCCGCATCAACGAAGATCAGCTGTTCTATTGCCAGCAGCGCGGTCTGAATGAAGAAGAAGCTGTCGCATTAATCGTCAACGGCTTCTGCCGCGAAGTGATGCAGCACCTGCCGATGGAGTTTGCAGTTGAAGCGCAGAAACTGGTGGGGATTAGCTTGGAAGGTAGCGTTGGTTAGCTTTTGGGGCAGCATTTTTGAAGCGATTTTCGATCTTGTATGGTTGTTTGGTAATACGCAGCGAGGTCAAAGTTTTATAGCCAAGGTGTTGCATTTGATAGTAATGCTGGCACTTTTTGTGGGGCTAACAGCTTTGCTTTTATTTGGAGCTGTAAAGTTAGGAGTATTCTAAGAGTAACGACTGGTTCTTTGTTTAGTGTAAACAGAAAGAAGCAGCCATGTGGCAGGAAGCAGAATGGATTAATTGGCTTTTAACAACGTTAATTGCGGCACCGTTTGTACTGTATTTAGCGTCTAAGCTTAAGAAAAAGCCAAATTAGAGAATTGTGTATCGGTATAAATTTGAAGAATCATGCTATGGTTTTGTGTTGAATTCCAACGTTCTTACAGAAAATCAAAGTATAAGGATAATAAAATGAAACTTGATAAAGGAATTGAAGCAAGCTTTGTACGTGTCATAGGCATGGTTGTTTTCTTTCTGGCGATCATATGTTTACTGGCTGTAATTTCCGGTGTTGCGGAGCTTAGCAATCAGAAAACATCTGAATCTGTCTTGTTCATGACATTTATGATGTGTGTTGCTTTTGCCTTTATGGGGTTGATGATCTCAACACTGGCACAGGTCTTGCGATCCGTGCGCCGTATGGAAGCGCTGACCGAGAAACAAAACAAGATTTTGGAAGAAAAGCTGGTTGCGCCCGCTAAGACTGTAGCCGCAACAGCCAAGAAAACGGCAACAAAGAAAGCCCCTGCGAAAAAGACAGCGGCAAAGAAGACCACAACCGCTAAAAAGACGACGACTGCTAAAAAAGCAGCCTCCAAGAAATAGGAGATAGGTTCGCTTGCTTAAAAAGTTGTTTCTTTCACTGTTTTGCGGTTGGTTGGGGCTCGGAGTAGCGGGTCTCGTCGGGATGGCGGCTGTGTTTATGCCGGCATCATTTGCGCAAAAAGGTGGCTTTGCCGCGAATGTAGCAGATCCTTTTATGTGGTTTGGATTTGTTCTGGCACTACTGGCTGTACTTTTGAATGTTGTGGCACAGATTAACCTCTGGTCTGCGGACAAAGGTAGCGGCTACTGGCGTGTAATGCTGATGATGTTCAGCGGCGTGCCAATGATGTTTTTGTACTTTGTCATCGGACAATTGATACTAACTTTGTAAGAAACACTTTAGAGAGAACTATGATCGAGATTAAAAATCTTCATGCCGAAATTGACGGCAAGGAAATCCTTAAGGGTATTGACCTGAATTTGGAAAAAGGCAAAGTGCACGCCATTATGGGGCCTAACGGCTCGGGTAAGTCGACTTTGTCTTATGTTCTGGCAGGCCGCGAAGACTACGAAGTCACAGACGGCAGCGTTCAAATGGACGGTGTTGATCTTTTAGATCTGGAACCTGAAGAGCGTGCCGCTGCAGGCGTCTTTCTGGCATTCCAGTACCCTGTCGAAATCCCGGGCGTACAAATGTCCAACTTTCTGAAAACAGCCGTGAACGCACAGCGCAAGCAGCGCGGCGAAGACGAGCTTGATGCTCTGGCCTTCCTGAAGCTGGTTAAAGACAAGATGAAAGCTCTGGGTGTCAAAGATGACATGATCAAGCGTCCTGTGAATGTGGGTGCCTCAGGTGGCGAGAAGAAGCGTAACGAAGTGCTGCAAATGGCGCTGTTGGAGCCTAAATTCGCTGTTCTGGATGAAACAGATAGTGGTCTGGATATCGATGCGCTGAAGATTGTTGCTGAAGGCGTAAACCAGCTGCGCGGTGAAGACCGCACATTCCTGGTGATTACCCACTACCAGCGTTTGCTGGATTACATTAAGCCTGACGTGGTTCACGTATTGGCAAATGGCAAGATTGTTAAAACAGGTGGCCCTGAGTTGGCTCAGGAACTGGAAGCTAGAGGCTATGCCGAGTTTCTGGGTGAAGAAGCCGCCTAATAAAACCGTTATCAGGATTACATGATGAAACAGGCACAAAATCTGGCAAGAATGCCCGCGCCCGCACGCTATAAGGCTGATAATGCCGCAACGTTCGTAGAAGCATTTGAAGGTAACGCAGCTCTTAAAGAGGGGCCTGAATGGCTTGTGTCACTGCGCCAAGAGGCTGCTGATACTGTGGCTGAAATGGGGCTGCCTACACCGAAACTGGAGCGGTGGAAATATACAAACGTACATCCCGCTATCAAAGATGTATCAGGCGTTGCTGCCAAGCCAGGGTTTGTGGTTAAGCCTGTGGATAAACTGGTGACAGATTTATCTGAGAGCTTACAGAATGCCCCTGAATGGCTGCAATCAATCTTGACTGAAAGACCTCACGCAACATTCCGCTATGCAGACATGATGATGTGGGAACTTGCCAATATGTTCACGCAAGATGGCGTTGTAATTGATGTTCCTGCTGGTCAAAAGGTATCAGAGGCGATCACCATAGATTTTACCGGCCATGAAGGTCAGCTTTCAGCACCGCGTGCTGTTATTAGGCTGGGTGAGGGCGCGGAGCTAACGATTATTGAAAACCACAAAGGTGAAGGTCAATTCTGGAATAATGCTCTGATCCAGATCAAGATCGCTGACGGCGCAAAATTTCGCCACTACCGTATGCAGGAATATGGCTCCAAAGCCGTTTACACGCAGAACACTCATGTTGAAATCGGCGAAGGCGCACATTACGAAGCCTTCACTATGGCATTGGGCGGAAATATCACGCGTAATCAGGTGCATGCTGCTGTAATTGGCGGTGGTGCTGAATGTGATATTTACGGCATTAATTTGCTGGATGGCAGCCAGATTTCAGATAGCACTTTTGAAGTCGAACACATGGCGGAGAACTGTAATTCTAACCAGTTCATCCGCAGCGTGATGCGCGATCAATCCAAAGGCATTTTCCAAGGCAAGGTCTACGTTCATGAGGGTGCTGATGGCACTGACGGGTATCAATTGTCGAACGCGTTACTGCTTTCTGAAGGCGCAGAGATGGATACTAAGCCGGAGCTTGAAATCTATGCCGATGATGTGAAATGTTCGCACGGTGCCACGACTGGTCAGCTGGATGAAGAGCCACTATTTTATTTACGTAGCCGCGGCTTGAGCGAGAATGAAGCTCGTGCCTTGATGATCGAGGCTTTCGTCAATGAGGTTGTGGAAAAGCTTGCGGATGAAACTGTGAAAGACGTTGTCTTACAAAAGGTTAGCCAGTGGCTGAAGCTGTGAAAAAGATGGAACAACAGGCGTAAAGCAGGAGGTTCATGGGCGCCCTGTGGCGTATCTGGATACAGCAGCGAGCGCGCTTAAGCCACAATTTGTGATCGATACGATGGCGCGCGTAATGGAGACATATTACGCAAATATCCATCGCGGCCTGTATAGCTTTAGCCAGCAACCAACCGCTGCATTTGAAGACGTACGCAACAAAGTTGCAGGCTTTATTAACGCCCCGAGCGCACAAGAGATAGTATTCACCCGCAATACAACTGAAGCCGTTAATTTAGTGGCACAAAGCTGGGCAGCCAAATACCTTCAGGCAGGGGACGAGATCATCCTCTCGGGTCTGGAGCATCACGCCAATATCGTGCCATGGCATATGCTGGCAGAGAAAATCGGCGTTACGATTAAAGTCATTCCGGTACAAGATGATGGTTCCTTAGACATTGAAGCCTTCGAGCGTATGTTAACAATAGATACCAAAATGGTGTCACTTGTGCACACATCGAACTCAATCGGCGTTGTGAATAACATAAAGAAAATCATACAGATAGCAAAAGACTTTTATCCTGAAACTAAAGTTATGGTGGATGGGTCGCAGGCCGTTGTTCATGGCTCTGTAGACGTACAGGATCTGGGGTGTGATTTCTTCGCATTTACAGGCCATAAAATCTATGGACCGTCAGGTGTTGGTGTTCTCTGGGGTAAATGTGATGTGCTGGAGAGCATGGACCCGTATCAAGGCGGCGGCGATATGATCGAAACAGTAGATTTCCATCATGTTACGTATAAGGCGCCACCCGCGCGTTTTGAGGCAGGTACACCAGCAATTGTTGAAGTTATCGGCATGGGCGCAGCGATAGATTACATCACTTCGATAGGTATGGATGTAATTGCGTCATACGAAAAACAAATGTTCACTTACGCGCAGGATAAAATAGCCACCATAGACGGTCTGACCTTCTACGGTACAACGGCCGATAAGATTGGCATCCTGTCATTTACTGCTGAGTGGGGGCATCCTAGCGATATCGGCATGATCCTTGATCAGTGTGGTGTTGCTGTACGTACAGGGCACCATTGCTGCCAGCCGCTAATGCGCCGCTTCGGCATTGACGCGACTGTACGCGCCTCATTGGGAATGTACACAAATGAAACTGATATAGATGCACTGGTCGCAGGACTGGATAAAGCGCGGAGTATGCTGGCATGATGGGTAGAGAAGCAATCGCAAATGAAGAGATGCTGAGAAATTCAATGAGCGAAGAAGAATATGATGAGCTGGCGATGCCGCCAAATGCCGAAGTGCCAAATGAGCATGCTTTATGGCCTGCCTTGGATAAGGCTATTCGTGAGGTATATGACCCTGAAATCCCGGTAAACATTTTTGAGCTAGGCTTGATCTACAAGGTTGAGATTACCGAAGGTAAGGATGGCAAGCACGATATCTATGTTGAGATGACGCTGACGTCACCGGGTTGCCCTGTGGCGCAAGAAATGCCGGGAATGGTACAAAGTGCCTTTTTCCCTGTTGAAGGGGTAGGTGATGTTGATGTCGATATTATCTGGGATCCGCCTTGGGATCCGTCCATGATGTCCGAGGCTGCTAAGCTGCAATTAAATATGTTTATGTAAGGTGTTGTCATGAGCCTGATATCCGTAACAGACAGAGCCGCCGAAGAACTGGCGAAGCGTACAGGGTTGAATCCTGCTGCGATTGGCATTCGTTTGATGGTAACCAACACTGGCTGTTCTGGGCATTCTTATAAAATGGAACATGTGACGGAAGAATCAGACAAAGACGATAAATTTGCGCACGAAAACGCGATTATCTTTGTTCCTAAGGAACAGCTTTTATACCTGATCGGGACGGAAATTGACTTCAAAGAAGATGGGCTGGCATCCAATTTCGTTTTCAATAACCCGAATGCCGAAGGTACCTGCGGCTGCGGCGAGAGCTTCAATCTGAAAATTGAAAGAGACTAGGCTGCTAGACGTTTGGCTGCTGCCGCTTTCTCCGCGGCTTTCAATGCGCCTACGATCAGATCCTTAGCGCTATCGGCTTGATGTGCGTTTTCACTGATATATCTTCGCCATTGCTTGGCGCCGGGTTGGTGGTGAAACAGGCCGATCATATGGCGTGTGATGCTTTTTACGGGCACACCGTAATCTTTTTGTTGGCGCTCGATGTACGGAATCATTGCCAAGGCAATCTTCTTTCGCCCCTGAATATCATGATTCCCGAATATCTTGCGTTCGATCTCGGCAAGAATATAGGGGTTTGAATAAGCTTCTCGACCGATCATAACGCCATCAAATACGGACAGGTTTTCTTGAGTCTCTTCAATGGTTTTGATGCCGCCATTCAAGACAAAATTAAGGTTAGGGTATAAGTTTTTGATATCACTTACTATATCGTAGCGCAGGGGAGGGATGTCGCGATTCTCTTTAGGGCTTAAGCCGTTTAGCCAAGCTTTGCGGGCATGAACAATGAAATTTTCACAGCCAGCTTTAGAAATAGTGTCTATAAACTTGTTTAAAAAAGGAAATTCTTCTTCCCCATCGATTGCAATTCGACATTTAATGGTGACGGGAATATCGACTGTATTTGCCATCGCAGTATAACACTCTGCCACGAGTTCTGGTTCTGCCATAAGGCATGCACCAAAATTACCGCTCTGCACGCGATCACTGGGACAGCCGCAGTTAAGGTTGATCTCGTCATATCCAAAGTCTTCGCCAATCTTCGCGCATTCGGCTAAGGCTTTAGGGTCGCTACCGCCTAACTGTAACGCGACGGGGTGTTCTTCGGCATTGAAGCGTAGAAAACGTTCACAATCGCCATGAATCATTGCGCCTGTCGTCACCATTTCGGTATAAAGACGCACATGCGGCGATATAAGGCGATGGAAATACCGGCAATGACGATCCGTCCAGTCCATCATCGGCGCTACCGATACGTGCGGTACATCGCTTATGAAGCTATTTCCTTGTGAAGTTTTTGTCATTACATCTTGCCTAACGGGCGGTTTATCTCATAAAAATGGGAATGTACTTTATTTGGGGGCGAAAAATCCAGTTTTTCATGCGTATTCTTTTAGTGCTCATTATGGCTTTTGTAATGTTGCCGTCTTCTGTGATGGCGCAGGACGCTGTGCCGCGCTTTAATGATACACAATTACCTCTCCCTCGTTTTGTCTCTCTGCGTTCAGATAAGGCCTATATTCGATCAGGGCCTGCTATGCGTTATCCTGTTAAATGGGTTTTGATTAAGGATGATATGCCTGTCGAAATCATTCAGGAATTTGATCACTGGCGTAAAATCAGAACAATAGAAGCAGATGAGGGCTGGATCCATAAATCACTGCTGTCAGGTAAACGCACAGTCATGGTAAACGGCACGGAGCTAGTGCCTATGCGCCAGAAAAATGAGGCAGGCGCAAAAATGCTGGCACGTTTGGAGCCATATGTAATCGCGGCTGTTGAAGAGTGCACCGGTCAATGGTGTCTTGTGAGTACGGGCGGCTTTGAGGGCTGGATCGAAAGAAATTCCCTTTGGGGTGTTTACGAGTCTGAGGAATTGAATTAGTCTTGTATATGTAGGTGATTCGCACCTTCTCCACAGAACTATCCACAAGCTTATACACATTCATTCAACGAACCCCCGCTGATTCCAGAAGTAAGCCTCTATGTCTATATTGATCGATAAACCAGAATTTACATCCCACATCATGCGCGCGCTGATGTCATTGTCTACAGTGACAGGCGAGTCCGATTCTGATTCTCAGGGTATTGATGGCGCGAAGCTATTGATGAATCTTGCCGGCGTGATGACAGAAACATTGATGTTGTTTGATGATCCTGATGAATGCTTGGGCGCTTATTACCACAGACTGTCGCATATGTTGCAGTCAGAACCGTTCCCCGGTGAGTTTGCTGATAAAGCGCTGCCGCCTGCATATATTATTGATTATGAAACAGAGCGCGGTCGTGAGCTTGCGAAAAATCTTTTTGCCGACTGGCAGGAATGCGCTTTTGAATTTTACGAACTGATGTTGTTCGTCTCTCATAATTTGATTATGAGCATGGAGCAGGCGGGACAGCCTCGTTCTGAAATCTTTAAAATGCTAATTGCGATCACGAATAAAGCCATGGGCTACGAGCTGGCTGCGCAAGAGCTTTGCGACATCGTGATTGAAAACAAGATCGGCGGCGAAGGCTGGCGTATGGCTGACAGCGTAAGCGGTTTGAGCGCTATTGCTGGGCGCGCCGTGGCGTTGTCACAAAACGCGTGTGAGCTGTTTGCTCAGCCCGCATTGCCCGATAAACTTGATCAAATTGCTTATGTAATGACGCAAGAAGCTATCCGACTCGGTGTTCCTGCCGGTACAGATTGGCGTTTTGGCTTGGCGGCTAATGATTGTCATTATAATGCGCCATATGAATTGATCTCCAGCCTTTGGCCTGACTGTCACGAGCTGTTCTATCATATGGATATTATGGACCTGATGGACCAATCCGTAGCCTGTGCAAAGGCCGCAGGACGCATGCTGGCCTTGATGGCGGGCGGTGAGGTTCCCGAGATTGAGCCGGTGATTGCAAAGCCTTTGGCTATGGCGGCTATGACAGATACTTATAAGACTGTCTGCTACGATCAGGCTGCCATAATGCGGTGACGCAGCAAATTTCCTTGTAATTAATGGGTCGTTACGTCTTGCACCTGTATTTAATCGGGTGTAAAAACGGTTTTGTTATGACGATAAACAAAGCCTTGAAAGAAGATATGAGTTTTACACCTAAGTCCAGTTACTCCTACGAGGACATCATTGCTTGTGGCAATGGTGAGTTATTCGGTCCCGGCAATGCGCAGTTACCACTGCCGCCTATGCTGATGTTTGATCGCATTACCAACGTATCTGCCGAAGGCGGTGAGAACGGTAAAGGCGTGATCGAAGCTGAATTTGATATTAAGCCTGATCTATGGTTCTTTGATTGCCACTTTAAAGGCGATCCTGTAATGCCGGGTTGTTTGGGTCTTGATGCCCTGTGGCAGCTTCTGGGCTTTTATCTGGGCTGGACAGGCGCGCCTGGTTCAGGCCGTGCGCTAGGTTTGGGCGAGCTTAAGCTTACAGGCCAAGTGCAGCCAGATGTGAAGCTTGTGAAGTACGTAGTAGATCTGAAGCGTGTTATTAACCGCAAGCTGGTACTGGGTATCGGTGATGGTAAAATGTACGCGGATGGTGAATTGATTTATGAAGCCAAGGACTTGAAAGTCGGGTTGTTTGATAACCCGAGTGCACTATAGTCAGTACATAGTTTTAATAAGGGCATACCAATTTCACGTTTGTCGGGATTATTGCGTAGGCCCTTTTTATTGTTCTAACGCTAGGAAAAAACCATGTCACAAAATACACGCAGAGTTGTAGTTACAGGTATGGGCATCGTGTCCTGTATCGGTAACAATGTGAACGAAGTTCTTGAATCCCTGAAAGCGGGGAAGTCAGGTATTACATTTTCGCCTGAATACGCTGAAATGGGATTCCGTAGCCATGTCTACGGCAAGCCGAATATTGCCTTAGAAGACCATATTGATAAGCGTATGTTGCGTTTTATGGGTGACGGCGCGGCTTATAACCATATTGCAATGGAACAGGCTATCGCTGACTCAGGCATTGAAGAGAGCGAAATTTCGCACGAGCGCACAGGTATCGTGATGGGCTCCGGTGGTCCTTCTACGCACGCGCAAATCGCGGCGGCTGATATTGCACGCGAGAAAGGCCCTAAACGTGTGGGCCCATTCGCTGTGCCTAAATGTATGTCTTCGACAAACTCAGCGAATATAGCCACGAACTTTAAAATTAAAGGCGTGAACTATTCTATTTCTTCCGCCTGTTCTACATCGGCACACTGTATTGGTAACGCAGCGGAGCTAATCCAGTGGGGCAAGCAGGACGTTATGTTTGCAGGCGGCGGTGAAGAGCTTGATTGGGCGCTATCCGTTCTATTTGATGCGATGGGCGCTATGTCATCTAAATATAATGACACACCTGAAAAAGCAGCTCGTGCTTATGATGCGGATCGTGATGGCTTTGTCATTGCTGGTGGTGGCGGCGTTCTGGTTCTTGAGGAGCTGGAACATGCAAAAGCACGTGGCGCACATCTGATGGTGCTGACATGGTCGCGCCAAGCGGTGAGGGTGCTGTTCGTTGTATGAACCAGGCGCTGAGCACAGTTAAGAAGCCTGTTACATATATCAATACACACGGTACAAGCACACCAGCTGGTGACATCACCGAGCTGAATGCAATCCGCGAAGTCTTCGTCGATCGTGAAGAAAAGGATATGCCATATATCAGTGCGACCAAGTCTATGACAGGTCACTCTCTGGGCGGTACAGGCGTTCAGGAAGCTGTTTATAGCTTGCTGATGATGAAAGAGGGCTTCGTTGCACCGAGCATTAACATCGAGAACCTCGATCAAGGTGCAGGCAACATGCCGATCGCCCGTGAGCGCATCGATAACGTAGAACATCAAACTGTAATTTCTAATTCTTTTGGCTTTGGTGGTACCAATGCGACCCTGGCCTTTTCTAGGTATGAGGGGTAGGTCATATGGCAGCATCGAAACTAATGAAGGGTAAAAAAGGCCTGATTATGGGGGTGGCAAATGACCACTCTATCGCGTGGGGTATCGCAAAAGCACTAAGCGATAACGGCGCAGAGCTGGCCTTTACCTACCAAGGTGATTCCCTTCTGAAACGTGTGAGGCCATTGGCTGAATCCGTTGGTACAAGCGACTCACTGATTTTGCCGTGTGATGTGACACAAGAAAGCGAAATTGATTCCGTCTTTGATAGTCTTGAAAAAGAATGGGGCGAGATGGACTTTCTGGTTCACGCTGTGGCTTATTCTAATAAGGACGAGCTAACAGGGCGCTACGTTGATACGTCTCTTGATAACTTCCTGAAGACAATGCATATTTCTTGCTACTCCTTCACATCTGTTATGCGCCGCGCAAACAACCTGATGAAGAATGGCGGCTCTGCAATTACGCTCAGCTATTACGGTGCCGAAAAAGTAATGCCTAACTACAATGTTATGGGCGTTGCAAAAGCAGCATTAGAAGCTTCAACACGCTATCTTGCAGCTGATCTCGGCCCTGATAATATTCGCGTAAATGCCATCTCAGCAGGTCCGATGCGTACTTTGGCCGGTTCTGCTATCGGCAGCGCCCGTCAGACATTTAAATACAATCAGGTCACAGCACCGTTGCGCCGTACGGTTGCGCTTGAAGAGCTGGGCGGCACAGGTTTGTACCTGCTGTCTGATCTATCAGGTGCCGTAACGGGCGAAATTCATTACGTTGACTGCGGCTTTAACGTCATCGGCATGCCGCCGCACGATCAACTGAAAACTTTTGCAGGATAAAGACATGAAAAAACTGATCGCCGGAAACTGGAAAATGAATGGCACGCAAGCGTCTGCCATGGATTTAATCTCCGCGATTGGTATTGGTCTTGATGAAAACCCGTCTCTGACAGATACGTGCGATTTTCTGGTTTGTCCTCCGGCACTGCATTTGACAATCGTAAAGGACGCCATCGAAGGCACTAATGCGCCTGTCTCAATCGGTGGACAGGATTGCTCTGCCAATGATAATGGTGCACATACAGGTGACGTCTCGTCTGATATGTTGGCGGATATAGGGTGTGAATACGTTATTCTAGGTCACTCTGAACGCCGTGCGGATCATGAAGAAACAAGCGCATATATCTCCGAAAAAGCAGGACGTGCTCTAATCTCCGGTTTGAAGGTCATTATCTGCGTTGGTGAGCAAGAAGAAGAACGTGAAGAAGGGCGTGAGTTTGATGTCGTAGCAAAGCAGCTGCGTGAGTCACTGCCAAATAGCGCTTCTGCGGCCAACACAGTCATTGCCTACGAGCCTGTTTGGGCGATTGGAACGGGCAAAGCGGCAACGACAGATGATGTTGCAGCCATGCACAGCTTTATTAGAAAAACATTACAAGAAAAGCTTGCAGATGCGGGCGATATACGGATATTGTACGGCGGTTCGGTAAAGCCGGATAATGCTGGCGATCTGTTTAAGGTCGAAAACGTAGACGGAGCATTGATAGGCGGCGCAAGTCTTAAAGCCGATCAATATCTGGGAATTGCGAAAGCGGTTTAGCATGAGCTACTATCAGTCAAAATTTCACATGTATATCTGTGAGTTTTTTAGATGGCTAAGTTTTGCTTCTGTTATTGTCAGTTTACTAGTGTTCGTTCTAGCATTATGGACTGATACTTTGACGAATGATCAGGCCGCTAAAACAATAGCGACTACCTTAGCTATATTATTTGCAAGTGTGGTGATTGGGGCTATTTTCCGCAGTGGCGTAGACTACGAAGAAGAAGAATGAGAATAAAATGGAAGTTGTACTAGTTATACATCTGATTTTGGCATTGGGCATTATTTGTCTGGTGCTTGTTCAGCGCTCTGAAGGCGGTGGCCTTGGTATTGGCGGAAGCGGCGGTGGTGGCCTCGGCAATCTGGCGTCAGCCCATAGCACAGCGAATGCTTTAACCAGAACAACAGCAATTTTTGCGGCGTGCTTTTTTGCAACTAGCCTGATTTTGGCTATTTTGGCAGGAACGCATTCCAAGCCTCAAGGTCTGCTGGCAGATCTTGATGCACCCGTGGCTTCAATCACTGTATCTTCTGATGAAGAGGGTGGTGAGGTCGCAGCAGACACTACGGAAGAAGCTCCGGCAGCCGAAAGCAGGCCGTCGGTTCCCGTATCGGAGTAACTCTCAACTAAATTAAAGACATGACAAGATTTGTATTTATAACCGGCGGCGTGGTTTCCTCTTTAGGAAAAGGTCTCGGCTCCGCCGCTCTTGGTGCGTTGTTGCAGGCCCGTGGTTACTCCGTTCGCCTGTGTAAGCTTGACCCTTACCTGAACGTTGACCCCGGTACTATGAGCCCGTTCCAGCATGGCGAAGTCTATGTAACTGACGACGGCGCCGAAACAGATCTGGATTTGGGGCACTACGAACGTTTCACTGGCAACCCTGCCAAGCAAATGGACAACATCACGACAGGCCGTATCTACACGAACGTGCTGGCGCGTGAGCGCCGCGGTGATTACCTCGGCGCAACTGTGCAGGTCATTCCGCACATTACTGACGAGATTAAAGACTTCATCCGTGAAAAAGACGGATCTGCTGACTTCGTTCTGTGTGAAATCGGCGGTACGGTTGGTGATATTGAATCCCTGCCATTTCTGGAAGCGATCCGCCAGTTCGGTAACGAAATGGGTCGTGAGCGCGCCTTGTTTATTCATGTGACATTGCTGCCTTATATTCCTGCTGCGGGCGAGCTGAAAACTAAACCGACACAGCACTCTGTAAAAGAATTGATGGGCGTAGGTATTCGTCCGCGTATTTTGCTGTGCCGTTCTGATCGCGAGATCGAAAAAGACGAGCTGCGCAAGATTGCACTGTTTTGTAACATCGACGAGAACAAGGTTATTCCTGCGCTCGACGTGTCTACAATCTACGAAGTGCCGCTGAGCTACCACGCGGAAGGTCTTGATAATCAGGTGCTGGACTGCTTCGGCCTGCCAGACGAGAAAGAACCTGATTTGAGTGTTTGGAAAAACATCGTTCACCGTATCAAAGAGCCTGAGAAGAATGTAAATATCGCTGTGGTCGGTAAATATACGAACCTGAACGACAGCTATAAGTCTTTGAACGAGTCGCTGATCCATGGTGGTATCGCGAATAACGCCAAAGTGAACATCAACTACATCGAGTCCACAGTGTTTGAAAACGATAACACAATGGCTGAGCTAGAAGGTGTGAACGGTATTCTTGTTCCTGGTGGCTTTGGCGAGCGTGGCGCAGAAGGTAAAATTCAGGCCGCTAAGTTTGCCCGTGAAAACAAAGTACCGTATTTCGGTATCTGTTTTGGTATGCAAATGGCTGTGATTGAAGCGGCACGTAGTCTTGCAGGTTACGACCGTGCAAACTCCACAGAATTTGGCCCTTGTGATAACGCGGTTGTCGGTTTGATGACCGAATGGACACGCGGTAACGAAAAAGAAGAGCGCGGTAATGATACCGACCTCGGCGGTACAATGCGTTTGGGTGCTTACCCCGCAGCGTTAAAAGCGGGCAGTAAAGTGGCAGAGATTTACGGCACGACCGAAATCAGCGAACGTCACCGTCACCGTTATGAAGTGAACATCAACTTCAAAGAGCAGCTGGAAGAGAAGGGCTTGGTCTTCTCTGGCATGTCACCTGACGGCCGCCTGCCTGAGATTGTTGAATATGCAGATCATCCTTGGTTTATCGGTGTGCAGTATCACCCTGAACTGAAATCCAAGCCTTTTGATCCGCACCCGCTATTTGTGTCCTTTATAGACGCAGCCTTGAAACAGGGGCAGCTGGTCTAATTCCATAAGTTTGACATATTTATAAATCCTCCCTATAAAGCCTGAACGGTTAGGGAGGATTTTTTTATGGGCGTGAAAGCAAAGATTGCAGATAAGCTGATTACCAATGCTGTTTATGGCTATGCAGCTACAACACTTCTGTTTAGCGGAGGTTACGGTACGCTGGTCGTTGATGCTTTTAAGCGAGCGGCAGACGGTGTTGATGCCTCGGCCACCACAACATTAGAGATCGTCGGTGATACAATGATGCGCGGCGGGCTTCTGACAGGCGCGTTTATGGCGGTCTGCGTTAATCTACACCGCTTCAAATTCGGTGAAGAAGCTAAAGCAGAACTTGAACACGAAGCCCGCGAAGAACGCCTTGCCCCGTTCAGGCAGCAAGGCCCTCATCAATAATTTTTAGATACTGATACTGTCTTCAAGGAACTGGCGCTTGGGCTTGATGTAATCTTGCGTACCTTCGCGCAGAACTGTATCGCCCTCGATCAGATCAAACGGCAGATATTCTTCGGCTTGTTCGATACCATCCAGACCTTTGAAGCTCTTATACATCGGGCTGAAATCTGTGTTGACCGCTTGCTCGAACAGATCCTCGAAACTATCAATCACGAAATAGCTAGGCTGGTAGTCATTGATATACACCTTTGTGCGCATACAACGCTCCAGATCAAATTTGATATGATGCGCGGACGGATCATCCATACAATATTGCGCTTCACCATATGAAGAACACAAACCTGCGCCGTAAAGCTTCAGTCCGTCTTCTTTCTGGATCAGGCCAAACTCGATCGTCCACCAGTTCAAACGGGCAAGGTTCTTGGTTGTCTTGTATTGCAGGGCGCGCGCGCCGCCTTTGCCGTATTCATGCATATAATTGGCATAGGCCTGATTGCTCAGCAGTGGAATATGACCGAACAGATCATGGAAGATATCAGGCTCTTCCAGATAGTCGAGCTGGTCTTTATCGCGGATAAAGTAACCTGACGGAAACTTCTTGTCTGTCAGCATGTCAAAGAAAGGCTTTGATTTGATAAGGCCCTCGGTCGCGACAACTTCCCAACCCGTAATGGCACGTAAACGCTCATTGATCTCATGAAAATTCGGAATTTTATCAGCAGTGAAACCAAGCGTATCCAAGGCTTGCAGATACTCGGGGCAAGCGCGGGGCTTTAGGATTTCAATCTGACGTTCAAAAAGAAGTTTCCAGCTTTCATGCTGGTCACTCGTGTAATCTTTCCAGCCCTGATCAACAACAAGGCCTGCATAGCTAAGATTCTGGTCAGCAACCATAACGTAATCTCCCTTATTCTTTAATTATAACATTCCCGGTCGTTTAGACGGTAATGCGTTTCTTTTGTTAGGGAGATTATAGAGATAAGTTTGGGGGACTTAAACGGGAAATTTCTAGCGCGTTAAGTTTCGCGCCAGACCTTTGATTTCGTTGCGAAGTTCCAAGTCAAAATTACGTAAGCACATAATGTTCAGAATAGTTGCAGCTTGCTCGTCACTCAGAGGGCCCATGACTTTTTCTTTATATTCAGGTGCGGCAAACGGCGCTTTCTTATCGCCCAAATATATGTCTGCCATCATAGATAGATCATCAACATCAAATAATGATTTGGCCGGAATAGGGGCAGGGTTGCTACCATCAATGTCGTCTTTGCAAAAATACAGATAGACTTGATCGCTGCTGCGCTCGATTACAGCCCATTTAATCGGGCGATTATCAAGCTTGCTCAGGCACCATCGCGTATTTGTTCCTTCGCCAACAGCGGCGATAGTTTCAGCAACGCATTGTGATAGGTCACGCTGACCAGCATCTGCGAAGATAGTTCGTAACGGTGTTTCACTGATATTGCGTGAGTCTAAATTTATAATGATCTGTGTCATGTCTATTCCTCTATTGGAATAGAATATACATATTCGCTATTGCGGCGTCAAAGTTTAGGCAGCTTTTGAAGTGTAAGAAGAGGTGAGGTCTGCTGTAAACGGCTCCCGAATACCACTGCCTCAACATGCTTTATATTAAGCCCGCACAATGTTAGGCTGCCTACATAACAAAAAGAAAGAATATCAATGCGCTTATTTATGACACTTGCCATGACTTTAGCTTTGGGTTTTTTCGCGTTGCCTGTCAAAGCCGAAACCTCTCAGGTCGACGAGATACAGAAGTTTTCGCAAGACTGCCGTGAAGGGAAAATGCACCTCTATTTTGATTGTAGTTGCTTGAAAGATGAATATATAGAACACCGTGAAAAACTAGGATTGGATGCAAGCCCTTCCTTAGTGCGCAGCTACCTCGGCGCAAATTGCAAGAACGGTGATGGGATCGCCGCGCAAATGAATGAGAAGTGCCTTAAGCAACCAGCTTATTTGCCTAAAGGCCACGACCCCGAAACGTTTTGCAGTTGTTACAGCCGTAATTTCAAAAGTTTATTCGAACGTTGGGACGGCGTCATGCAGCCGACTCTTGAAGTGCAGTTTAAATCTGCAGCAAGATTAAAATGCCAGGATCCTGAAGCATATAAGAAGGTCTACGGCGACCGCTTTGGCCAATAAAATACAAAACGAAAAGGCGGATGGTTTTATCATCCGTTTTTTATAAATTTGAAATTTCGTGATAGTTAAGGCTATCGCCGTGCCATCATTAAAATGGATTGTTTAACTCTTGTAAGCGTCGCTCTTTTTGCTCGCCGATTGTGTCCATTTCGCCAAATATCCAGTCAGGGGTAAGGGCGTCAATA
>LWDU01040256.1_pt1 | contig 20055 bp, 23 predicted proteins | sample 727161 | NCBI WGS metagenome assembly LWDU01 (sample SAMN04566230, study PRJNA314399) | hydrothermal vent metagenome | isolation source: deep sea hydrothermal plume seawater | place: Mexico: Gulf of California, Guaymas Basin | collected 2004-07-11
CAGGTCAGCAACAAGGGCTTCTAGTTTCGCGCGTGTCATTTTGACGTTCAGGTGTTTCGGGCCGTTGGCGTCTGCTGTAATAAACGGCAGGTTCACATCTGTTTGTGATGTTGATGACAGCTCGATCTTCGCTTTTTCTGCAGCGTCTTTCAGACGTTGCAGAGCCAGTTTGTCTTGGCGCAGGTCGATGCCTTCTTCTTTTTTGAATTCATCGGCTAAGTAGTCAATGATGCGCAAGTCAAAGTCTTCACCACCAAGGAATGTATCACCGTTGGTTGACTTTACTTCGAATACGCCATCGCCGATTTCCAGAATGGAGATATCGAATGTACCACCACCCAAGTCATATACAGCAATGACGCCGCTGTCGCGCTTATCAAGGCCATAGGCCAGAGCAGCAGCAGTCGGTTCGTTAAAATTTTACCGGCGTCTTTTGTGGCCTGACGCTGTGAGTCGTTAAAGTACGCAGGAACAGTAATCACTGCCTTTGTTACTTTCTCGCCCAGATAGCTTTCGGCTGTTTCTTTCATTTTTTGTAGGATCATGGCAGAGATCTGTGATGGCGCCATTTTTTCGCCGTCGATTTCTACCCATGCGTCGCCGTTTTCACCTTCAACAATGTTAAAGGATGCTTTGGATGCCATATCCTTAACGGCCGGATCGTCAAAGCGACGTCCGATCAAACGTTTGATCGCGTAGAGTGTGTTGGTTGGGTTTGTCACCGCTTGACGCTTGGCAGGTTGGCCTACCAGACGTTCTCCGTCTTTAGTGAACGCGACCATGGATGGTGTTGTGCGCGCACCTTCGGAGTTTTCGATGACTTTAGGTTCTTTGCCGTCCATGACAGCAACACAGGAGTTTGTTGTACCGAGATCGATACCGATTACTTTGCTCATACTATACCTCTCTTCATTGGCAAATTACAAAGACAGCCCTTCAATAGGCGCTGTCCCAATTCCCGTTTTGACAATTTCAAACGTTAGTGAGCGGAATATAGCACACTGACTTTGAAATGCCAGAGGGCGGAAAGCAAAAAGTGACAGTTCTCTGCCGTTTTTTTGCTCTCCTGATAATTTATACGGGGATTAAATCAATTGGATTAAAAAAATGCAGTTTATTTGCATAACTTCAGAATGTTGTGGTATATAACTGCAAGTTTTTCATCCATCTGGAGATAATATTATGAAGAAAAGATATTGGGCTCTTTCCCTTGTCGCTGCATTTGGTGCTGTCGCTGCTTATACAGTGAATGAGTATAATGACGCCGTGGCCGAGCAGGCTGCGATTCACATTGAATCGCGTACTGAACGCGAGATCTGTGTGCGCGATGCGGCATTGTCAGCGTTTCCAAATGCTATTGGCGGTGTGATTCTGGAGGAAGACCGTGCTTATGGAGGTGAGGGTTCTTTCATTCATTATAGAGACCGTGGTTTAAACGAGGTTCATTCTGTTGCGGCTTATGATGAAGGCTATTGGGTTGTTACACGCACTGATCCTGTGGCTGTGATGCCGGATCGTTTGACGCTCAACGGTTTTAGTAGCCCGTTTGAGCAGAGATTTACATCATATGGTGGTTACCAGCATGATGATGGCGCAATCTCAACTGGTAATAGTGCTATCTCTGAAAAGCATGAGCAGGTTATAGACGCTCTGAAGCTCTGCTACTAGAATTAAAGGCATAGAATTTAAAAAGCAGCCTGCTAATGGGCTGCTTTTTTTGTGCTTACACCTGTGTGTCAATGTGGGGTGTTTGATCGCCGCCTTGGCCGTCGTCTTTGGCGATGCCTACGCGCGCGGGGCGCAAGAGACGATCATGCAGTACATATCCTGGTTCGATAACTTGAATGATTGTGCCGCCGGCTTTGCCCGGAATGGGTGTCTCGAACATGACTTCGTGTAAGTTCGGGTCAAATTTTTCGTCCAGAGGCTCGATCTTTTGAATGCCGTGCTTTTCAAAAGTATTTAGCAGGTGCTTTTCCATGGCTTCGATACCGCTGAGCACGTTTTTAATCAGGTCATTGCCTTCCAGTGCTTCGGCAGGAATTGAGTCCAGAGCGCGGCTGAAGTTATCAGAGAAATCCAATAAGTCCTTTGCAAAGCCGGAGATAGCGTATTTACGGCCATCTTCGCGTTCTTTCATCATACGCTTGCGTGTGTTTTCAGCTTCTGCGACGGCACGGATCATTTGATCTTTGGCTTGGTCGAGCTGTTCTTGCAAGGCGATAACTTTTTGCTCGGCGATACTATCACCCATTGATGTCGGTGCTAATGGGTCTTCCTCGTCACCGAGTTCGTAGGCCATTTCGCGCATAGCGTCTCTTTCTGCGTCTTTCTCGGCATCGTTTTCAGCACGGCTGCTGTCACCGAAGTCTTCTTCAAATTCCATACCGGATGTTGGCTGGTCATCAGCCGTGTGTTCGTTATCCGCGTTATTTTCTTCTTTCGGATTAATGTCCATTGGTCTATCCCGTGGTTTTAATATTAGTCGTAAAGACCGGGCTTGCGCGCGAAGATCATAATCTCTTCGGTCGCTGGCTCATCGCCATGAAGTCCGTATTTTACAGTTTCCACTGTGATATCGCCTATTTGGGCGCCATTTTCAAGCCCTTCGGTCGCAGTAAATTTGCCTGCAGTATCTACGAAGTACATGAACTTCTTGTCATACAGAGGTGATTTGAAGCTCTCGTAGTATTCATCCATAGGGATGAGGCCGTTTTGTTTGGCAAATTTTGTGATGTATTCCTGCGCTTTTTCAGGCTCGATAATTTGTGGTGTCCACACGACCAATGAGTTCATTGGGTAGAACCAGTAGATCGTTGATGATTTGCGCATTGGCAATTCGTGTGGGCGGAATACTTTGTTCACTGTCACATCTGTTGAGTCTGGAAGAATCAGGATGCGATCATCACGCACATCTACATTGTAGTAGTTCGTTTCGTTTTGTACGTGAAAACGGATTGTTTTTGTACCGTTGTCGATCAGCGTCTGCTTGTCCATAACAATGTCCGCAACAGGCAGTTTTGGTAATACATTACACTCGAAGTGCGCGTATTGTGGCTGGTCGCGCATATCAAAGATCGATGGCTTCAGTGTGATATCCAGATAATGCTCGGTGTATGATGCTTCGAAACCGAAATTTGTAGCTTCGATACAGCCGCCTAGTGCTTCAGGGCCACTGATGCGCAGAATAAGCTGTTCATCAGACAAGTAAGGCTGACGGATCAGTGAAATTGTGTGGAATTGGCCGATCATTGGCACGTAGCGACCTTCGTATTTAATGCCCTGATCATCATAGATGTATTCGTTGTCACTGGAGGTAACTTCGGTGTTGCTGCCTGTGTGACCATGTTCGCTAGAGGCGTCAGCCATCGCTGTCATTGGCAGAGCAGATGCGCCCATCGCCATAAATACTGAGAATACAAAAGCCTTCAGAGTGCTTGTGGTGTTGAAAATCATTGCCGATTCCTACTTAAGTTCAAAAACCGTTACAGTTTAAAGGTAAAACCAAGGGCGCGTAAATGCTTAGTTCAAGAGTTTTTATGGGTTATCAAGAGGCAAGTTGCGTCAGGTGTTGATTATACGCTCCATAATCTTCGAGGTGTAATCCAGCAGCGGGATGATGCGGCTGTAATTCAGACGCACAGGACCTATGACGCCAATCGCCCCAATGATCTGGCTTTCTTGTGATTTATAAGGCGAAATAACCATAGACCAGCCGCTATGTTCGAACATACGGTTTTCAGTGCCGATGAAAATTTGTACGCCGTCAGCCCCTTGAGCAGCATTTAGCAGTTTTGAGATGGTCTGCTGGTCTTCCAGTGCCGAGAGCAGCTTGCGGGCGCGTTCCAGATCTTCAATTGCTTTCACATCATCTAGCAGGCGCGATTGGCCGCGCACAATGATATGACTATCGACTTTGTCGTTGGGGTCTAGCGCGATACCTTTTTGCACCAAGTCGGCGGTGATTTCGTCTATTTGGGCGCGGCGCGAAGCGATTTCATCGGCGATGGTGACTTGCGCGTCCTTTAGAGTGCGGCCTGCCAGCCTGTCATTGATGTAGTTCGATGCCATGATTAACGCGTGCGGCGGCACAGGCTGCGCGACTTCCATGACGCGGTTTTCAACCAGGCCGTCCTGCATCACCATAACAATCAGGATGCGGTGAGGGTCCAGCTGTATAAACTGTATCTGCTTTACGGGCTTGTTGGTTTTTGGTGCTATCACAAGGCCTGCCGCCGATGATAAGCCCGATAACATGGATGTAGCGCTTTCCATGACTTGGGTCATAGACTGGCCGCTGGTCTGGCAATGCGCTTTGATCTGTGCGCGCTCTTCTTCGGACAGGTCGCCGATTTGCATCAGGCCGTCGACGTAAAGGCGCATCCCAGCCTGCGTCGGCAGACGGCCTGCCGATGTGTGCGGGGAGGATAGCAGGCCTGCACCTTCTAGCTCTGCCATAACGTTACGGATGGTGGCGGGTGAGAGGTTAAGCCCTAGTTTCTCTGAAATAATGCGCGAGCCGACCGGTTCGCCGGTTGCCATATAGGCATCCACGATATAGCGCAGGATAGATTCTGATCTCTCGTTGAGTTCGCGTAACATGTGATAGATAATATTGCTGCACACAAAAAATGCAAGATTCTTGCAGACTATAAGAGTTTGAACAGCAGCAGGGGATATCATGAAAAGTCATTTTCAGCAGCGTGGGGAAGAGGCATTCGCCTTATCAGCAAAGATAGACAGCATATTACAGGAAAACGGATTTTGGCGCAGCCGCGACGGTTCTACCTTCATTCACAAAAGTCCTGATGTCAGAATTGTGAAAAAAGCAGGCGTCAGAAGAGGTAATATTCTGGAGTTTGGCACAGTCGAGCGTCAGCTGCGCGATGAAGGCGATTCATGGTTTACCAAAAATGTAATGCGTTATGAGGATTTCGCGAATGCCGAAGACCCTATGCGTGCACTGGAGCAAGCCGATAGTGCCTTGCCCAAGCCCAAACCGCCGAAGCCTACGCCGCTTTGGTAAAAAGCTGTTGTAATTTTGTCAGAAGATCAGGCCACGCCATGATGATATGGTCTGGGCCGACATTATGTTCCAGTACGGCGATCGCCGCATTCAGGTTATAGGCCACGGGCTGGATATCGCATGGTAGGTATAGTTCTGCAGCTAGTGCCGCTTTCACATCTTTGCCGCGATCGCCAATATACCAGATGATATCGTCTTTGTTCGGTTTGCGTTTCATGCCGTCCAGCGCTTGCAGGATTGGGTCGGGCCAAGGCTTTGCGCGCGTAATATCTTCACGGAAGATTGTGATATCGAAGAATCGTTCCAGATCGAATTTGCGCAAAACGTCATGGCCGTAGCCTTTACCAAGACCATTACTGATAATCGCCATCGGGATTTTGTTGTCTTGCAGGAAGTCCAGAACGTCATAAATGCCAGGGCAGGGCTCAACGATTTGCTCCACATCCTTGCGGCGTAGACGGTGCATAGCGCGGTGTACCAGCAGTTTCTTACGTTTGCCGTCGCGGAATTCTACGAGCGGCGGGCTTTCGATTTTACGGTGGAAGAGTTTTGAAACCAGTGCGGCAATCTTATGGGCGGCATCATCCAGACGTTCCAGTATATGCAGCAGCCACGGGTTGATGTGGCGCACGGTGGTGCCGTCCATATCGAATAGAACTATTGTGGGTTTCTGCAAGGCCATGGGTCAGAGTGTACTCACGTTTTCATGGCCTTGTCGAGATCGGTAAAGTTGTTTTCACAAGACTTAGGCTGACGGGAAAGCTTTGGGCATCGCGCGAAGGCTGATGTCCAGACTTGCCACAGTATGTGCACCTTTTGATTTTGATTTCTTCGTCTCTGTTTCTACACCGTTGATCTGGTAACCCATGTCGTAAATAGCGGCGTAGAAGGCTTTGTAGCCTTTGCTGTCTTTAACTTCTTCGGGTGTGATATTCGGCATGCCAGGCAGGTAAAGATCCCATGCGGCATCGAAAAAGTCCTGAAGACGGTTTTTCCAGCCAGCGGCAGGGCGTGTCGCGGTCAGAGGCAGTTCGTATGGTGTGTTGCTTTTGACAGCGCGGCGGATGCCGTCACGGTCTTCGGCAGCAAGCTGGAAACTGCGGCTCAATAGCTTGTTACGCAGGGCTTCGGTATCACCATAAATATTTGTTTGTGTTGGAAAAGTGAAGCGTGGATTTCTCATTTTTAGGCGGCCTTTCTTGGTCGTCGTTTTTAAAGCGACACCATACAGATTACATTGTCATAATGCAAGAAATATTATTGCGCGATGATGGCGGTGATATAGGGCAGTCGGGGGTTTTAGGGAAGGGGCAGCGTGAAATTTGCTTTCTTTAAAAAACAGGAATATAAAACTGGAAATCATTATGTCGGTTGAAGAGGGAAAACCAATCATGACAGTGCGTATGAGCCTAAAGAGTATGGCCATTAATTTATCTTTGGCGTTTGCAGCGGGGGCGGTTGCCCATGCCAGTTACCAGAGCTTTTTCGGCGCAGGTGGTGATCCTGTCACACGCTGCGGGTCCGAAGATGATATGGCGCAGACAATCCTTGATATGTCCGAAGAATTCGAGAGTGCAAATTACCACACCGAAACAGGCAAGGGCGATGATGCCTATGTGACTTATTACGGCGGGGAACGCACTATGGTCGCCGCTCATTACCCTGACGGTCATGTTTGTGTGACGTTGGGGAAATAAGTCGTATTATTTCTGCTTGGGCTTGTAATGCGGGTCGCAGGCAGGTGTGGTCAGGGCGCTGATCATCTGCTGGGCTTCGGGGGATTCATTGTCAATGAAGTCCTGAAAATCCTTATCCCAGACAAAGCCTTTACGTTCCACGGACGCCCATGTGGCTTCCATCGCTTCGCCCAGATCGGCGGGCAGTAAATGGTCAATCGGGGTGTGCTGGTCATACACGTACCCTTCGTTGTCCCAGTATTTCTTAGGCGTAATAATCCAGCACGGCATGCTCTCGTCTTGCCCGCAATACGCAAACACAAAATGCGAGGCCAGATCATCCCCCGCCGTATCCAGCAAAGTCTGCAGTTCGTCCTCGCTCACCCCGTAAACACCTTCGTCGTGGTTCAGGATAAGATCAATAATACGCACAGATGCCTGCTGCGCAGGGGTGGGGAATTGTGAGTTTGTCATGTTTATGTGTCCCTGTTTTGGTTGTTTATTTGATGTGTTGGTAAATATCCTCTGCCAATAACCCCGCTTCCCCATACTGCTTATCAGGGTTGTCCTGATCTTGGAAGGTGTCGGGGAGGTGCATGGTTTTGATGCGGCATGCGCCGAGTAGGTCTTCGTTTGCTAGGGTTTCCAGCACGATGGAGCCGAAGCCGCCGCGGGAGCCTTCTTCGATGGTGATCATCATATCGTGATCGTTGGCGAGCTGTTTTGTCAGCGTGATATCCAGCGGTTTGGCGAAGCGGGCGTCTGCTATGGTGACGCTGTGGCCTTTGTCTTCGAGCATGGCGGCGGCTTTTTTACATTCCTGCAGGCGCGTGCCGAAGCAGAAGAGGGCTATCTTGTCGCCTGTTGCTATGCCTTCGGTTTGATACACAATACGGCCTTTGCCGATGGGCAGGACTTCGCCGCGTTCGGGCATGTCCACGCCGACACCGTTGCCGCGGGGGTATCTGAACGCTATCGGGCCGTCATTATAGGTGGCGGCTGTGGCGACCATGTGTTTTAGTTCGGCTTCATCGCTTGCGGCCATGACAACCATATTGGGCAGGCAGCTTAGGTAAGCGATATCAAACGCGCCTGCGTGGGTACAGCCATCTGCGCCGACAAGGCCTGCGCGGTCCATGGCAAAGCGCACGGGCAGGTTCTGGATGCAGACATCATGCACGATCTGGTCATAGGCGCGCTGTAAGAAGGTTGAGTATATGGCGCAGAAGGGTTTGTAGCCTTCGGTCGCCATGCCTGCCGCGAATGTCACGGCGTGCTGCTCCGCGATGCCCACGTCAAACATGCGGTCGGGGAATTCATGGGCGAACAGGTCAAGGCCTGTGCCGCTATCCATCGCGGCGGTAATGCCGACGATTTTATCATCTTGCTGAGCTTGTTCAATCAGGCTTTGGGCGAAGACCTTAGTGTAGCTTGGCACGTTGGATTTTGGTTTGAACTGGTCGCCTGTCACCACGTCGAATTTGGCAACGCCGTGCATTTTGTCTGCGCTGCTCTCGGCAGGGGCGTAGCCTTTGCCTTTTTTAGTGACAACGTGCAGCAGGATCGGGCCTTTGTCATTGTCGCGGATATTGCGCAGGACAGGCAGCAGGGCATCCATATTGTGACCGTCGATCGGGCCGATATAGTAAAAGCCTAGCTGTTCAAAGAACGTCCCGAAGCCCATCGCATGGCGCGCGGTTTCTTCGGCGCGGGCTGCCACGCGTTTAAATGGCGGGGGCAGCATATCTACGGCGCGCTTGGCGGCTTCGCGGGTGCTGATATACGGTTTTGATGATACAAGGCGGCTTAAATATTTGCTCATCGCGCCGACAGGGGGCGAGATGGACATATCATTATCGTTTAGGATGACCAGCATGCGGCTGTCCATTGCCCCTGCGTTGTTCATGGCCTCATACGCCATGCCTGCGGTGATGGAGCCGTCACCGATGACAGCAATCACGTTATTGTCTTTGTCCGCGAGATCACGCGCCACCGCCATGCCGAGGCCGGCGGAAATACTGGTGGAGCTATGGGCGGCGCCGAACGGATCGTATTCGCTCTCGGCGCGTTTGGTAAAGCCTGATAACCCGCCGCCTTGGCGCAGTGTTGTAATGCGGTCTTTGCGGCCTGTCAGGATTTTATGGGGGTAGCATTGATGGCCGACATCCCAAATCAGGCGGTCATCAGGTGTATTGAAAACAGCGTGCAGGGCAACGGTCAACTCGACAACACCTAGGCCTGCGCCCAAGTGGCCGCCTGTTTCGGACACGGCAGCAATAGTGGCTTGGCGCAGTTCGTCAGCGAGCGCTTTGAGCTGCTCGTCACTAAAGCCGCGCATATCGGCAGGCAGGTTGACCTGATCGAGAAGTGAAGTCGTTGTTAGCTGCCCCTGAACGGCCTGTTTTTCATTTGTATTTTGCATGTTTGCTATATACCCCCGTTTGCCCCAATGTGCAAAAGTTTCTTGTAAAAATTATGGCAGCATGGGATAGGGTTATGGCTATTTCAAGGCCAATGCAAAATGATTAGGGAGACTACACCATGATGATTGAAGGCGATATGGTTCTGACAGGAACAATGAACGTTGACCAGACAACACGTGTTGAGGGCGAATTGTCAGGCGATGGCACGATGATTGTGAACGGTACGCTGAGCATTGAATATGATGTGTGCGGCAGTGTGACGTTAAAGGCTGAGCGTATTTATATTGAGGGCGATGTTGATGGCGAAGTTGCGCTGGATGCGCGTGAAGTGACGATTGAGGGCGATCGCGGTAAGGATGTGAAAATCATAAACGCGGAAAAGCTGGTCATTGAAGGTGAAGACCTTGCCGAAAAGAATCGCCGCGAAAAGTTGTCTCAGGAATTTGCCGATGTTGCCAAGCGTAGCCCTGTTGGAAAAAGCTTCCTGTCTCGCTGGTTTAACGGCGATATCAAAGGCACTTATAACAAGCTGCAGAGCGTCGTGAATGTCGGGATGTATCATGTTTCCTATGAAATCGAGAGTAACGGCCATGTTGCGATTGAAAACAACAAGGCTGTGACAAGCGGTGCGACGCACACCATTATGAAAGTTAAGGTTGCGTACCGTAGAAATTCGCGGCGGTGACATTGATGGGGATGGCATGGTGAAGGCTGTGGATGCTGAAATCACTGTGAATGGCCGCAAGATCAAACGTTACGATAATTCGCCGATTAGTCTGCGCGAGTTCGGTGGTCAGGCGCTGAATAGTGCCTATCGTAAACGCGAAGGTGGCGGCGGGAATACTGCCCAGCCTTCATAGGCGCCTGCATAAAAGTTTGCGTCCCTTGGATGGCTGTGCTAGCAGTCGTCTATGGGAATTATAAAGGGAGATGTTAAGCTTTTTGCCATTATTGAGCTGATGAAGGAGTTCAATGAAACGGCAAAAATCTGGGACGATATTATCGACTCGGAAGTCGATATTCTGCCTTTTGCTGATTGTTCTTATAGAAACCCCGGTAGTCTTGCGCATATCAATCCTGTGAACGGGGAACTTGCGTATGATCCTGATCAATTAACACCTGATATCCTGATCCACGAAGGTATGCACGCGCGCCAGTATATGAACTGCCCGACATTGCTGCGATCTGCGCATTTCTATTCGGGCGCGTATCATGACCGGCCGTTGCCTGAAGATGAGTTTGTAATCTTTACCCCGCAGGCCATGGTTGAGGCGCAGGTGGCTATGGAGACTGCGGTCTGGGCTTCTGTCGTTCCTGCGATGTATGAATTTTGCCAAGCGATAGATGATGAGCCGATGTTCGGGGATTTCCTGCGTGCGTCGTCTAGTGGTCTGGGGCAAATTTATCCGCCGCTATATGAGAATGGCAAAGTACGATTTTCCATGTCGGGCGGCGAAGACTTTATGCAGTTAGCGTTACCGTCGAATGCCAACACACCGTCATTGCGATCACAATTCTCAACGGCAGCTGTGGCGCAATTGAATTATGCTTTCCTGCGCAATAATAAAAGCCAGAAGCTTTTGAAGGATGTCTATGCCGAGACGGCAGCGGCTGTGCCTGCTGGTAATGCGGAGCATTTGCGCGCGCATGAAGGTTTTACGCAAGGGCGTATCAAGTTCACGGATTTTGAGGACGCGCATATTACGGAGATCGGTGATGTCTGGACGTACAATCTATTCGCAGATCCGAATTTCTGGCGCGGTATTGAGGCGAGCGCCCCGATCATGGGTAATCCCGAAACCGCAGAAAAGATTAAGGCCGCAAACGCGGCCTTGAAAGTTGATAAATTTAAAATCAGCTAGATGATTACGCGCGGCGGTGCAGTACGTATTCTGCCAGTTCGCTAAGAGTTTCACCGCGGTTGCCGAAGACTTTCAGGTGGCGTTTTGCTTGACCCACCAACATTTCAGCACGCATTTGCGCCGCATCCTTACCCATAGTCGTTACGAATGTTGATTTACCTGCAGCTGCGTCCTGGTTCGCTGGCTTGCCTGTTTCTTCAGGGTCAGCATCAAGATCGAGAACGTCGTCAGTCACCTGAAACGCAAGACCAAGGTCATGCGCGAAGTTGCATAGGGCTTTTTTATGAGGCTCGTCGGATTTACCGAGGATAGCGCCTGCTTCACAAGCGAAAGCCATCAGCTTACCTGTTTTCATGCGCTGCATACGGCTGATTGTACCGACGTCAAATTCTTCGTGTTCGCCGATCAGGTCGAGCATTTGGCCGCCACATAGGCCGTCAGGACCCGCAGCATGTGCCAATTGTTTAACCAGTTCGATACGAACGCGCGGATCTTCGTGTGTGTCAGGATCGGCCAGAATTTCAAAGGCCAGAGCGAGCAGAGCATCACCAGCCAGAATAGCTGTCGCCTCGTCAAAGGCTTTGTGAGCGGCAGGCTTGCCACGACGTGTTGGTGAGTCATCCATGGCAGGCAAATCGTCATGGATCAGTGAGCAACAGTGAACAAATTCAACGGCGGCGGCAACACGCAGAGAGCGGCGCGGGTCAACGTTGAACAGGTTTGCAGAATGTACTACCAGAAACGGGCGCAGACGCTTACCACCGCTAAGGGCGCTGTAACGCATGGCTTCGAACAAGCGATCTTCGTGCAAATCGGTTTCAGGTAGCAACTTGGTGATTTTTTTATTCACCGCTGTTACGACTTCGTCCATTTTCTTTTGTAGACTGGCTGACGCCTCTCTAGGTGAAGGCATAGGGACTTACTCCTGTGTTTCAAACGGCGCTGTCTTCACTGTACCGTCTTCGCTGATGGTGATTTTCTCAATTTTGGCCTGTGCTTCGCCTAGCTTTTTCTCGCAATGCTTTTTCAATGCCATGCCGCGCTCATAGGCGGAGATGGAATCTTCAAGCGGGGCGTTACCTGATTCCAGGTCACGGACAATTTTCTCCAGTTCGGCAAGACCTGCTTCGAAGCTGAGTTGCTCGACGGGTGTTGCTTGTGCTGCGGATGCTTCAGTCATAATGATTCTCTCGTTAATTCCGCAGCAGTTTATTGCAGATTGGGCTTTTCCTCAAGTGTTAACAAAGCATTAATCCAGCTATGCAGAGATTGCGTATCAGACTCCCGTTGGCGGCCTAACAGATTTATGTCTTTTTATTGTATAATATAAGTAAGGAATAAATCCTGTAACGTATAGTGATAGGAGGTCACAATGGGAAATTACAAAGCAGCAAATGAATCTCACGCACCTGTGAATGCCCTGAATACTGATTTTCTGGCATTTCGTGTTTTGAACGTAAAGCGAGTTCAGCATGAGAAAGAAGTGCGCAAGATTTATAATCAGCGTGCGCGTTTGCGCCGCGAAACATTGAACTAAGATTCTTTGTTTAAGTTATTGATTTTAAACCGCCTTTAGGGGCGGTTTTTATTTTTGCAAGGCATTAAGGTGAGCGGCGCAGCTGGACTTTAGGGCGTCCAGATTGTAACCGCCTTCTAAGACAGACAGTACCTTTCCGCCGCAATATTTATTGGCAATTTCGCAAAGCTGGTTTGTTACCCATGTAAAGTCATCTTCCGTTAAATTGATCTGGGCTAATGGGTCATCTTTATGGGCGTCAAAGCCCGCCGATATCATTACAAAGTCTGGGGCGAAGCTGTGCAGGGCGGGAACAACTGTATCTTCATAGACTTTGCGGAAAGTCTCTGAGCCGTCACCTGCGGCGAGCTCTATGTTAAGTGTTTTGCCAGCTACGTCGTGGGCGGGGTTGCCTGTACCAGGGTAGAAAGGCGCTTGGTGGCTGGAGATATAAAGTATGTTTTCAGCACGGCGTGCCATGGCGTCTGTGCCGTTACCGTGGTGTACATCGAAGTCTATGATTGCGATTTTCTTGTACCCGCATTGCTGTTGCGCGTAACGGGCGGCAATAAAGATGTTGTTAAATAGGCAGAAACCCATCGCACGCTCGGGTTCTGCGTGGTGCCCCGGTGGGCGTGTGGCGCAAAAGGCACGGTCGCAATTGCCGTCATGGATGTCCTGAACGGCTTGGCACGCTGCGCCAGCACCCGTGATTGCCGCAATATATGAATGCGGGCTAACAACTGTGTCACTATCTAGATTTACATGGCCGCTATCTGGAATAGCTTCTTGCAGGTCCATGATGTAGTTGCGGTCATGGGCATAAGCGACCCATTTTGTTTCGGCTTCTTCGGCCTCGATAACTTTCAATGCGCTGTATGGTTCTTGTTTGAAAATTGACAAAACGGCGTCCTGCCGCGCTATGCATTCAGGGTGCCCTGCGCCGGTGTCATGCTTCAGACCTGAGGAGTTCTTGTAGATATGCAGCGTGATGTCTTGTTTTGCGCTCATAGTAGGATAATATACAGCATGGCTAGTGGACCCCAAACAACTATTGCATTGCTCGCACAGAAACTTCAGCGCCGTTGGGTGCCGAAATGGTACGAGGCCTTTACACATGACGCTGACGGTGGCTTTCACGAACGTTTAGGGCATAGTTTTAAGCCTGTTAAAACGGGGCAGCGCCGTCTTTTGACGCAGTGTCGGCAGCTGGCTGTTTACGCGCATGCTGTGGCTGAGGGGAATGCTCATTTCAAGCCAAACTTGGCGCAGCACCTTGATTTCATTGTTACTTACTACAAGGGCGGCTGTGACGGTAGCTGGGTTTTTGCCGTTGATGATGACCTGGTTACGCAGCAAGAAATGTATGATTTATATGCGCATGCATTCGTAATCTTTGCGTTGGCGCATTATGAGCGTGCTGTTAAGGACGGGCAGGGCAAGACGCTTGCTATGCAGGTTCTGGCTTTTATCAATCAGGCGTTCAGGGTTGACGGTCAGGAAGGCCTGACCGAGGCACTGAATGATCGCTATGATCCGATTGATCTACCGCGTCGCCATGAAAGCCATATGCATTTATTCGAAGCATGCTTATTTGCTTATGAAGTTTTCGAGGAAGACGGATTTTTGGAGATGTCCGAATATATGGTCGACCTGTTTCGAAATTATTTTTATAATAAAGATCAATCGTTTCTCAGTGAATACTTCGATCAAGAATTAAACCCTGTTGAGCAAAACGGTAATATCGTTAAAGAGCCTGGCCACTATTGCGAGTGGATCTGGCTTTTGAAGAAATTCGCTGCTTTGAAGGGTGAGTCGGATTGTTACGATGATATTTGTCTAACGCTTCTGGACTGGGCCAATGCTTATGGCTGGGATACGCGATATGGCGGTATTTATGATGAGCTTGGGGCTGATAACCAGATTATTACCGATACTAAACGTTTATGGCCATTCTCTGAGGCGCTCAAAGCTAATGCGTTGATGCTGGATAGCGGTGTAGATAAGGACGGTATCAAGGACTACATCGCGCATATGGTGTCTGTGTTTAATGAACATTATATGGATGAGCGCGGTTTCTGGACGGAGTGGCTGAGCCGTGATTTACAGCCGCAAACAGACTATATGCCGGGCACTACGCCATATCATGTGTATTTCGGTATTACCGAGGCGCAGGAAGCGCTGCAACTGCGCGGCGAGACTAAGTCCATGCGCCTTGGCGTGCTGTCAGGTGTTTACGATGTCAGGCGCAGTCTTTCAGAGACCGTGCGCCGTTTCCGCAAATTACTCACCAAAAACACTAATGGGTTTTGATAGATCGTCGGTTTCGCCAGTGGCTGGCTGAATATCTTCAGGTGCCCCGAAGCTAGGGACCTCGTCTGTCTCGCTATAGCCAATCATATCAAACGGGGCGCCGCTGATATTGGCCTGATTATAGGCTAGCTCATCATCTGTTAGTTGGAAACCGATCAGTATTTCATCCGCCGACGCTTTGCCGCCAGAAGTCAGGGGGATAATCTGGCGCATGCTGTCAGTTGTCAGTGCTTCTACTTGTTCACCCTTATAAGACATATTCGCAGAGAAGACTTCTTTGGCGATGATGTTGCCGTCCGCTGTGGTTAATGCAACGAAGTAGGGGTAGGAAAAGCTTGGCTCGTCTGTCGGCCTTAGCTTTGCGTCTGGGCCGATAGCGCCTGTGAAGGTCATGTTGATCTCTAGTGCTACGTTGTTTTTGTTTACAGTACAGTCTGTTGCAATGCGACTGATTTTAGCGTTTGAGATCAGTGTGTCGTTAATTTGTACCGAATCACTTGAAAATTGGTGTATTTCTCCAAGCTCGGGGACAATGTTTACAGGCGGGCAGCTTGTGTCGCCAGTGGCAAGAATGATCGTTTCGCCTTCAGTGCTGGCTATAGCGGCATCCTTTTCCTCTTCTTCATCGTCACTACCAAAGCTAGGCATGGTTGGCATGGAGATTTCAATTGCAGCGATGCGATCACCTACATTCTGCATACCTGACTTCATGCTGGTCATCGTGCTGTCCATGGTTTCGCAGCCCGTAAGCGCAAAAGCCGCCAGCATCAGTAAGGTTATTCCTTGCCGCATTGGATCTCTCCCTGTAAATAAGAATGAGCAGAGTGTAGAAAAGTTAACGTTGATTGGCAAGTATGAGTCACAAACCCGCCCTCAAGATTTTATTGGCAGCACCGCGCGGTTTTTGCGCGGGGGTTGATCGCGCAATCCAGATTGTTGAAAAGGCGCTGGAGAAATTCGGCGCGCCTGTCTATGTGCGTCATGAAATCGTGCATAACAAATATGTTGTTGAGGGGCTTAAGGATAAAGGCGCTGTCTTCGTTGAAGAGCTGGATGAAATCCCTGATGACGGGCGTCCTGTTATCTTCTCCGCGCATGGTGTGCCAAAACGAGTGCCTGAAGAAGCGCAGAAACGCGAGATGTTCTTTATTGATGCGACTTGCCCACTTGTTAGCAAGGTGCATCGCGAGGCAGAACGCCATCATAAGAATGGCAAGCAGATCATTCTGATCGGTCATGCAGGTCACCCCGAAGTTGTCGGGACGATGGGACAATTGCCTGAAGGAGCTGTCGTCTTGGTGGAGACTGTGGACGATGTCGGCGGTCTGGCTGTTGATGATGAAAGCAATCTGGCGTGGTGTTCACAGACGACGTTATCTGTTGATGATACGGCAGGCATTGTGCAGGCTTTGCAAGCACGTTTCCCTGATATTGAAGGGCCGCATAAAGAGGATATCTGTTATGCGACGACAAACAGGCAGGCCGCTGTGAAGGCGATTGCCGAGGCTGCGGATGCTTTGCTTGTTATCGGTGCGCCTAACTCTTCCAATTCTAACCGTCTGGCAGAGGTCGGCGAGGCTTATGGCTGTAACAAGGCGCTGCTGATCCAGCGCGCCGCGGATATTGACGCGGCTTGGCTTGACGGTGTTGCTACGCTGGGGCTAACGGCCGGTGCGTCTGCGCCCGAGGTGCTGGTCGAAGAAGTGATTGATGCCATCGCGGAAAGTTTTGACGTTACAGTTGAGGAAGTTCGCATCACCGAAGAAAATGTGATTTTCAAAGTGCCTAAAGTTCTGGCAGCATAAGAATCATGGCTGTCTATACAAAGATTTCAGAACCCGTATTACACGACTTTATTAATGCTTACGACATCGGGGCATTGCAGGCCTATGAAGGTATTCAGGCAGGGGTCAGTAATACGAATTATCACGTGTTTACCGAGAAGGGGCGTTACGTTCTGACACTGTTTGAACCGCATCGCGTGAATGTCGGTGATGTTCCGTTCTTCGCAGGCTATGCTGATCATCTGGCCAAATTCGGTTTACCCGCGCCCGCCATTATCAAGACCAAGGAAGGCAAGCGCTTGCGCGAGCTGGAAAATCGTCCTGCAATTCTATCCGAATTTTTGCATGGGGAAGATGTTAAGCGCAATGCCTTAACGCCTGCACATTGCCGTGCGGCGGGGGAATTGCTGGGGCGTATGCATAAGGCGGGGGATGATTACCAGCCCGTCAAAGGTAATGGCTATAGCCTTGATCGCTGGGAAGACTGGGGGCGTAGTTTGAAGCTTAACGAGATCAAGCGCGGCCTTAAAGCGCTGGTCGAAGACGAACTGAAGCATATCAAGCATCACTGGCCGCATAATATGCAGGGCGGCGCGATACACGGAGATTTCTTCCCTGATAACGTGTTTTTCAAGGATGGCGAGGTTTCAGGGCTGATCGATTTTCATTTCGCCTGTACGGATTTCTATATTTATGATGTGGCGATTGCCATTAATGCGTGGTGCTTTGATGATGATGCCGTATTCAAACAGGCGCGGTATGATGCTTTTATCGAGGGGTATCAGAGTATCCAGAAGCTGGATAAGGATGAGTGGCATTATCTGCCGTTTATGTTGCGGGCGGCGGCTTTACGCTTTGTGCTATCGCGCGCTGAAGAGTTTCTATCTTATGAGGAAGGCGATGAAATGACACCGCATGACCCTCATGCCTTTATCAAGCGTCTGGAGCATTTCAGACATGAGTAAGACTGTAAAGCTTTACACCGATGGTGCTTGTAGCGGTAATCCGGGCCCTGGTGGCTGGGGTGCTTTGATGATCTGGAACGGTCATGAAAAAGAAATGAGTGGCGGCGTCCCTGAAACAACGAATAACCGTATGGAGCTGACGGCCGTTATTGAAGGCCTTAAAGCGCTTAACCGTGAATGTGTCGTTGAGGTCTACACCGATAGCAAATATGTCATGCAGGGCATAACCGAATGGATGGCAGGCTGGAAAGCCAAAGGCTGGAAAACTGCTGCCAAGAAACCTGTTAAAAATCAGGATTTATGGATTGCACTGGATGAACAGGTGCAATCTCACAGTGTTAAATTTCATTGGGTAAAAGGTCACGCAGGCCACCCTGAAAACGAACGCGCCGATTCGCTCGCGACCTCTGCAATCCCCCGTTAAAACTTCCAGTTTATGGTCAATAAACGGCTTATCCACAAGGATAGGAGCCGTTTTGGGGAATTATTCCAGATATTAATAGTCTGTTAATCATTCACGGCGAAGAAAAAGATTTTCCCGCCGGGAATGCGATAACAATAGCTTGGCTATAAGGAGGAAAGTATGACTGATACAACAAAAAATACATTCGAGACGACACCACCTGTCAGCGCAATGACATATACGGGGATGGAGCGCATTGTTTTGCCGCTGCCGCCACAAAATGCGCAGGAGTATAAGTTCGAAATGGATGTGTATGCCCGTTTTATGAGGCACCTGCGTCATGTTCCTAACAGCCGTATGGAAATCAAAGTTCTATCGGCCATTCAATTTACTGCAGATATGATGGATGTCGGAGAGGCTCTGATTGCCAAGACTTTGGCTGATCTGGGGCTGCGTGCTCCTCGCAAAGCGTTCCCGGCATCGTTTCTGGATTTTGCCGATAAGAGCCTGATGCGCACGAACTGGGATACAGGTTCAGCACAGGCTAGTGTAATCAAGCTTCGTGAGTTTTGGGACAAGATCGGCGAAGACCGATTTGCCCATGTGATGGCGGGTCGATATCCCGTCTATGGCGAAGGTATTTTTGCTGACGCTTAATATTTCAGCACTGTAATAGGGGCATTTTAGAGGGGTGTCCCTATTCAGTCAGGCGGCGTAGCATGCCGCGGAAGCCCGCTGTGCGGTCTTCGTAGTCAGAGTTGTATTCGATTGCTTCTTGATTGTCGTTGGCAGGTTGTGCGCCGTTATTATTATCTTCTTTTCTCCAGAATGATTCAGGTGAGCGGCGGCTGCCGTAGTTTCTGTTATCAAACTCACGATCCAGATTTACCGTGTTCTCATAGGTGCGGCCTTCGTAGTCGGCGTTATTGCTGGTATAGCCCGGTGCTTCGCGATTGCTGTAGTTGTAGTTGCGAACATTGGAGAATGCGTAGTTTGTGCGGCGTGGCTGTACCTTGTGCGCTTCCAGCATAACCTGTTTCCAGATTTGAGCGGGCAGGGTGCCACCTGTCACGCGTTTCATTGAGCTGTTGTCATCATTGCCAACCCAAACACCTGCGATGTATTGATCTGTAAAGCCAATGAACAAGGCATCACGGAAATCCTGCGATGTACCAGTTTTACCGGCGGCACGTCTTGGCAGCTGGGCTGCTTTGCCTGTACCAAATTCAACAACATGTTCCATCATTGTATGTAGCGAACGTGTGGCGCGCTCTGATAGTACCATGCCACCTTGGTGCAGGCCGCTATCTGTGTAAAGCAGCTCGCCGTTTTCGTCTTTAATGCTCTCGATGCCGTAAGGCGGGATATACATACCGTTACGGGCAACTGTGGCATAAGCCGTGACCATTTCAAGCAGTGGTACGCCGCTACTGCCAAGAGCCAGACTCAGGTTTCGGTCAAGAGGCGCTTGAATACCAGCGCTGCGCGCAACAGAGATTACAGGGTCAGGGTGCAGCTCACGCATCAGACGAACGGCAACTGTGTTCAGTGAGAATGTCAGTGCATAATCCAATGTTACCCAGCCATGATACTCATTGTAGTAGTTTGTCGGGCGGTATTTGCCAATGCGCAGCGGCTTATCTTCGATTTCGTCTGTGGGTTTCCAGCCTTGTTCCAGAGCAGTCAGGTATACAAACGGTTTGAAGGACGAGCCTGGCGGGCGCAGTGCTTGGAAGGCACGGTTGAATTGGCTGGCACTGTAATTGCGGCCGCCAATCATTGTGATTACGGCACCTGTGTAATCCATGATGACAATAGCACCTTGTGTGACGTTCTTATCTTTATTGGCTTCCAGCGTGTCATGTAGAATACGCTCCGCGGCATTTTGCAGGTCTGTACGCAGCGTTGTTTTAATCTCGATATCGTTTGTCGGCTTACCAATTTTTTCGTCTAGTGATCCTGTGATCCAGTCAGAGTAGTAACGCTCACCTGAGACATTTGGGTCAGAGAACGGCTTGCGGCGTGATACCTGACTCATCAGAGTTTGGGATTTGCGCTCTTCCTCGGTAATGAATCCAGCATCTTCC
>LWDU01000145.1_pt1 | contig 20049 bp, 16 predicted proteins | sample 727161 | NCBI WGS metagenome assembly LWDU01 (sample SAMN04566230, study PRJNA314399) | hydrothermal vent metagenome | isolation source: deep sea hydrothermal plume seawater | place: Mexico: Gulf of California, Guaymas Basin | collected 2004-07-11
ATCTTTTTGGAGTATAGATAGGGCTTTTTGATTCTACTATAAATAATCTATTGTCGCTAGTGTCAAAATCAATTTGATATATAACACCTCTTGGAATTACTAAATAATCTCCATAACTAAAATCTATATTTCCTAAAAAAGTTCTTAATTTTCCTGATCCTTTATGAATAAATATGACTTCATCAGAATCTGTATTTTTATAAAAATATGATTTTAAGGATTTATTTGGAGAAGCTAAAGCAATCTGGCAATCATTGTTAAACAATATGCACTTTCTACTTTTTAAGTAATCATCATGAGATTTTATTTGAAACCCATCTAACATAAAAGATTTCATGTTTTTTGAAACTGCAACTTCAGGAGCAATATCATAAGATTTTATTATTTCTTTTACTTGTGTTGGTCTATGGGTATGATAAATTAATGATGACATCCCCTCAAAGCCAATTGTCCCAAAAAGTTCTTCATGATAAAATTCATCATTTTTTTTCTTATAAATGGTGTGTCTCTTTGCAGGAATATTCCCCAATTTATGATATCTAGGCATAGATTATTAAAAATTTAATTAATATATAATGTAAGAATACAATCAATACAATAAAACTAGTTTTTAAGTTATATATTAAATTATTCCCAAGATAATGAGAAATAATTAATTTTATCATAAATATATTTTGGAAAAGCTATTTTTTTTTAACAATATATCTTGCTACAGTGTATTAGAAGTTGCTGAATTAAAAGAAGAAAATATGACTATGGGTTTTTAAATATTTAATTCGTAGCAATACTGAATCAAACCACTTTTGTATTCTTCTTTTTTCCTTAATTCAAAAGCATTTGGAGCTAACCCATTTTCAAAAAGCAAAGTTCCTTTGTGAAGTTTTAATGGAATTACAGACAGAATCAATCTATCTATTAAATTACTTTTCAGCATATAACTGGCTAATTCAGCGCCTCCATCACAATAAATATGTTTGTTAGTGGAATCTTTCAATTGACAGATAAGAGTTTTAATATTTCCATTGTAAAAAGTTAGATTTTCATTTTTTGATTCTTTTGAATTTCGGGTAATAACAAACACCTTTTTATTATTGTGATAAGGATAACCCATAGCTAATACTTTCTCATATGTTTTCCTTCCAACAACTATGAAATCAATTGAACTTATGAAATTAGCGTATCCGTAATCTTCTCCTTCAACTTGATATTCATTAAGAAAATCTAAATTGTCATTTTCTCCAGAAATGAATCCGTCTTGAGACATTGCGATATAAAGAATTGTTTTTTTTGCCATTGTATAAAAATAATAATTATTCTCCCTTTATAGATGACTGTGTTTTTGCTGAATTAAAAAAAGAAGATATGCCTAAGATTTAATCCCTTATAAGATATTATAGGGCTTACTGCTTATCAAGTATTTATTGTTGACAATGTTCATATGATGAAGTACGTGGCCAAAAACAATATATATTATTGCTTTGACAGATAAATTTTTTGAACCAACAACACCTGCTTTATTCAAATCATTTTCTGTAAATGATTTAAACATAAAATTATTACTCTCTCTTAATAATTTCCATTCACTAATCAAATCATTAATATTTCTAAAGATTGCATCACCTGAATCTGCATATTTTTTTTCATCAAACTCATTAAGTTTTTGTTTTTCGCCTCTAACAATGCAAAGAGCTCTATATGCAAGTATTCTTTCCGTATCAATAATATGCTGTAACACTTGTTTTACTGTCCATTTATTAGGAGCATATGAATATGACCATTTTTCATTAGGTATTGTGTCCCAATATTCTAAGATATTTTGGTTATGGTTATTTACTATTTCTTCTAAAGACTGTCCTGTAACCATAGTAATATACCCTTGAAAAAAAGAGTTGTATTCGTTTGCTTTAGGTCTTGACATCAATCTTTTATTTTATACTCTATTGAAACTTATGTTTTTAATTAAAGGTCTACGCAAATTTGATAACTTATAAATGTAAATCTTTTATGACAATTTTTACATACTGAAATTAACCACTTTATTGGCTCATTCCCAATATTTATAGCATATTTTTTAATGAACCTACGTTGCTTTATTTCCACAATGAACACAAATCCAATTATCTCTTTTTAGAACTACATACCTTTTTTTTTGTCAAGCATCCGTTTTTAGATATTCTGAATAATACTCCTTTCTTTTTCTTCTTGCAACTTCACGCCACCATAGTTAAAAAATTAACCCACCTACAATAGCAATCGCTAATATAATTTCAGCTTCCATATCTATTTAATATAATTCTTATCTTTAGTTTTGAAGATAACTAATTCTACTATTACTATTTATTCCACATGAAATATATTTTATCATTAATTATTATAGCTATTACTAGTAATCTTTTTGCTCAAACTAATTTACTAAGTGAAAAAATCAATGTATTAAAGAGTTACGACAAAGACCATTTACATCGAATAGCCTTACCATTGGGAGGTATTGGAACGGGAACGGTTTCATTAGGTGGATCTGGTGAGTTAAGAGATTGGGAAGTCATGAATGTACCTGGAAAAGGATACAGTACCGTTACTACAGGTAATGATGCTCCTTTCTTTGCTATATACACAAAAAAAAAGAATGAAATTCCAAATACAAAAGCACTATTAGGACCTATCAATCCTGCTGATTATCAACATTATGAGGGTAGATCTGTAAATCATCACGGATTTCCTCGCTTTAGAAATGCTTCTTTTCAAGCAACCTATCCATTTGGTATTGTGAGTCTTTCTGATAAAACGATGCCAGTTGAAGTAAAGGTGGTTGGATACAATCCATTTATTCCATCTAACTCTAATGCTTCAGGTATTCCTATGGCAATTCTGAAATATGAAGTTAAAAACATAAGTAACGAAGATATTGAAGTTTCAATATCTGGAAACATTAGAAACTTCATAGGTAAAGATGGAAGTAAATATACCTCAAATTGGAAAGGGGATTTTATTCCAATAGGAGTAAAAAACAACAAAAACAAATATAGATTTTCAAAAAAAATTCAAGGTATTTATATGTTTTCTGAAGGTGTTGACAAGGATGATGCTGCTTGGGGAACTTTTGCACTATCAACTCCTAATAATAAAGAAGGTAAAATAACCTATCGAACAAGTAGTACAATAAACAAATGGAACAATGCAACATTAAATTTTTGGGATGACTTTAGTGAAGATGGATTACTCGTTGAACAAGACAAACTTGAAGATATAGATCCAATGGCCTCATTGGCCATATTAAAAATATTAAAACCTGGAGAAATCAAAACCTTTTCATTTTATCTAACTTGGCATTTCCCAAATAGATATGCTTGGTCATCAGAAAAACTTCTCAATTATTATGCAACGCAATACAGTGATGCTTGGAATGTCATAGAAAAGGAAATAGATCGTTTACCTCAATTAACTGAAAAAACATTAATATTTACAAATAACTTTCTTAAAAGTTCATATTCTGAAGAAATTAAGGAAGCTTCACTATTTAACCTAAGTACTTTACGTTCACAAACTGTTTTTAGAACGGCAGATGGGAAAATGTTTGGATGGGAAGGAACAATGGATCGTTTTGGCTCATGCTTTGGCTCATGTACCCATGTTTGGAATTACGAACAAGCCACACCTTTTCTTTTTAATGACTTAGCAAAAACGATGCGTGAGGTGGAATTTGAATATGCCACTGGAGAAGATGGTCATATGGGATTTAGAACGAATCTTCCTTTAAAAAAAGGTTCTTCTGGAATTGATGTTGCCGCTGCCGACGGACAAATGGGAACCATTATGAAATTCTACCGCGAGTGGCAATTGTCTGGGGATTCAGATTTTTTAATAAAACATTGGCCAAAAATAAAAAAGGTTTTATCATATGCTTGGATAGAAAATGGTTGGGATGGCGATGTTGATGGTGTAATGGAAGGCGTACAACACAACACCATGGATGTAGAATATTTTGGTCCAAATCCGCAAATGCAACTATGGTATTTAGGTGCATTAAAAGCTGCTGAACAAATGGCTATTTATATGAAAGATAAGTCATTTGCCAAGAAATGCAAGAAGTTATATAAATATGGATCTCAATGGACAGATTCAAATCTTTTTAATGGAGAGTATTATGTTCATAAAATACAAACACCCCAAAGTGAAGAAAAGATTGCCAAAGGACTAATGTCTGGAATGGGAAGCAAAAACATTGAGAATCCAGATTTTCAATTAGGAACAGGTTGTTTGGTCGACCAGTTAGTTGGGCAATATATGGCTCATGTACTTGGTTTAGGTTATTTGGTTAAAAAAGAAAATGTAAAAACGACTTTAGAAAGCATTCTGAAATATAACAAAAGAGAAGGTATGTATGAGCACTTTAACAATATGCGCTCCTATGCAATGGGTGATGAAAAAGCGTTGCTTATGGCAAGTTGGCCAAATGGAGGTCGCCCAACGATTCCATTCCCTTATTGGTCGGAAGTGATGACTGGGTTTGAATACACCGCTGGAATAGGCATGCTGTATGAAGGAATGGAACAAGAAGGTTTAGAGACTATAAAGAATATAAGAGACCGTTACGATGGACAACGTCGAAACCCTTTTGACGAAGCAGAATGTGGACATCATTATGCACGAGCAATGGCTTCGTGGGCAGCTATTATTGCCGAAAGTGGATTTCAGTATTCTGCTGTGGATAAATATATCAAATTCACAGATAAACCCGGAGACTATTTTTGGTCAAATGGAACAGCTTGGGGAATGTGCTCTATTGTTAAAAACAATGAAATTTATAAGGTGGATTTTCAAGTCCTTCATGGAAACGTGGAGTTGAATATATTCAAATTAGGCATGAATAGAGAGCAAAAAATTAAAAAACAAACGCTTATTTCTGAAGGAGAATCTTTGAAGTTGAACTTTAAAAAAGCAAATCATTTGATGATTAATTAGAACGCTATGTTTAAAAAAATATAATTTAAAAACTCATGAAGAAATACATACTTTTTGTTTTTGCAATAGTCTCGTTTTCTGCAAGTTCTTGGGCGCAAAATGCTATTTCTAAAAAAACAAATTTCATCATTTTCTTTACAGATGATCAAGGGTATAATGACGTAGGATGTTTTGGATCTCCAGACATAAAAACACCCAATTTGGATAACATGGCCAAAGGCGGGATGAAATTCACCAATTTTTATGCACAACCACTTTGTGGTCCTTCGAGAGCGGCATTGCTAACGGGTAGTTATCCAATTCGAATTGCCGAACCAAAAAACACCAAAGGTTTTCACACAAAATTGCACCCAAAAGAAGTAACCATTGCTGAAGTATTAAAAACTGAAGGGTATCAAACCGCTTGTATTGGAAAATGGCATGCGGGCGAAGAGACAGAACAAATGCCCTTAGAACAAGGTTTTGATTATTATTACGGCACGCCAAAATACAATGGAAATTCAAAATTAATAGAAGAATCTCCTTATCGTAGTCCGATATTGAGAAATAACGATACCTTAATGGTTATTAAGACGGTTGAAGAAATGGGCCTACTTACAAATAAGTACACAAAAGAGGCTACAGATTTCATCAAAAAAAACAAAAAAAATCCTTTTTTCCTTTATCTGGCCCATAATATGCCACATGTTCCTATTGGCGCTTCCGAAAAATTCAGAGGGAAATCAGAAGGTGGTTTTTATGGTGATGTCATCGAAGAATTGGATTGGAGTATGGGAGAAGTTCTAAAAACTTTGAAAGACGAAGGACTCGAAGAAAATACACTCGTGATATTTGTTTCAGATAATGGTCCCTGGATTGAAGAAAAAATTGGAGATCATGCGGGCAGCGCTTATCCCCTTAAAGGAAGTAAAGCACAAACATGGGACGGAGGTGTCCGTGTACCATGTATTATGCAATGGAAAGGACAGATAGAAGAAGGAGTGACCAATACTGAATTGCTGACAACAATGGATTTTTTTTCAACTTTTTCAGAGATTTCTGGGGCTAAACTTTCTCAGGAATTGACTATTGATGGAAAGAGTTTTAGTGATGTTCTTCTGAAAAATAAAAAAAGCAAACACGATTTTTTTTATTATTACGCATACACACACTTACAAGCTGTACGAGACAAAGAGTGGAAATTGGTAGTACCTCGTTCTAAAAATCCAGGTTATATGAAATGGAGGGGAAGGAAAATAAACGCCGTGAAAGAAGTACAACTTTTCAATATGAAAAATGACAAAGAAGAACAATACAACCTTGCGGAACAAAACCCCGAGAAAGTAAAAGAATTGATGTTATTGATTGAGGAAGGTCGAAAAGAGTTAGGTGATCACAACAGAATAGGTGAAGGTGCTCGATTTTTTGATGACGGCCCAAAAACTCAGCGCATAGATGAATATAATAAATGGAAAAATAATCAAAAAGAGAATTGATAAATTCAAAAAATATAAAACAATGAAAAAATTACTATTTAGTAGTTTAATAACAGTATTGATGTCTTGTTCCCCTACAGTTCCAAATCAGCAAAATGAGAAACAGATAGCCCAACAAGATTGGAGAATAGACGTTGAGCAAACCTTAAAACTATTCGGTCACCGAAACTGGATAGTTATAGCAGATGCCGCTTATCCAGAACAAAGCAATCCTGCAATCAAAACCATTACGATTGATGACAGTCAATTAGAGGCTACCGCCTATGTGAGACAGTTAATTGAAAAAACAAAGCATGTAGATGCAAATATCTTTATTGATAAAGAGATGAATTTTGTTTCCGAAAAGGATGCCAAAGGGATCGAATCTTACAGAGCCGACCTCGATAAAGTGTTGGAAGGAAAACCTGTAAAAACTATGTTGCATGAAGATATAATTCGTGAATTAGATGCCTCAGCAAAATTGTTTAATGTACTAATTATTAAAACCGATTTAGCCATCCCCTATACATCTGTATTTTTTCAGTTAGAATGTGGTTATTGGAACGGTGAAGCCGAAAAGAATATGAGGCAGCAATTAAAAAACGCATCAACAAATACTCCTTAAAATCACTAATTTAAAATCATATCGGCTGCTTTTTCTGCAATCATATATACAGGAGCATTGGTGTTTCCAGAAACAATTTTAGGCATAATTGACGCATCAACTACCCTTAGATTAGAAATTCCATGTACTTTTAAAGTAGGATCAACAACAGACATATTATCTGTTCCCATTTTACAAGTACCTACAGGGTGGTAAACTGTTTCAAGAGTTTTCTTTATGTGTTCAATAAGAGAATCGTCTGAAGATCGATTACTGGGAAGTCGATCTACTTCAGTGTGTTTTTTCATCGCTTCATCTTCCATTAGCTTAAATACTAGCTTACCTCCTTTAATAAGTTGATCAAGATCTTCTTTTTCCTCAAGAAAATTAGGTTGAATGATTGGTGGTGCTTTTGGATTTGAAGAAGAAAGACTAACCGTTCCCCTGCTTTTAGGATGTAATAACGTTGGTAATATAGTAAAACCATCTACTCTTGGATAATCATACAGATCATAAGCATCGTAACCGTATTCATTATCTATACATATTGGAGAAAAGTGGAGTTGAAAATTTACTTTTCCACCCTTTTGATAAAGATCAAAAAAAGCCATACCCTCAAGAGGACCAGCACAAAAAACTCCTTTTTTATTAACATAATAATTCCAAGCAGCTTTAAGTTGTTTTAAAGGCGATATATAATGATTGATACCCTCTTGAGTTTTAGATTGAGCGCATATTGGATAAAATAAATGATCCTGTAAGTTCTTGCCAACTCCTTTTAATTCATGCAAGCAATCAATTCCATGTTTTGTTAATTCTGAAGCTTCTCCAATTCCAGATAACATTAATAATTGTGGTGATTGAAAAGCTCCAGCAGAGAGTATTATCTCTTTTTGTGCATATACTTTAATTTTTTTTGAACCTTTAATATACTCTACTCCTACAGCTTCTTTACCTTTTAAAATTATCTTACAAACTTGAGCATGAGTTATAGCAGTTAAGTTAGATCTATTTAAAACAGGTTTTAAGAAAGCAGCTGCTCCACTATGACGTTTGCCATTTTTAATGGTACTATGAACCAAACTGGCACCTTCTTGATTTACTCCGTTATAATCATCATTTTTAGGTATACCAATTTTTTCACAAGCTGAAATAAATCCATCAACATAAGGTGTTTTAAATTTTGTAGGAAGTGTAACTCCTAACTCTCCAGAACTTCCATGATAGCCAGAATCTACCTTGTCAATTTGTTCATGATTTTCTGAGCGCTTAAAAAAGGGAAGCACATCTTTATATCCCCAACCATCATTACCAAGTTCTGCCCAACCATCATAATCTTCAGCATTTCCTCTTACATAAGCCATAGCGTTTGTAGAGCTACTTCCACCTAAGGTTTTTCCCCTTGGTAAATAGATTTTTCGATTCAAAACATTAACCTGCTTCTCGGTCCAAAAACCCCAATCTTGTTTACTTTTATGAATCTTTAAATATGCACCTGGAATATGAATATTCATATTTGAATCTGGTCCACCTGCTTCTAATAATAAAACTGAATTTTTTGAATTTTTAGACAAACGGTTTGCCAATACACAACCTGCAGAACCTGCGCCAATTATAATATAATCGTAAGATTGACTCATAAATCGTTGCCTTTACTGCTTTTAACTATCACTAAGTTAAAACAAAAAGTCACAAAACCTCAATAGTAATTTTTAATAGGTGCTTTCCTACTTATATAATATAGGTTTTCTTTTGATGTGAGATGTTTGTATAACTAGGTGTAATAGCGCAGATCTTAGTGTCTGATGGAAATTATATATTATTTATTTTTCACAACTACGGGTTGGACCCAAGCTTGCTTAGTTTCTCCGACTAGGTAAGGATTTTCTTTTAAATCATTAGAATTGATTTTTGCTCTGACAAAAAGGTCATTTTCTTGAAAAGTATAATCGGATGAAGTACCCTTAACCCTTTTTAATTCTTCTATATTATAACTGCCTTTACGATAACCCATAAAAATAATTTCGTACACAATCCCCTCTTTTGGTTCAACTTCGACAAAAAGCTTTTCCTTGCTGTGATAGACTTTTTTTAATAGGACTCCAGATGAGGAATAAAAATCTCCGGTTTCCATTGCCTCAATCAAACTTGCTGTTTCTATCTTTTGTGAATTAACCATAACCCAACCTCTTCCCGTATTACTATAATTAATGGATTTCACATGATAATTATGACTGTCATCAGTTGCAATACCTAGTAGCAGTGGTTTTCTATCATTGTAATAAGAAATATTGATTAAATCCCACATGGTTTCAAGGTCTATATGCATATCATCTCCCTCATTATGCACTGCAGGATGTCCGTTATATAGCTCAAAGAATCGTTCTCCATTGAGTTTTTTTAAATCCTCTACATTTATGCCATATCCAAAATTGGGATGGTTAATATGGGCAAACATTGAGATATTAAACTTTTTTCTTTGGGCATGAACTGCGTCTAAGGTTTGTTGCATAACCTCATAAACCGAATTACCTTTGAAAGGTTCAATTTTCTCTTTTATATTGGTGACGTTAATGTGAACAGGCTTGTTTTCAAAAGATGAGGTTACCTCTTCAGATCGTATAATTAAGAATGACTTAAGATGCTCAAGTTTTGATTTATATTCCTCAAAAGTTTTTAATCGAACATATGTTCCACTGGAATCAATTTTTGTTTCGACCCAATCTCCAAAACTTTTTTGATATTTTTCTAGGGTCTTATTTTGCTCATCTAATGTTTTCAATTTATACCAGTAATCCCTGCTAGCAATTGTGTTATGATCAGATAGGGCAATGAACTGATAGTTGTTATCTTTATACCATTGAATAATCATTTCCGGAAAGTCATCACCATCACTCCAAAAAGAATGGGTGTGTAAATTTCCCTTTTGCCAATACTGCTCAGGTGATTCTTGCTCACAAGAAACAAGTGAAATAAACAATAAATAAATAAAGTGTCTAGAAATTAGATTGACTTTCAAAATTTAAAATTTTATTGTGTTAATACAATATAAGCAATAATTTGATTATTCTACCTCAACAATCATTTCAATCTCTACAGCAATATTAGAAGGAAGGGAGCCCATTCCTACGGCAGCCCTAGCATGTTTTCCCCTTTGACCAAAAACTTCAACCATAAGATCTGAATATCCATTAATAACCTTTGGATGGTCTGTAAATTCTGATGTAGAGTTAACCATGCCTAATACCTTTACAATTCTCTTAACTCTTCTCAAATCACCTAAAGTTGATTTAAGAACGGATAATTGATTAATTCCTGTGAGGCGCGCAGCTTCATAGCCTTGTTCAATAGTTAAATCATCTCCTACTTTTCCATTTATATAGTTTCCATCATCTTTTAATGGTCCTTTGCCAGAAAGAAAAAGCAAATTCCCTGTACGTACAACGTTCACATAGTTGGCTACTGGACTAGATGGGTTAGACAGTTTAATACCTAGATCTTCTAATTTTGATTCTGGATCATAGTTTTTATCCACTGAATTAAAATTACAACTTAATAGTTGAAAGGAGAGAAAAAGTAAAATTATTTTATTCATTTATTTAAAATTTAAGTTGCGTTTGAAAGAATTTCTTTAACTCTTTTAGCGACAATACGCTCCTGTCCAGGAACCATCATCCAAGTTGTAATCCCTATAGTTTTACTATCTCCAACTGTTTGAATTGAAGGATGTCCTTCACGTAATTGCTTACGCATTTCATCAGGTGTTATTTTAACTAATTTCTGATTCCATTTTATTCGTAAACTAGGAACATGGTTAGCGTGTTTAGGCACATGTATCTCAGACCTCACTCCGTCAATAGAAGTAGCACTATCACTAATCAATTGTATTTGTGACTCCCACATTTTCCATTCATTTTTATGATCTTTTTTCAAATACATTTCAAGTGCAGCAAGCATACCAAGCACCTCTTCCTTATTAACTTTCATTCCACGACCTATAGTCTCGCCTCTTGGTGGAGTATGTAATCTAGCAGCTTCAATATATTTTCGCTTACCTAATAAAAGTCCTGCGCTTTGTGGTCCACGAAGTCCTTTTCCTCCAGAAAAGGCAACCAAATCAAATCCCATTCTTGTAAACCTAAACAAATTTTCTACTGGAGGAACGTCTGCCGCACAATCGTTAAAAGTTGGTATATTATGTTTTTTTCCCAAGGCAACAAATTCCTCCCATTTTATATCACCCTGTTCTGTATTTGCATTTAAGAACCAAAGCATAACTGTTTTCTTGGTGATTGCTTTTTCAAGTTGCTTAGCAGTTTTAACTTTTACGAGTTTTGCACCAACATTAGTAAGTGCTTGGGCATATCCAATAGTATGTGATTCTTGTAAAATGACTTCATTTTTCAAACCATCAGTATTAGGAAGTTGTTTTACTTTTTTCGTATCCATTCCACACATTATTCCAGCCATTCCAATACTCATAGCTCCAAATGCTCCAGAAGAAACTGTTGCATATTCACAATTCAGCAATTCAGCAATTCTTTCCCCTACTTTATCCTGTAATTCATCTAAATTTACATATTCAGATGCTCCGTAGCTAATAGCTTCAATAACTTCCTTTGGCATTAATGATCCTGTCATAGAGGTATATGTTCCAGCAGCATTAATAAATGTTCTAAGTCCTAATTCTTTAAAAAAATCTCTACGAACATTTGATACAACAGCTGCAGTTACAGGGTTAGCTGATAATGTATTAGATCCTAAAAATGCACCTACAAAAGGAAGTGATGCTAAGGTTTGAATTACTTTTCTTCTAGATTTCATAATATTTTTTTTTAATTAACTGCAGCAATGCAATCCATTTCAACTAAAGAATTTCCTGGTACTCCTCCATATGTAGCAACAGTTGTTCTTACAGGGGGTTTTGAACCAAATCTACCTCGATAAACTTTATTCATACCTTTATAATCTGCTAAATCTGCTAAATAAACATTAACCTTTAATACCTGCTCCATAGAAGAACCATTTCGCTCTAATTCTTTTTGTAATTCCTTAAGGACGTGATCAGCATGAGCTTCAATGTCACCTTCAAAATGAGCTCCTTTTCCTGCAACATAAAGAGTATTTCCATGTCTTACACCTCCAGAAAAAAGCGGAATATCTTGATCTTTAATAATTTCTCCTACTACTTTTTTTGATGAATTTCCTTGTGAAGCATTTACTGTACCTATACCAAAAAGGGCTGCACCTGACATCAACATTTTCTTTAATATAGATCTTCTTTGTTCGTTACTTTTCATAATTTATTTTTTTATTGTTATTATTGTTTTACCACATTCTTTTCTTAATTAATTCTTTGATTTGTTCCTTAGGAACTGGAAGTTTATCAATATGGTCTCTAATCCATTTTGAAAAATCATTTTCGATTTCTTCTGACCATTTATTATCAATTTGTCCTGGAGTATATTTTCCCTCTTTTAAACGAGTAATTCCAAACATATCTCTTAATCTTACAACTTCTGATGTTATAACTACTTGTTCCGCTAAATGAGCAGGAATAAAAATAACCCCCTCCCTTTTAGCTAGAACTACATCTCCAGGCATAACAGTTGCAGATCCAATTCTTATTGCATCATTAATACTTAAAAGCATAACTTCTGTTAAAAATGAGGGGTGCCAACCTCTAACAAAAGCATTAAAACCTTCAATTTGTGAAAGGCCTTCCATGTCCCTACTAGAAGCGTCAAAGACAACTCCAGTTTTTGTTTTGGCATATATGGAATTTCCTAAGTTATCACCTATCAATGTACCATCAATAATTTTCCCAAAACCATCTGCAACATACACGTCATTTTCTACAAGTCTATCAATTGGCCATGAATTAGTATTACCTATTTCTCCTTCTTTAAGTCCTTTATTTTTTATTTGTTCCGATACATCAGGGCGATTTGGCATATACTGAACTGTTAAAGCCCTACCTACAATAGTAACATCATCATGTAATGGTTCCCATCCTCCTTCAAATTGATTATGAAAGCCTTCATTTCTTAAAACTCCCCAAGCTTCTTCAATAGATACCTTTTTCATTCTTTCTAATATACCTTTTGAAACTTTTGGTCTTCCATCTTCAAAACGCTCACCTTGCCATTTATTTGTTAAAAATTTGATTTCAGATGAACTAAGCCCCTGAGCATTTATATGGGGAGAAATCATCCAAAAAAGTAAAAACAGATAGCTTATTATTCTAATTTTATTCATTTAGATAAATTATTTATTAATATTTTTTTCTGAGTCTTTGTCTCTCCACCATGTAGCAAGTGATGAACCTGAGATATTCATCCAAGGACCAAATACAGCTGGAGCAAGTCCAACGGTAGAAATTTTTCCCATCTCAAGAGCAATACCCGAGGCTAATCCTCCATTTTGCATTCCAACTTCTAAAGCTATTGTCCTACAGTCTTGCTCTTTCATCCTAAGCAAACGACATCCCCAGTAGCCAAGTAAATACCCCATTAAATTATGAATAATTGCAGCAATAATCAACAATATTCCAATAGTTAACAAATCGTCTCTACCTGCCGCTGTAATTATCATAATAATTAATGTAATACCTCCCATAGATATAATGGGCATTGTTTTATCTAGCCATTTCGCTTTGCCATGGAAAAAATAATTAAAAATTAATCCCAGCATTATTGGTAGTATCACTATTTTAATGATAGTAATCATCATTGAAATAAAATCAATTGGCACAAAAGAACCAGCAAGATATTTCATTAATATAGGAGTCATTAAAGGAGCAATTAAAGTTGCAATAGCAGTAAGTGTAACAGATAGAGCAACATTTGCTTTTGCTAAATAGGCCATTACATTTGATGCTAGGCCACTTGGAGAAGACCCAATCAAAACGACTCCTGCGGCAATTTCAGCAGGAAAATTAAAAACTGTAGCAAGTGTAAACCCTAACAAAGGCATGATACTAAATTGGCAAATTAATCCTACAACTACACCCTTTGGCATTTTAATAACTCCATAAAAATCATTAAAGCTCATAGCTGTTCCCATCCCAAACATGATAATTTGTAGCAATGGAACAATTAATTTTTTTAATTGAAAATCTCCAACTTGTACGAATGATTGAGGATAGTACATGGAAAGGCTTACAGCAGCGAAAATCAATACTGTAAAAGATAGTCCTTTAAAGCGATCAGTTCCTCTAATTCCAAATGCAAGAAACAAAAAAAACAAAACCATAGATGGACCCGTTTGAGAGCCTTGTCCGATAAAAAAAAGATATATAGTAACTAAAAAGAAAAATATAGATAATACAAGTAAAGTTTTAATTATTCTGCTCATAAATTTAATTTTTATTCCACTCATTACTTGCAAGTCCATTAAGATCGTAGACTATCTTCCCTGCTTTTATTGTCAATTCACATTCTAATATATTATTTCCTTTCATTCTTTTACCTTGTGTGTCAATAAAACCAAAATTTCCCTCCCTTAAATTCAACAATGTTATATCTGCCTCAGCTCCTACACTTAAATGTCCAAGATCAGTTCTTTTTATGTATTTAGCAGGGTTCCAAGTAGTTGACTTAATTATTTCATCTATCTCAATTCCCATATTTAAAAATTTCGACATCACATTTACGATGTTTTTCATCCCCCCATTCATACTTCCGGTATGAAGATCTGTGCTTATAGAGTTTGGTTTTAGTCCTTGTTTAACTGCAGGGATTGCCTGTTCAAATAAAAAACTTCCTCCACCGTGACCAACATCAAAAATAATTCCTTTTTGTTGAGCTTCAAGAACATATTCTCTTAATTTTCCATTTTTATCTACAATTGGTGTTCTGCCCCTAACATGAGCATATGTATGTGTAAAGATATCTCCAGGTCTCAATTTTTTTAATAGTAATTTGTCTAATGGTAACTCTGGATCACTGCTCCCAAAATCGATCATTACAGGTACATTAGCTAATCTTCCTGCTTCTACAACTCTATCTACAGGAATCCAATTATATCCATTAAAGTGAGCTAATTTTATTCCAACTATTTCACTAGGAAATTTATTAACAGTTTCTGCTGTTCTGCTAGGTTCCATATCACTAAGATTTTGTTCTACAGCACCTCCTTTCATTCCTGAACCTATAATATTAAGAAATGATAATACTCTTGTTTTAGACCTATCAATGATCTGTTTTTTAAAAGTTTTGAAATTTCGCCAGCCAGCTCCTCCAACATCAACAATTGTAGTCACCCCAGACCTAAATGAAAAACCATCTGGTGGAAGAGCATCAAAACTATTACTCAAATAATTGTTTGGTTCTGTCCCATGAAAATTATGACTATGAATGTCGATTAATCCAGGACTTACATATAGTCCATTCGCATCAATAATTCTAAGCGCTGATTTTATGGAGATATTTTTTTGGATTAAAGCAATCTTGTTATCAACAATGGCAATATCTATAATCTTATTTATATTATTTTTTGCATCAATAACATGTCCATTTTTTATCAAAATATCATAGACTTGAGTGTATGATTTTAATTGGAAAAGGGAAAATCCAACGATACATATTATTAGCTTTATTTTTTTCATTTATTTAAAGTTTCCTTAAATCTATTGTTTGTTTTTCTAAATTTTTCAACTTCTTCAAAAGTAATAGGACTTGAATTATTACCAAAATTAGTCCTAATATAAGTCAAAACATCAGCTATCTCTTCATCAGTCAAAAATGAATGTTGCGGCATAAATCCATCAAAAGTCTCTCCATTTACTTCTATCGTTCCATCCACTCCATTTATAGTGAGATGAACTAGCCTTTCCTTATCACCATTTACCCAATCTGTTGCAATCAATGATGGAAATCTACCAGAATCTCCCTTTCCATCGGATTGATGACAAGCAATGCAAAATTGATTATAAATATGTTGACCTGCTTTAGAAGTTTCCAAAACGATCCTATCATTAATAATGTCAGGGGTTCTTATGTGGGTCATCTTTTTTCTTTCCTCCATATGTGCTAATTCTTCATCTCCAAAATTTTTGCGTTCACCCTCAAATTCTACTCGCCATATTCTTCCCGTTACAGTTTCTCCAATATACATAGAGCCATCTGGAGAAAAAGCAATACTCATAGGTCTGTATACAGCATCCTTAACACTAACTATTGGGTCAACCTTAGCGAAACCATCTGCAAAAACTTCATATTCACCACTTGGTTTACCATCTTTGAATGGGACAAACCCAACAAAGTATCCAGACTGAGGATATGGAGTTCGATTTGTTGATCCATGAAAGGCAATAAATGCTCCATTTTTATATCTTTCAGGAAAATGCTTTCCATTATAAAAAACTAAGTCATTAGGTGCCCAATGTCCAGGGAATCCAATAATTGGATCTTTATATTGGTCACAACGACCAATAATATTTCCATCTCCACCATATTCTGGAGCAAGAACTTTTTTACCCTGAATTTGATCATAATAGCAATATGGCCATCCAAAATGATCGCCTTTTTCAATTCTAACAAACTCTTCTGATGGTAGAAGTGCACTATTCCACTTATTAATTTTATTTGGCCATAATCTAGTCAAATCATCTCTTCCATGTACTACTGAATAGAGATGTTTATCTTCTGTATTCCATTCTAATGCTACTATACTTCTTAGACCGCTAGCATAAAGTTCTCCGTCTTTTTGAGTTTGCCCTATTTTTTCCGCATCAAAACGCCATATTCCAGCATGATCTTTTAAAATTGGGCATGGGTCCTCACCTGGAATCGTTGGAGTTCGTTTAGGATTTTGACAAGCATTGTTGGGAGATCCAAAGGGAATATAAATATATCCTATATCATCAATTGCAATAGGCTTACCCATGTGTTCGTGAGATCCATGAGCATGATCATCATAAAAAATAATTTCTGGATCACCACTAGGAACTAATTTATCTGGATCTAATTTATATCTGTAAACTGTCAGTTCAGAACTAAAATAAAGATAGTCTTTATATATTGCGATTCCAGTAGAGTAACTACCTCTTTGAGTCATGTGATAACTGCCAAATTTTATCAATGAATCTTTAACTCCATCTTTATTAGAATCCCTTATGGCAGCAATTGCTCCATCTTCTCCTTGCCTTCTTAATTTGACATATAAATCTCCTTTATCATTTACTATCATATGTCTAACTTTTTCCTCAATTCCATCTACATAAACAGTAGAAACAAAACCCTTAGGTAAAAAAAGTCCTCCGGGATCTTCAACTTTATTACACTGAATGAAACTTAATAATATAATAACAGCTAAACCCCGAAAAAATATAAATTTTAAGTTTTGCTTCATCTTCTGTTTCATAATATAAACATTATTCTAGTTCTTTACTCAAATATTAATTTTCCAAAAAATTCTGGTCTGTGAAAATCAGGATTAGATGTTTCAACTGGATTCCATGTTAGATAATGTGGTTTTTGAGTTTCATCTCCACATTTATAAAAATTTGCATTTGCTCTTAATTTTGTAAAACTAAAATTTTCATTATTAATAAAAATAGATGAAGGAATTAAAATTACCATTTCCCAATTAAAATTTCCTGATCTTTCATCAAATATCTGATTTCCTAAAGTAGACCAAACCCTTATTTTATCTGAAATTAAATCCTTATTAATAAATGTTCTTTTTTGTCTATTAGGACCATATGCTAAATGAGTTGTTCCAATACAATTAAACTCAAAATTATAATAGTTTCCATCCCTATTTGGATCAATAAAAAATTCTACACAACTATCTTTATGTGTAGCACTATTTGGAGAAGAGCGTTTTGCAAGAATATGATTTTCATTTACATAAAATTTCAATAACAATAAGCTATCGATATGTGCAATTCTAAAATCAACTTTTGGCTGATAGGGGAATTTTTTCCATCCAACTAAATCTATAGAATGCAAATCTGTTTCCTTTTCAAGAGCCTTTGAGATAGTTTTAAAATTCAAAGTCTCACTTATTATAGTTTTATTTACCTTAAGAGTTTTTATGTTAGATTCCATTTTTATGGAATCAATAAAAAGTATTGATAAAAAGATACCTATAATATATGTTTTCATATTTACATAAATTTATTTAATTTAATTAAAATTATGGTGAAGAAGCGATCTTACAAGATTTTAGTTTTATTTTTTATAAACATTGCTCTGATATCATGTTCCGAAGAGGAAATCCTTTATCAAGCTGTTGATTATGTTTTTGTTGGAGATTATACTACTGGGTTAGAGGGACCTGCAGTAGACCTAAATGGAAATTTATATTTTGTAAATCCATTGCATAGTGGTTCAATCGGTAAAATAGATACTAATGGAAATTTTTCTCTTTTTATAGATCATCTTCCAAATGGAAGTACTGCAAATGGCATTCGCTTTGGAAAGAATGAGAAAATGTTCCTAGCAGACTATACTGGACACAATGTACTAACAATTGATTTAAGAACTAAACAGATATCTATCTATGCCCATGACTCATTACTAAATCAGCCTAATGATCTAGCTATTTGTTGCGATGACAGGCTTTTTGCGTCTGATCCAAGTTGGAAAAATAGTACTGGAAATATATGGAAAGTAGAGTCTGGGAAATTTCATCTTTTGTCTGAAAATATGGGTACAACTAACGGAATAGAAGTTAGTCCAGATGAAAAAATATTATATGTTAATGAAAGTGTACAAAGAAATGTCTGGGCATTTGATTTGGATTCAATTGGAAACATTTCAAACAAAAGACTGTTTTACAAATTTGAAGATTTTGGAATGGATGGCATGCGTTGTGATCGTGATGGAAATTTATATATTACAAGGTATGGAAAAGGTACTGTAGTTAAACTTTCTAATGAAGGTAAATTTTTGAAAGAGATAATGCTGAAAGGTAAAAACCCATCAAACATTGCTTTTGGAGGATCAAATGGGAAAACTGCATATGTTACTCTTCAGGACAGGAGTTATATAGAAAAATTCAAAGTTGAAATTCCAGGTCGTGATTTCAAAAAGAAATGAAATAGCATAGGTCTTTTACTCAAAAATAGTCAATGATTTGGTTGTTTTTTCTAAAGTTTTTTCATAACTATTTTTTTATAATTTTAATTTAAAACGTTTTTTTTCTAACCAACCAGTAAAAACAACTACTAGAAGAGCAAAAGCAAAAGACATTAATAGGCCTATTTGATTGTTAATTAAAATTTCTGAGATTCTTATCTCCGTAATAGTTCTAAGTGGGTAAATAAAGTATGGTATCATATAACAAGTTAAGGTAGCAGTTCCAGCTGGAGCAATTATTTTAGCCCAATTCGTGTGTTTTTTCTCATCTGCAATGTAGTATAACAATGCAAACATTAAAAAACCTATTCCTGTACAAATTGCCAGCCATGATGGCGTTCCTTGTATTTTAGAAATACCCCAAATCGGTCTAGTTGCTAATCCAAAAATTAAATTAATAATTCCTAAAATAATCAAACTAAAATAGCTCCATTTAATAGCTGTTTTTTGAAATCTTTTAAATATTAATGTGGCAACAATTCCAGCTGTAGTAAATGCAGGGATAGTACCAGTTAATATTGTTGAAAAATATCTAGAAAACCCTGTAAATTCTATGTACATTTCCGAATGATTTAACATAGATAATGATATCAACAACAACCATAATAAAGACATGATTAACAACGAACCTTTTGAAAAAACATAAACCAGTGAATTTAATAGGTATGCCCAGCCAATAAGACCCAAAATCCCCCACCATTGTGTTGTCATCCAAACAGAACCATTTTCACCTCCTTTATATATATAAGCTAAAAAAATTAGAATAATAAAACCTAAAAACTGTATATAAGGGTGCCAATAAGATTTGATAGGACTTTTTTTCCAATTTGTCCAGATTAACACAACAGCCAAAGCCATTAATAATGTCCAGTAGGTTTTTCCTATAAAAATACTTTCATCATGTGCAGTTTCATAATTCACCATATAAACTCCAATTATCAAT
>LWDU01039995.1_pt1 | contig 20042 bp, 21 predicted proteins | sample 727161 | NCBI WGS metagenome assembly LWDU01 (sample SAMN04566230, study PRJNA314399) | hydrothermal vent metagenome | isolation source: deep sea hydrothermal plume seawater | place: Mexico: Gulf of California, Guaymas Basin | collected 2004-07-11
CGCTCAGATTCCTCTTCTAGGGAATCCTCCATCAGGAAGACTCAGGAGGACTCCGAGAAGCCGCTTATTTCGGCATTATATTCATAAATTTAGAAGGGAGATGTATCATGAGTGAATTAGCACAAAAAACATGTATCCCATGCAAAGGTGGTGTTCCTCCTTTAAAAGGAGAAGAACTGAAAACATTGCTGGAAAAATTAGGAAATAGCTGGAATCTTATCGAAGAACACCATTTAGAAAAAGAATATTTGTTTAATAATTTTAGAGAAGGACTTGATTTTACGATTAAAGTTGGAGAACTTGCAGAAAACCAAGGTCATCATCCTGACATTTATTTAGCATGGGGAAAAGTGAGATTAACTGTTTGGACTCATAAAATAGATGGATTGACAGAAAGCGATTTTATCTTTGCAGCCAAAGCAGATCAGGAACTTTAGGATTTAATACTTCCCGCAATAGAAAATATTTCTTCAAAACCAAGTGTGTTGCATGATAATCCGTCAAATTAGTAAGAGAGGGGAAGTCTACCCAAGTCGACTTTTCTGTAAAAATTGATTTTTGTATATTTAGTTTTTCTGCCAGAACTAACCCTCTCAGACCCTGATGTTTCTGGCAATCTCAGCTGATCTATGTGATGTAATCCACCAAAGAGGGACAGGACAGCAACACCCACTCGGGGAAGAAGGACGTCTTTCTTGTGAAGTACAACTCTAGTGGAGTGAAACAGTGAGGGGATTTGGTCTTGGAATCCAGCGGTTTCCAGTGCGGCGGCAGGGAGTCCTGCGACTTTGCTGGTTGTTGGTGTTGGGCGCGGGTGCGCCGTCCCGCGCTGCCGTGTTTGGGGATGCTTGGCAAACGCATGAGGGCGCGAGTCTGGCGTTACTGGCGTTGTTGAGGTCTTGCTAGTGAGTTGTGCCAGAGCCCTGTAGCTTTAGGGTCACATGAGGAAACGGCCTGCCGAAGTGGAACAATGGCGAAAATCGATGAACTGGAGGAACTCTGATGGAATGGATGCCAATACTGGGAGCCTTGATTTTTTTTACCAGATTGGGGGTGGTTGCTTGGGATGCCATCCGACACGCCAACCGCTCGTCCTCGAAATAAGGCGGTTGGTCCCGGCGGACGGCCCGTTTCTCTGGACCGGGAGGACCGACAATGGTGAAATTCCCTACCCAGCCGCAGAGCGTCAGGGCTGGGCAAAAAACTCATGGAGGGAGGTCGCCAGCCGTTGCAGGGGCACGCGCTCAAACGGATGGGGTGTGGCAGGCAGCACCTCCAATTCGCCCTTGGGCAAGGCGCGGGCGAGTTCCATGCTTTCCGGAACCGAGGCGGTGCGGTCGCGGTCGCCGACCATCACGCGCACAGGCATTTCCAGCCCGGACACCCGTTCTTTCGTGATCCCTCCGGAGTCGGCCAAAGCCCACATGAATTCCGCCGAACGCTCCACGACCGCTTCCCATCCGGAGGCAACGTGCCGTTCCCGCAACAGTTCCACAAATTGCGGGATCTTCTCCGCCATCTTGCTCGGAACCAGAAATCCGGTTTCGCGTTGGGCGTCCTCCTGCGTCCAGCCGTACTTGGTGCCGAGCGTTGCCAGTCGTCGCACCCGATCCGGATGGGCCAGCGCCAAGGCGCAACCGACGTAGCCGCCCTTGCTGTAGCCAAACAGGTTGGCGTCCGAAATGCCTTCGGCATCGAGCAATTCGCAGACGCTTTGGACAAAGCGATCCAGCGCAAAGGGTTCCCCGGACATGGGCGCGTGGCCGTGTCCCTCAAAGTCCAAGGTGTGCAGCCGGAAGTGCGGTTCCAGCAGCGGCAGTAGCGGGGCGAACTGCTCCTGCGCTCCCAGCGCCCCGTGCAACAAAACGAGGTCGGGTTTGTTCATTTCGTTTCCTCCAAGCGAGATCTGCAATTATTCGACTTCTTCCAAAAAGGCGGTCACGGTGCTGGCAGCCAAAGCCCCTTCCCGTAAAATCTCAAAGGACTTGCCCTCCCAGCGCAGGAGCGTCGAGGGTCGGGTTTCAGAAGCAGAATCGGCCTCCACCAACAAATCGAGGTGGTCGCCCAACTGTTCGGCAACGGCCTCAGCGCTTCGGCACGAGGGTTGACCGCTGCGGTTCGCGCTGGTGCCGATCAGCGGTTTGCCGCCCAGCTTCAGCAACGCCTGCACCACTGGAGCCGGAGAGTGGCGCACCGCAATCGTGCCGTTCGGTCCGCGCAAAAACTCCGGAAGCTGCGGATGCGCGGGCAACACCAAAGTCAGCGGCCCCGGCCAGAATTGCGCCATCAGTGCGTCCACACGGGCATCGTCCCAAACTGCCAGTTCCCGGACCTGTTCCGGAGTCGCCAGCACGGGTAGCGCTTTTTCGCCAGCACGGCCTTTGGCCTCATAAACGCGCCGCACAACCGCCTCGGAAAGCGCATTGCCTCCAAGGCCATAGACGGTTTCCGTTGGAAAGGCGAGCAGCCCTTCTGCCCGGAGACACTGCGCCACCCTCGCATCGTCTTCTGGAGTGAAGGGAAACGGAACGCGCTCAGTCACCGACCGTCGATCCAATCGGAAAGGTACTCCACCCGATCCGGATGCAGTTGGATCACCCGTAAGCTGGTCAAGGCGCGGTGCTGCTGCGAATCCAGCTCGACTGGTGGCAGCAAATGGCTGTTTGGGAGATACAGCCGTTCGGCAGAGCGCAGGGCCGTGCTGGCGGAGAGGTCGCGTCCGGAACGCTCCAGCACGGCGGTCATCAGTTCCGCCGCCGCCTGTCCCTGAATTGTCCAGCGGCTCATCACCAAATCCGGCGCGTACTCTTCCAGCAACTTGCGATGCAGTCGGATTCCCGGATGATCTTGCTCCAATGTGAGGGGCAGCGCAGTCAGCAAGCGCAAGCGCTCCAGCAGCGTCGGATCCAGCAGCTTCACGGTTTCGGCATCCGCCAAAGCCGTGCCCATGTACACCAGCGCAGTTCCTTCTTCAGCAGCAAACGCCCGCAGGAAGCGCAGCAAATCCCCGTACTCAGCAAGTGCCACCACCACTTGGGGGCGAGCGCGTTTCAGATTTTTGACGATTCCCTGCAACGCCTTCAGTGAGGTGTCACTTTCCTTGCGCTGGATTTGTGGGGTGAAGCCATGCCGCAGCAGCACAAACGCCGCTTCCCGGAAAGCTTGGGTGTGCCAGACTGCAATGCGTTCTCCACCGTGTTCCCGAAGCAGGTACTGCCCCAACACCCGCGCTTCGATTGCCGGAGTCGGTTCAAGGGCAAACACACCCGGACGTGCCGGATCGGTCCATTCCGGAGCATTCGACTGCACAAAGAAATCCGGAAGCTGAAAACTCGCCCAGACGGGCTGTGCGGCGGCATGGGTGCGCTTGCCCATGCTGGCAAAGAGCGCAAACACTTGATCCTGCACCACCAGTGTCCGGATTGCCTCCAGCGCTCGTTCCGGCTGAAGGCGGTCGTCCCGAATCCGCAGCTCGACCTGACGACCGTGAATGCCGCCGAGGTCATTGACGTACTGGAACCAGACCTGTGCGGCGCGTCCGCTTGCAGAGAATTCCGACGCTGGACCCGTGAGCGGCTGATGGCTTCCCAAAACCACGCGCCGTGGCTCCACTCCGGTTTCGGCCCAAGCGGTGGCCGTCCAAGTCAACAGGAGTAGCAGGGTCGTTATTTTTCTGAAAAAATGCAGAACCATCAACTTTCGAGTGCGAGTTTCAGGTTGGTCGCCTGAGCAAATTCATGGGGCAGCAGCGTGTGGCGCGTGAGGGTTTGGTCGTTGCGAACCGCCAGTTTCACCGCCTGTTCGGTGCCCACGAGGATCACGAGTTGCTTGCCCCGCGTGAGCGCGGTGTAGAGCAGGTTGCGCTGGAGCATGACGTAGTGGTGCGTCGTCAGCGGTATCACCACCGCCGGATATTCGCTGCCCTGCGACTTGTGGACCGAAATCGCGTAGGCGAGCGCAAGCTGCTCCAACTCCTTGCCTTCGTACTCGACCACCTCCTGATCGAATTTCACATGCAGGTTTTTGGAAACCGGATCGCAGCCGACAATCACGCCCATGTCACCGTTGAAGACTTGCTTGTCGTAATTGTTCTGCTGCTGCATCACTTTGTCGCGAACCCAGAATTCCCGCTCCCGAAACTCGAGCCCCTTGCCGTCCGGATTGAGGACCGCTTGCAGACGGGCATTGAGATTGATCGTCCCCGTCGCGCCCCGGTGCATTGGCGTGATCACTTGGATGTCGAACAGCGGGTCCATGCCGAAGCGTTCTGGAATGCGTGTGCTGGCGAGCGCAAGGATTTTCTCGACGACCTGCTCCGGTTCTGGCTCGCGGATGAAGTAGAAATCACGGAGCGGCCCGGAAGCGTCCACGCGCTCCAGTTCCGGAAGCTGCCCCTGCCGCACGGCGTGGGCGTTGAGCGTGATGCGACTGCCCTCGCCCTGCCGATAGATGTGTTCAAGCCGCACCACCGGAACCTGTCCGCATTCGATGCAGTTGAGCAAGATGGCTCCGGCTCCGACCGAAGGGAGTTGATCCACGTCACCCACCAGCACCAACCGGGACTGCGATGGAATCGCGTCCAGCAGCACGTCCATGAGCAGCGTGTCAATCATGGACGATTCGTCCAGCACGAGCAGTTCTTGCTCCAGCGGTTCATCACGGTTGCGCTGGAAGCCGAAGTTGTTCGCCTCTAGCAGCCGATGGATCGTGGAAGCTCCGGCCCCGGTGGCTTCCGCAAGCCGCTTGGCCGCGCGTCCAGTGGGTGCCGCGAGTGCAATCGCAGGAATATGCGGGCGTAGCAGCATGAGGATGAAGCGGATGATCGTCGTCTTTCCGGTTCCAGGACCGCCTGTGATGATCAGCACTTTGTGCTGCAACGCCGCTTCCACGGCTTCGCGCTGCACAGGGTCGAGCCGGATTTTCTGCCGCTGTTCCTGTTCTGCAATCAGCGGGGCCGGGTCCGGAAAATCCGTGAAACCTTTGCTGCTGAGGATACGCGTGAAGTTCTCGGCGATGCGCTGCTCGGCGTAGTAGAACTTCGGGCGGGCGAGTAAGGTTGGCTGCTGGTTGCCCTCCTCCGGCTCCACCGCCTTGACCAAACGATCCCGTCGCAATTGCTGAAGCGCTCCGGCGATCACGTCCGAATTGATGCGCAACTCGGAGGAGGTTTGTTCGGCGAGTTCTGGTTCTGGATAGCAGGTGTGACCGTTGAGCGCCTGCTGATCGAGCATGTAGAGCAAGCCTGCCACCGCCCGCTCTGGAGAATTTTCGTCAAAGCCCAAGCGCCGGGCGATGCCGTCTGCCTTGAGAAAACCGATGCCTGCAACCTCGGTGAGCCGATAGGGATTGTCCTGAATCGTGGCGACGCTGCTGAGGCCGTACTCGTCATGAATCTTCTTCGCATAACTTGCCGAAATGCCCAACCCGTGCAGGAAGCTCATGACCTCGCGCAGTTCGCGCTGCTCGCCCCAACTGGCGGTCAGGCTGCGGTACTGTTTGCGATTGAGGACTTTGCTGCGTAGCAGTGCCTGCGGGTCGCGGTCAATGATCTCGAAGGTGTCCTCTCCGAATTTTGCGACAATCTTCTGCGCCGTCGCCGCACCGATGTGCTTGAAAGCTCCGGAGGCGAGGTAGCGCTCCATGCCCTCAAGCGAGGTGGGCTGGACGGGCATGAATTCAGAAATCTCGAACTGCCGCCCGTAGGTCGGATGATCGTGCCAGCGGCCTTTGAGTTTCAGGGTTTCGTGATCCCCGACGTTGAAGACCGTGCCCTTGACCGTGATTGCGGTCTCGGTGTCGTCTACCAAGAAGCGGCCAATCAAGAAGCCGGACTCCGGCTGGGAATAGACGATGCGCTGGAGGGTTCCAGTGAGGGAGATTTGGTCGTGGGGCATGCGTCCTGCTGTACCGATGCGCCGGAGGTCAGCGCCGGATCGGGGCGTAGTAGGGGGAGCGGATCATTTGCAGCAGGTCAAGACGCCAAGCGTTGTCTTCCCAAATCAGCAGGAATGACTGTTTGCGTGGAAAACGCAAATCGTAGTAGTTCTTGTGCTGGAAGAGCACGGTCGCGTTGACATAGAGCATTGTGCGGAACTGGTAGTCAATCTCCACCGGAATTTCCGTTTCAAGCCCGACTGGCACCCAGTCGAGTTCCACCATGCGCGTGGCGTACTCCTCCATCGTGAGCTGCGCACGGGACTGCCGCTTACCGTGTTCGTACATCTCGAAATAACGCTCCTCCTGCCAGAGCTGCAGGAACTCGCTAAACGCACTTTTGGCCTGCTCGGAAATGTGGTGCAACTCTGCGGGGCTCGGAGTCCGGGCCACGGATTCAAAGGCGGGTTGGGTCAGCAGCAACAGCCCCACTGCGACCGCCAGCAGCACACGTTTTGAATGTGTTCCTCCCCCCCTTCGGCTTTGCTCAGGGCAGGCTTTTTTCCAAAGGGAGCCCCTCCCCCTCAATCCCCCCTTTGCCAAAAAGGGGAAGGCGAAGCGGGGGGGATTTCTCAGGCGATTTTCAACAAATGCAGCCACAGCGTCTCCAAGGCAAGAGGTTTGTTTGCATTCAACTCGATGGACTCGCGCAGACGCGCCAAGTGTTCTGGGAGTTCCAATACCCAGCGTTTCGAGAAACGCCGCACTCCTTCGTCAAGGGAGTCCCGGAACTCCGGGCAGAGCAGTTGGGTTTCGGGCAGGCCGTGTTGCAACCATGAGACGTCCCGGAACCAACGCTCCAGAAAATCCAGCATCAGCCGCCACGCCTCGCTCTTCGCCCCGCCCCAATTCCCCATCTCACACAGAATTTCCTCCAGTGCCTCCGGGGCCGAGCGGGTGGTCAACCAGTGTACCGTTTGTTGCTGCACCGCTGCCAGCGTTTCCAACTCGCCAACCAATCCGGAAGGCACACTGCCCAGTGCCCAAGGCAGGACGGTTGTGATCTGTGCCTCACTGAGTTCCGGATTCTGCGCAAGAATCGTGCGGACCTGTTCGTCCGCAAGCGGACGGAAGCGCATCAACTGACAGCGCGAAACCAGCGTTTCAAGCAACTGCGCGGGTGCTTCTGCAATCAACACGATCAGCGTTCCCGCAGGCGGTTCCTCCAGTGTTTTCAGAAAAGCATTCGCGGATTCCCGGTTGAAGTGCTGTGCCCCGTCCACAATCAGCACCCGCACTTTGGCGCGATCCGCCCGCAGTTGCAACCAGCGCAACGTCTGATGCACCTGCGCAATGCGGATGTTTTTGCCGTCCGGTTCCAGCACCATGCAATCCGGATAGTTGCGCTCGGCAATCTGCCGACAGGTCGGACACTGCCCGCAGGCATCGTCCTCGTTGCCGCGCTCGCAGTTGAGCCACTGTGCCAGCGCGAGTGCGGTCTTGGATTTTCCCACACGAGGCGGTCCCGTGAACAGCCAAGCGTGGGGCAGGCGTTTGCTCTGCTGCGCGTGGTGTAACGCCTTGAGGGCAGAATCCTGTCCGAGGATTTCGGAGAAGGGCATCTCAGACGGGAATCTGCTTGGGGACGGAACGGGTTTTTGCTTTCCGGACCACCCCTTGCTCGTAATCCTTGCGGCTCAGTTCCGGGGCATCGGTGTAGTCAATATCTTCGTCCTGTTTGGCCTGCATTTCCTTCCAACGAGTTTGGCTTTTGCCTTGCTGCTGAAGTTCCCGCAGTTCAGCACTAGTGTAGCGTGTCATCGATTTTGAACTCATCGTACCACCTTGATTCTTTTCGATTAGCAACTCTCATTGAGATACATCGTACGACATCGCCGCGCATGACATACACCAGCATGAGCAGGCGTCCTTTGACGGGTGCGAGGTCGATCCATTTTGTCTCTCCTTGACGCGCAGAACCCAGCGTCAGCTTGTCGGGAGATTCGTGGACCCGGTTTGCATCCACGAAATCAAATCCGTGTTTCTCCAGATTGCTCGCTCGCTTGTGCTCGTCCCACTCGTGGTCATCCCCGAGCAAGCCCGTAGTGCTGGGCCAATCGTGCAAACGCGGGACGGGCGCGTTCAATCGCCTCGATGGTGCAGCAGAACGAGATGCGGAAGTGGCCGGGCATTCCGAATCCGGTGCCGGGCACAAGCAACACGTTCTCCTGCTGTGCCCGCCGCACGAACGCAACATCATCCGGCTCTAGAGCTTTTGGAAAGAGGAAGAACGCGCCTTGAGGCCGCACCGTCTCAAAGCCGCAATCTTCCAAAAGCGCGAGGAAACAATTGCGGAGCTTTTCGTAAACAGAGACATCCACCCGCACCCCTCCAAGTTTCGGCAGCACCTTCTGCATCAAGGCCGGAGCATTGACGAAACCGAGGATGCGGTTGCACAGCACCAGTCCATTCTGCACTTCCGAGCGCTCCTCCATTTCCGGATGGACGGCAATGTAGCCGATGCGCTCGCCCGGAAGCCCCAAATCCTTTGAATGGGAGTTGACGAGCAGGGCATTGCGGTGGCTGAGGAAGACATTGCTGTTGCAAATTCCATCATAAACGAGGTGGCGGTAGATGTCATCTGCAACAAGGAAGATCGGGTGCCCAATTTCCTTTTCTTTGCGTGCCAGCAATTCTCCGAGCCGATCCAGCGTTTCCTGCGCATAAACCACGCCCGTCGGGTTGTTCGGGGAGTTGACGAGCAGCACCTTTGTTTTCGCGCTGATCGCGGTTTCCAGCACCTCAAGGTCGGGCTGAAACTCCGGAGTCGTCGGCACCGGTGTGAAGGTGCCCCCGTGATTTTGCGTGTAGAAACCGTACTCGACGAAGAACGGAGCCAGTGCGATCACTTCATCTCCCGGATCGAGCAGGGTCTTGAGAACCACGTTCAACCCGCCGCCTGCGCCGCAGCACATGACCACATCACTCGCCGCAAACATGAGTCCGGTTTCGTCCTGCATTTGTGCGGCAACATACTCCCGCGTTTCCGGGAACCCGGCATTGTGCATGTAGCGGTGCAAACCCGGTTCTGGGTTTTCCAGCAGGCTTTGCAACGCTTGCCGAAACTCCGGGGGCGGCTCCAGAATGGGATTGCCTAGCGAGAAATCGTGGATGTTCTCGGCCCCATGCAACGCCCTCAGCCGCGCCCCTTCCTCAAACATCTCCCGGACCCACGAAGCCCGCTTGATGGATTCCCGGATTCCCTTGGCGATGGACATGCTTCAATCTTGTTCGGAGTGTCTGTTCAAACAATCCGCAAAGGGTGGTTGTTGCAGATTCTGGTTCCCGCCACCAGCCACCAATTCAACACACTTTCTGCGAAAGTGCCGCCTTGATGAAGGGATTGAGGGCACCTTGCAGCACCGCTTGGGTGTTGCCAACTTCCCAGTTGGTGCGATGGTCCTTCACCATTTGGTAGGGATGGAGGACATAACTGCGGATTTGACTGCCCCAGGCGATGTCGCGTTTCTGCGCGTTCTGTGCGTCCTTCTCCTTGTTGCGCTCCTGCACCTCCAGATCGAACAGCCGCGCCTTGAGCATCTTCAGTGCGGTTGAGCGGTTCTTGTGCTGCGAGCGTTCGTTCTGGCACTGCACCACGATGCCGGACGGGAGGTGTGTAATGCGCACGGCGGAGTCGGTGGTGTTGACGTGCTGACCGCCCGCACCGCTCGCCCGGTAGGTGTCCACCTTGAGATCGTCGGTCTTGATATCAATGTTGATGTCCTCCTCGATGTCGGCATAGACGAAAACGGACGCAAAGGAAGTGTGTCGTCGTTTTTGGGCATCAAAGGGGGAGATGCGCACGAGGCGATGCACCCCGATCTCCGCTTTGAGTTTGCCGTAAGCGTGGTGCCCTTGCACCGAGAAGGTCACGGATTTGATGCCCGCTTCCTCGCCCGGAAGGCGATCGAGTTCCTGAAGCTTGTACTCCTCAGCGGTGGCCCAGCGGCAGTACATCTCGTAGAGCATGCTCGCCCAATCCGTTGATTCCGTGCCCCCGGCTCCGGGGTGAATGACGACAATCGCATCGCTGGAGTCATGCTCCCCGGAGAAGAGGCTGAGGATTTCCATGGAATCCACACTGCCGGAGAGCTTGCGGCAGTCCTGCTCGATTTCTGCGAGCAGTTCCGCGTCCTCCTCCTCCTCGTACAGTTCAACGGCGGTGGCGAGGTTCCCGTGCAATTCCTCCAGCGCATCCCAGTTCGTGAGAGTGCCTTCAAGCTGGGCGGATTCCTTCAGCACTCCCGTGCGCTGCTCGGCGGGTTGCTCCCAAAAGTCCGTCTGGCTGGAGGTTTTTTTCAGTTCGTCGAGACGCTTGCGTTTGTCCGCAACGTCAAAGATACCCTTCTAGGCTGGCCAGCCGTTCAGCAAGGTCGTTGACCTGCGCGCTGAGCTCCTCGGAAAGCATAAAATCCACCCTTTTGGTTAAGGTTGACAATCGTGTCAGAATACGAAGCGGACTGCCAAAGCACAAGCGGCTTCGTCCCCGCTTGCTTGCTTCCGGAGAGTCCAGTAGATTGTTTAGTATGAAACGTTACCTTCTCAACTGGATCAACGCTTGGGTCGTGATCACCCTGCTCGTAGGCTGCCAAAGTGTGGTGCTGCAATCGCAACACGATTTGCTCCCGCACATCCGCAAGCCCACGGCACTGCTCATTCACTCCCGGCCCTCGCAATTGGATGCAGAGGCGTGGGGAACGCTGGTGTCGCAGGTGCAGGAACGACTCTCGCAGCGCAAGGAATTCCGGGTTCTGCTGACCCCACAGCAGCAGCAGCAGCGCCTCAAGGCAAGCCCCGGACTCCGCACCGATCTGCGGCTCTACCGCACCACACTCATCCTCACTGGCATCTCGGACCGCGCTCTGGCAAACCGACTCGTGCCGGGGCTGGGCGTGGAACAGTTCCTCGTTTTTCAGGTGGAGGTTTATCCTTGCACGGAACAGTGCCAGGGGCCGGAGCAACTGCTCGTCCGTTTCATCCTGCGGGAACCCACCTCTGGTGAGGTGGTGCTGCGCACTCGCAAGAACATTCAGTTGGAAGCGGACGATTTGGAGATCGAGGCACTGAAGTCCGAAATTATCGATTTGGTGGACGAAGTGCTGTCCTCCTTTGAGGACGCCTATGTGGTGCCGTGGCACCAGTGGCGTTACGAGCATCTGAAACCGAGCGACGGCCGGGTGCTGCGCTCAAAACTGGAGTTGTAGCATCACAATGGGCGAGTGGGAATCACGCTGGCGTGAGGGGCGGATTGGCTTTCACAAAACCGAGGTGCAGCCCATGCTTGTGCGCCACGCAGAGGTGTTGCTTGCTGGAAATCCGCAGCGCGTATTCGTTCCGCTTTGCGGGAAAAGCGTGGACCTGCCGTGGCTGGCGGAGCGTGTTCCGGAGGTGGTCGGTAACGAATTGATTCCGGAAGCGGTCGCGGCATTTTTCGAGGAACAGGGGCTGGAACCAACTTCCGGGCCTGCGGGCGCGCTGACACGCCGTCAGTCTGGACGCATCACGCTGTTCGAGGGCGATTGCTTCGACCTCACACCAGAACTCGCCGGCACGTTTCCTGCCATTTACGACCGCGCTGCCCTCATCGCCCTGCCTCCGGAAGGGCGTCCGCGCTACGCTTCCCGCCTGTTGTCGCTGCTGGCGCCAGGAGGGGTGATCCTGCTCATCACCTTGCACGGCCCGCAGCCTCCGGAGCAGGGACCGCCTTACTGCGTTGCACCTGAAGAGGTGACGGCATTGTTCGGAAACGCAACCACCCTAGAGCGCTTGGAGACGATCTCGCACACGCCCAGCAGCGATGGTTTGATGACGCGGCGTGGTTTGGCGTGGCTGGAGGAACACGTCTTCTGCCTCCAGAAGTTGGGATGAGTGTCCTCGCCGTCATCCCTGCCCGCTACACCTCCACACGCTTTCCGGGCAAGCCGCTTGTGCTGATCGCAGGCAAACCGATGATTCAGCACGTTTACGAGCGCGTCTCATGCGTTCCCCGAATCGGCTCGGTACTGGTCGCCACCGATGACGAACGCATCCGGGCAGTGGTCGCGGACTTTGGAGGCGAAGCGGTGCTGACGAGTCCAGACCATCAAACGGGCACGGATCGCATTGTCGAAGCCATCGAGGGTCGTGACGCCGAGTGGGTGCTGAACGTGCAGGGCGATGAACCTGCGATTGACGGCAACGACCTCTCCCGACTCATTGAAACCGCGCAGGCTACTCCGGACACGCAGGCCGCCACGTTGGTCTTCCGCCTCAGCGATCCCGCTAAAATTGCCGATCCCAACATCGTCAAAGCCGTGGTCGCTCCGGGCGGCCATGCGCTCTATTTTTCCCGCACGCCCATCCCTTTTCCGCGCAAAGTTTCGGAGGTGTCCCCTGCCATCTGGCGGCATCTCGGCGTGTACCTCTTTCGGCGTGAGTTTCTAGTGCGCTTCCACGCATGGCCGCAAACCCCGTTGGAGCAGACCGAACAGCTTGAGCAACTCCGCATCCTCGAACACGGTGAAAAACTGCTCTGCGTGGAAGCCCAGCATGAAGGTGTGGGGGTGGATGTCCCGGAAGACCTACCGAACGCCGAGGAATTTTTGCGAGTCCGTGACTGACCGCAGCTACGCTTCACTCAGAGGTCCCGATTTTGACGTCATGCAAATTGAAAGCGGGGCATTCCCAAAGTAGGATTGTGGCCTTGCTAAAGCTCCACAAGTCCACGATCAGCCGAGAGGTTCGTCGTAACTGCGGCCTTCACGGTTATCGTCCGAAGCAGGCTCAGCGTTTGGCTCTTGAAAGTCGATAGTCAATCTCCGCAAACCAATTCCCCTAAGCCCCCGGAATGTTCCAGTTTCTTGCTCCCCTCTGGTTGCTGGGGCTACCGCTGGTGGCTCTGCCGTGGGTATGGCCGGTTCTGAAACGCCCGCTCCAGCCACCCCTGCGTTTTTCCACGTTGTTGCTCTTTCCTCCGGAAAGCCTTCACCGGCAGTTCCAGCTCTCGCGTCAGGAGTGGTGGCTCAAGCTGCTACGCTCCCTGATTCTACTAGGACTGATCCTGCTGCTGGCACGTCCGCTCTGGCGTGAACCCGAACCCGTGCAAGCGGTGTGGATCCGGGACACCACGGCCAGCACGACCGCTCTGCTGGAGGGCATGAGCTTTACGGAAGCACCATCCGGAGCCGTGCTCACGCTGGAGGAATTGTTTCCTGAATCGGCTCTGCGTCCAGAGCAGGGCACTCACCTCAAAACCCCCGGATTTCCCGGAGCACCAACCCTCGCCCAAATCGCCGAAGCCGCTCAGGACCGTTTCCGGAAAGACGAACGCCCGCCGTTGCTGCACCTGCACCTGTACTCGGATTTTCAACGCTCGCAGTTTCAGCATTACACCTCTGCAACCCAGCCTGTGCGCTGGACCTTCCACCGTTCTGCCCATCTCCAAGTTCCTGCCAACCTGCGGATGCAAAAAATTCGATTGCGCACCGAGGGCTTGTTTGAACCCGTGCTGGAACTGGAAATCAGCGGAGATTTGCCCACTGCTGCCGAGGTGCAACTCCTAGTGCAGCAAAATGGACAGAACATCGGATCGTGGTCGGGAACGTGGAACACCGAACCTTTGGCAACAAAGGTGTTGCTCGGTGCAAAGTTCAAACGTCACGAACCCCTCCTCGTCCGGATGGAAGCTTTGGACGATCCAGTGACGTGGGACAACGAGCGCTGGTTTCTCCCACCCGCCACCGAGAATCTTTGGGTGGCGCTGGTCACCACCAGTGGGGGCGAAGGTTTGTACCGACACGGGTTGCACGCGCTCAAATCTGCACTCAATGCCGCAGGTTTTTTTTCCTATGTGGCAACCACTACGGACGATTTGCAGGAGTTTCCACCCGACCTCATTCTGCTGCTCGCGGATCATCCAGAACGGATTTCCCGACTTCCCAAGGATACGCGGCCCACCCTGTTCATTCCCACTCGATTTGAAGACTGGCGCGAGTTCGCTGTCCACGAAAGCACATCGCAACCTGACGTAGATCGGGGAAAGCGCAGCGTGTCCGAGGCATCGCCACAAGAAAATCCTTCCGGACCGGAAGCGCAGTGGCGTGTGGATTGGCGAAATTGGCCGGAAGCCACTGCGTGGCAGGTGGAGGCCGTGAACCTAGATTTGCAGTACGCCAAGGAGCGTGATTTGTGGCTGCTGACGACCGGGGTTTCCAGCGCGTGGGGACCGCTCTACCAGCAGCGGGCGTTTGCAGATCAGGTGCGGGGCTGGCTGGAGCAAATGCTGCGGCGAACCCCGGTGCAGCGGTTGGGGACGTTTGCCTCCGGATCGCGGGAACTTGCCGAACTGCTGAACGGAAACCCCCACCTCCGTTCCGGAGACTACACCCTCCCCTTGGAAAAAGAAACCCCGGAACGCCGCTTTGTGGTGGTGCTTCCAGAGCGCGAAGCTCAACTGTCGATCCTCAGTGACGACGAACTGGCCCGGATGCAGCAGCACTTTGACGAACGCAGTGCCCGTCCGGACATCCAGAGCCAAGTGTCCGCCGAGCGTCTGCGGGAGTGGCTGCTGTGGCTGGTGCTGATGCTGGTGCTGCTGGAAGTCGCGCTCGCCGCCCTACGGGTTTGGCGCCCGCCGAAGACCACTTTGTGAGCATCGATTGGCATCTCTCAGCCTCCCGTCGTTGGAGACGAGGCATTTTCAACGCCAACCACCGCTATCAGAAGTGAGGCAGTTTTATGTTTTTCGAGATCGGACGGCTCAAGCGTAGCGGAACCGCCACGACTGCTTGAGGAGCAGACACAACTGCTCGGCTTGATGTGGTGCCCTACTGCTAAACGCGAGCAAGTTCGTGGGCAAGGACGGTAGCGAGCCGTTGCATGGCGGTGATGTCGAACTGCGCGTCCTGCTCGGCGCGGGAGTTGTAGTTGGTGTTGGTGTTGATGTCGTAAGTGAAAAGCTCACCGCTGGGACTGCGGATGAACTCGAAACCCGCGACCTCGATGCCGTTGGCTTCCATCACGGCTTCGTAGCCACGCAACAGCTCCGGTTCGTCCAATCTAGGCAGGATGCGGAACTTGTTCGGAGCTTCGGTGGTTGGGCAGAAATCGCCGCCCACCTCACAGACATCCGCCGGACACAACTCGAAGCCCTCCGATGTGTTCACCTGCACCGCGTAGAAGAACTTGCGCCCGATGAACTCGCAGCGCGTGATGCAGGGGTCACGGGACTGCACATACTCCTGCACGAGCCAAGTGCCGTCAATCGGCTGTTCCTCCGGAGGCAACTGTTCCACAAAATCGAGCATCGCCGGAATGGAGTGGAAGAGTTGCACGCCCAGCCCCTTGCCGCCCCGGTTGGGCTTGAGGATGAACGGGATGCGCCCCAGCGCTTCCGCCGCCCGCTGCAAGGATTCCCGCCCGACGGCGGCAATCGTGTGGGGCGTCCGGAGTCCTGCGGTTTCTAGCACCCGGTACTGCGCGAGCTTGCTGACCTCAAGGTGCAGCGCCCGGTGATCGTTGAGAACGCGCCGTCCGTGACGCTCCAGCCAGTGCAGGGTGGCCAGCGTGAGTTCCGGGGCGTAGCGGTGCCCCCGCGTGTGGGAGGATGCGCTCATGCGGTTGTAGAACACGCCTTCCGGAGGGGTTTCGTGGAAGGGCACGGTTCCCTCGTCCAGCAGCCATTCCCGATACGGAAGCCCTTGCTCCTCCAGTGCTTCGCGCAGGGGAATCAACCACTCCGGATTCTCGTGCAGAATGTGGATTTTCTTCATGTGGCCCTCAACAACCAATCTCTGTGTCCTCTGCGACTCTGTGGTGAAACCCTCACCTCAGGGCAAACTGCCGTGTTTGGGGAGTTCCCAACGTGGTGAAGAGTCTCCCCAACAAAAGCTGAGAGAGGTCGGTGAACGCACCCAAGTGCGGGAGCAGGCGCACCTTGACCTGCGGATGCTTTTGCATCGTCTCAGTAATCACGGCGGGCAAGTCGTGGGTGACGTGCCGTCCCGCCGCGAGGAAGTACGGGACCACCATCACCGACTCCGCACCTTCCCGGCCGCAGGCGTGGAGCGCATCCGCAATCGTGGGTTTTTCGAACTCCAGAAACGCCGCCCGCACCTGTGCACCATCCAGTCCCGCCCCGAGTTGCTCCGCGAGACGCCGCACCTCCTGGTTGGATTCGGTGCGTCGGCTGCCGTGCGCGGCGAGGATGATGTGCGGGAGGCTCATGGATCAGAGGTTGGGCTGGGGGGTGTAGCGCAGGTAGGACTTGATCACGCGATGGCCCTTGGGAAACTTCGCAGGAATCTCCTCCGTCGGGATCGCGGGCACCACGATGCAGTCCTCCCCGTGCTGCCAGTTCACCGGGGTCGCCACCTGATAGTTTGCCGTGAGTTGGAGGGAATCGACCACTCGCAGCACTTCGTCGAAGTTGCGACCCGTCGAAGCCGGATAGGTGAGGGTGAGCTTGATTTTCTTGTCCGCCCCAATCACGAACACCGAGCGTACCGTCAGGGTGTCGTTGGCATTAGGGTGGATCATGTCGTAGAGCGTCGCCACCGTGCGGTCCGGATCGGCAATGATCGGGTAGTTGACGGTGGTGTTCTGGGTCTCGTTGATGTCCTGCACCCAGCCCTTGTGGTCGGAGAGTGGGTCAACGCTGATCGCAAGTACCTTGACATTGCGTTTCTCGAACTCCGGGAGCATCTTGGACATGTAGCCGAGTTCCGTGGTGCAGACCGGCGTGTAGTCCTTGGGGTGCGAGAAGAGGATGCCCCAGCCATCGCCTAACCATTCGTGAAAGCTGATGGGACCGTGTGTGGTTTCTGCGGTGAAGTCCGGAGCGTCGTCGCCAAGTCTCAGAGCCATAAGGTTCCTTTTGTTAGAAGAGGTGAAGTTGGGTTGCAACCGCTCCGTTCGCCTTGAACTTGTCGAAGGCTGAACTGTGATTGTGCTTCGACAGGCTCAAGGCGAACGGGCAGTATTTGAAGTTTGTTAAACTCCTTTTGTTAAACTTAATAACCATTTTTCCATTATATTAAACAAAGTCAACAGAAAAATCAACTTTTCCCTTCCCCTCTTGCGGCTTCGCGTCATCTCCGGAATAATCAGGAAGGCCACCGAACTCACCAACGAGACCATCCCGATGCTGTTCAAGCTCTTCCTCGCCTTCACCGTCATCCCGGCGGTCGAGTTGTACCTGCTTATCGAGATCGGCAGTCAGTTGGGGGCGTTGACCACACTTGGTATTGTCTTGGGAACAGGATTTTTGGGAGCGCATTTGGCCCGAATGGAAGGACTGAACACGCTGCTGCGAGTGCGGGAAGCCGCAATGGAAGGACGCTCGCCTGCAGATGATTTGCTGGATGGAGCACTGATCGTGGCGGCAGGGCTGGTGCTGATCACACCGGGATTCCTCACCGACCTCACTGGGCTGATCCTGCTCTTTCCCCCAACTCGCTATCCCATCCGCGAGTGGCTCAAGTCCCGGCTCAAGCGCCACTTCACTGTGAGTCCGCCTCCGGACGATGACGTGATCATTCAGCAGTGAGACTGGCCTGCAGCTGCGACTCCGCAAGGGGAAGGCACCGCACCGGGTAGGTCAGTGTACCTTGCGGGTAAACTTCGCCTTTCCGAAAACAAGTCACCCGTCCGGGACCGTTGGCCCAAAAGCGGTGGGGATTCAGGGAATTTTTGCCGTCCTGCACAAAAAACCCCCAGCCCCAATAATTCCCTTTGTTCGGACCCCGTGCTCTACGGTTCAACTGGAAGTGCAGGTGTTCCATTCCGGCCCCGCACTTGGGGAGCGGCGGACCCATGACCGCGATTTGCTGTCCGCGCTGCACGGGATTGCCTGAGTCCACGAGCATTCTCCCCAAGTGCCCGTAGAGCGCGAGTAGCCGGTTTCCGGAGTCGTCCTTTCTGTGGTCGATGAGAATTGTCGGCCCCCAGCATTTTTCAACCACCGCTTCCAGCACTGTGCCATCCGCTGCGGCCAGAATCGGTGTGCCGGTCTTGGCGTAGATGTCCATGCCCTGATGGCGTTGCGAGCGGGTGCCGCTGCGAGCGCCGAGTCCGCTGTGAAAGTCCGAGATGATCACCGGAGCCTCCTTGGGCATGACGACCGGAATGCCATGGGGTGCGCCGTCCTCTCCCCAGAAATGCACCCTTCCGTAGCGCCCCTCCTTTTCCAGAGTTTGAAGAACCTTGGAACGATGCAGGACCGGAACCCCGCAGCTTGCCAGTAACGCTGTGGTGAGCAGGAGCAACAGGCCGTTGCGCAATTGTTTCGGTTTCAGTTCCATGCAAGGTTTTCCGTTTAGACAAGGAGACAATTGCGGTTCAAGCCGCTGGTTGAACCACGGCATCGGCCCACGGCGAGGAGGTCTCGGTACCGCCGTGATTCATGCCATCCACGCGCTGCACGAGGCTGGGACACGCAAACGGCAGGGGAAAGGCCACCCGGTCGGTGGGGTGCAACGAATACTTTTCGGCAAGTGCCTGCTGGGCCGTTTCCGGGAGCTTGCGGTCGGCCACCACGACCTCGCCGCCGCTGACATCAATGCGCGGGTGGTGGATCGCCTCGTCGAGCGTCATGCCACTGTCGAGCAGGAAAGAGACGAGTTGCAACACGGCGGGCATGATCTTGCGGCCTCCGGAAGCGCCCACGGCAAAGCCGCCGCGTTCGTTGATTCCAATGGCTGGGCAGGTGTTCGCCAGCGCACGCTTGCCCGGCGCCATCGAGTTGGGATGCCCCGGCTCCGGGTTGAACCACATCATCCCGTTGTTCATCAGGATTCCGGATTCGGGCAGCACGAACTTGCTGCCGAAGATCGAGAGCAGTGTTTGCGTGAGCGAGACCATGCTGCCGTCCTTGTCAATCACGCAGAGGTGCGTGGTGCAGGAGGGGCCGCCACGTCCACCCTCCACGTCGCCCATGCGCTCCAGCCTGTCCGCATAGACTTCCTGCAACACCTCTGTCAGCGTGGTGAAGGTGTGCCCTGCCGGAGCCGCTTCCGGGGTCAGCCGCTGAGTCAGTTGGGCGAGGGCTTCCGCCAGCGTCGGCCCGGCGTTCAGTTCCGGGTTCACGCGGATGCTGGTGCCGCGATAATCCACCGCCAGCGGCTCCAGCAGTTGCGCTTCGTAATTCCTCAAGTCTTCCAAGGAAATACAACCTCCGGCTTTGCGAATATCAGCAACGACTGAACGGGCTAGGTCGCCTTCGTAAAATTCACGGGGTCCGAATTTGGCGAGTTGCCGCAAAGTTTTGGCCAACTTCGGAAAGGGTTTGCGCAGCGTGGTGGTCGGAGACCACGGGGGAATCGGCGCAAAGCCGTCGTCCAGAAAAATCTCCCGGCTGGTGGGGTAGCGGTTGAGGGTCGGGGTGGCGGTGCCGATCACGAGCGCGGCAAACCAGTCAATTTGCATGCCTTCCTCCGCCAGTGCAATTGCCGGAGCCAACACTTCTTCCCACGAGCGTGTTCCGAAGCGTTCCAGCAGCACACGCATCCCGTCCACCTGTCCGGGCACGGCAATCGCCGTTGGCCCCAGAACATTGCGGTCGTCCACCACCTCCGGCCACGGGAAGAGGTCCGAGGAGAGGCCACTCCCGGAAAGCGGATAGCCTGCCGGGTCCAGTTCCAGCGGCGAAATCATGCCGTAGTCGAGAGCGTGAGTCGTGTTGTTTGGAGCATCGTGGACCATCAGGTGCCCGCCCCCGCCAATGCCGCTCATCCACGGTTCCAGCACAGACACCGCGAAGGCGGTGGTGACGGCGGCATCCATGGCGTTTCCGCCCTCGGCCAACACCTGCGCCCCAATTTGTGAGGCGAGCTTGTGCTGCGAGGCAACGATGCCCCCGTTGGATGAAACGGCGGGCTTGCGGATGACGTGCGAGTCACTGAAGTTGCTGGACATGAGTTTTTCAGGGTTGGTGAAGTTGTTAAGATTCGATATGCATCTGCCGACTGATGAAGGCAAAACCAGATCCAAGCTCGATCAGGAACTGGGTGATGTGTTTGACGAGCGCATCTTTGATGCCCCGCTCTTCAGCCTCTTTCGCAAGCCCTAGGAAATCGAGCCGGTACGGATCTTTCAGAGACTCGCGTGCGAGGCCCGATTGCGGCTTGGGCAAC